>OICB01001433.1_pt1 | contig 10159 bp, 6 predicted proteins | sample 1581121 | NCBI WGS metagenome assembly OICB01 (sample SAMEA3882544, study PRJEB24775) | human gut metagenome | biome: human-associated habitat; feature: intestine environment; material: feces | place: Netherlands | collected 2009/2010 | reverse complement strand
CGGGCAAGGACTGCGATGACAACGATCGCCAGATTCCTGAATCCGTAATCAACGTGCAGGCCGGTGACCTTGCTGCCGGCACGGCGGAATTCTGGATCTTAAGCGGCGACCCGACCGTGTACGCGCATCCCGTGGCCGCGACCGGCGTAACCTTCGACTCGCAGGGCGGATCACCGATTGGAGCGCAGACCGTGAAGTTGGGCGGCACGGCAAGCGAGCCGGTCGCGCCTACGAAGGATGGCTTCAAGTTCGTGCGTTGGACCACCGACGTGGCAGGCACCCAGCCGTACGACTTCAACAGCGAGGTCATCGCTCCGGTGACGCTGTACGCGCAGTGGGCCGTGGCGCACAAGGTCACGTTCGATTCGACCGGCGGCAGCGCGGTTGACACGCAGCTCGTCGGCGACGGCGAAAAGGCTTCCGCTCCGACCGATCCGACCCGTACAGGGTATACGTTCGCAGGATGGAGCACGTCCCAGGCCGGAGGCGCGGACTACGATTTCAACGTCACTTCGGTGACCGGCGACCTGACGCTGTACGCCCAGTGGACGCCGAACACATACACCGTGACCTTCAATTCGAACAGAGGAACGCCCGTCACTCCGGCAAACGTGCAATATGGGCAGAAGGTGGCGAAACCAAGCGATCCGACCCTTGACGGCAAGCGGTTCGTCGGCTGGACCACCGATGCTGACGGCACCCAGCCGTACGGCTTCGGCACTCCGGTGACCGGCGACCTGATGCTGTACGCCAAGTGGGCCGATGCCGACGAGACGTACCATACCGTGACGTTGAACCTGAAAGAAGGCACGGACTATCCATCGACCGCATTGCAAAGCATGACGCTGTTCGTCAAGGACGGTGAGAAACTGGCTATTCCGGATCCCACACCCACCCGTGACGGATACCGTCTGGCCGGTTGGACCACCGATGAGGCACGGCAGACCGACTACACGGCCGACGCTCCGGTAACCGACGACCTGACGCTCTACGCCAAATGGGTCAAGACCTGGACCGTGACCTTCGACTCCCAAGGCGGAACGGACGTTCCATCGCAGACCGTGGATAATGGCGGACAAGCCGTAGCGCCGGATCCCGCGCCCACCCGCGACGAATACAAACTCACCGGCTGGAGCACCGATGCGACCGGTGGCACCGCCTACGATTTCAACGCCACTCCGGTGACCGGCGACGTGACGCTGTACGCCCAATGGACACGCACCTCACACCAGTGGACCATCAAGTTCGACCTCAACGGCGGTGCCGCTCCGGAAGGAAAGGAAGCCACGAAACTGTACGCGGACCAGAAGGTCTACGACGGCGATTCACTGATCTCCCCGACACAGGACCAAACGAACGTGCCGGTGCTCGAAGGCTACGAATTCCAAGGCTGGAGCACCGTCCGCAACGACGCGCTCGCCAAGAGCGTCCTCTCGTTCGACGAGAACGGCAAGTCGCTGATGCCGATCGACCGCGATGGCACGGTATATGCGTTGTGGACGAAGATGGGCACAGTGGTCAAGCCGCCGACCCCCACTTCCGACTCCACAACCCAATCGCAGATCGGCGCGTATTCCAATACCGAAACCGGACTCAACGGACTGGCCATGTTCGAAGCGGTGGTCCGTCAGCCAGGCAAGTTCCCGAACACCGATTTCGGGTCAATCACCGAGGAATCCACTCCTTGGGTTAACTGAATCAGCCGATTCGCCATACACGTTGGCGTCGCGGACCATCCGTCCACGGCGCCAACGTGCGTATGTGGGCGGTGCGTACGTCCATATATATATGCACATTCATGTCTGTCCATCGCTTTGTTGGGCATTGCGCCCATTGCGTTCTTTGTGCCTATCGAAACAAACGGATATCCGCCCGCCGTACGTGGGGCATGGAACGGGTGTCCATTTGCTGAGCGGTTTTGGTCCGATAGGTGAATCACTGACTAGAGTCGCGAACTATGAGTGATTCTGCAAAGAAGTACACCATCGCCGTCATTCCGGGCGATGGCATTGGCAAGGAAGTGACTCCGTGGGCTCAGAAGGCTCTGGAGAAGGCGGCCGAAGGCGTCGCCGAATTCGAATATGAGAAGTTCGATCTGGGTGCCGAGCGCTATCTGCGTGACGGCGCGATTCTTCCGGAAGAGGAAGAGGAGCGCATCAAGAAGACCGACGCCATCCTGCTGGGCGCCGTCGGCGATCCGCGCATCAAGGCGGGCATTCTGGAACGCGGCCTGCTGCTCAAGCTCCGCTTCGACCTGGACCAGTACGTGAACCTGCGTCCGTCCAAGCTGTACAAGGGTGTCACGTCGCCGCTCGCCAACCCGGGTGACATCGACTTCGTCGTGGTGCGTGAAGGCACCGAAGGCCTGTACTGCGGTGCCGGCGGCGCGGTGCGCCGTGGCACCCCGAACGAGGTGGCCACCGAAGTGTCCATCAACACCGCCTACGGTGTGGAGCGCGTGGTGCGTTACGCCTTCCAGCTGGCCATGAAGCGCAGGAAGCACGTGACCCTCGTGCACAAGAAGAACGTGCTGGTCAACGCCGGCGACATGTGGCAGCGCATCGTCGACAAGGTGGCCGAGGAATACCCGGAGGTCTCCCACGACTACCTGCACATCGACGCGACCACCATCTTCCTGGTGTCCAACCCGTCCCGCTTCGACGTGATCCTGACCGACAACCTCTTCGGCGACATCATCACCGACGAGGCCGGTGCGGTGGTCGGTGGCGTCGGCTACTCCGCTTCGGGCTGCATCAACGCGTCCAACGAGTATCCGTCCATGTTCGAGCCGATCCACGGTTCCGCTCCGGACATCGCCGGCCAGAACAAGGCCAACCCGACCGCAGCCATCCTGTCCGCCGCCATGCTGCTCGAGCATCTCGGTTTCGACGACGCTGCCAAGAAGATCCATACCGCCGTTGAGGCTGACATCGAGGAGCTTGGCTCCACCACGCGCACCACCGACGAGGTCGGTCGCGACATTCTGGCGCGCATGTGAGACGACATATAAAGATATGTGACGGCATGTGACGGTTCGAAAAGCCGAGAAATCGGCTGATTCCGACTTCCGTCCCATCCTTTGAGACGCCCACCGAAAAGGGTTTTTCCCGAATCGGCGGGCGTCTTCGCATATTCGGGGATTTTTCAGGGGCCGCCTAAGGTGGAATCGGGTGGAAATGGGCAAACTTTGGGATATTGTTGAGACATGAGTGATAACAACGCCGATTTCAACGGCACCGGCCAAATCAACAATCCAACGTCGGATAACGCAGCCCAGGCCGACTACAACCAACCGTACATTCCACAACAGAACGATGCGCAGATGAACCATCCGGAGTCGCAGCCGGAAACCCCCGCATACGGTCAGAACTCCGCCGCATACACTCAGCCCGCTCAGCCGGCCGAGCCTGCCGTTCCGGCGTACGATCCGAACGCTTCCGCATACAGCCAGTATGGCCAGGCCGCTCAGCCGTCATACGGTCAGCCGGCGACTCCGGCCCCGGCATACGGTACGGCTCCCGTCTATACCCAGCCCGCTCAGCCGGCCACGCCCGCTGCTCCGGCGTATGATCCGAACGCCGCATCGTACAACCAGTACGGTCAGTATGGCCAGCCGTCCCAGCCCGCCCAATCTGCGCAGCCGTCGTACGGTCAGCCGGCAGCCCCGGCGTATGACCCCAACAACGCTTACGCCCAGCCGGATTACAACCAAGCGAACTACGGACAGCAGGGCTACGCGGCCCCGTCTTACAACCAATCCGCCTACACCCAGCCTGCCTACGCGCAGCAGCCGGCATACGGCCAGCCCGTCGCACCGGCCGGATACGCCCAGAAGTCGAAACTGGCAGCCGGTCTGCTTGGCATCTTCCTGGGCTGCTTCGGCGTGCACAACTTCTACTTGGGCAACACCGGCAAGGCCGTGGCACAGCTGCTGCTGACCGTCATCGGCTGGATTCTCATCATCGGCCCAGCCGTCGCAGGCATCTGGGGACTGGTGGAAGGCATCCTGATTCTGTGCTCCCACTACGGCTCGCAATGGCACCGTGACGCTCAAGGCGTCGAACTGCAGGATTGATGACTCGAGGACTTTACAAACAGCCGGGCGGCAAACTCGTTGGAGTGACTGTCCGGCTTTCTCATGCCGATTCGGATTACGCCGATTCGGATTACGCCGATTCGGACTATATTGATTCGGCTCATACGAATGCCGTGAAAACGGTTCCATACGCTGGGCCGGCTGCATCATCGACTGTTATCGAATGCCATATCGACGGCGATTTCTTCCTCGACGGGGACGATGCCGGAACGCGGAATCTCTTGCATTCCATGGAATGTGCGCTGGAACAGTGCGCGGCCCGTTGCCTCAGCGGTTCGATGGTTTCCGAACGTGACGTGACCGCCGCCGTCGAACGGACGATGCTGCACCATCCGGACGTGCGCATCGTCGGCATGGGCGCGCGTGGCATCGCCATCGCCTTTCAACGTGCGATTGACGGCATCGATGGCGCCGATGGCATTGCCGGTATCGGCGGTAATGATGTTACGAAAGTGGAACCACGCGACGACCTGCGCATTCGGCGGCATACCAGCCCAATGGAAACCGCAGAAACCGCGGAAATCGCAAAAAACATTGAAAACGCTGGAACCGCGGAAAGCGACGAAAACGCTGGAACCGTTGGAACCGGCGAAATCGCCGAAACCGGCAATTGGGCGGAATACGCGCGACGCTGGCACGCACTCAAACCGAACATCGTGCACGACGACCCCCGCAAACCGCAGGAACAAATGGACCTCGACGTCGAATGGGCACGCGAAGTGGCTGCCGGAACCCGCGAACCCACCCTGCGTTTCTGGGAATGGGCCGAGCCGGCCGTGGTCATCGGCAGATTCCAGTCGCTCGAAGACGAAGTCAACGTGCACACCGCGCAAGACGAAGGATTCCACATAGTCCGCCGCTGCACCGGCGGGGGAGCGATGTTCATCGAACCAGGCAACACCATCACCTACTCGCTGTACGCGCCACTCGACTTCGCCCACGGCATGAGCGTCGAGGAATCCTACGAACTCTGCGACTACTGGCTCGTCGAAGCGTTACGCGCCCTCGGCCTCAACGTACGATTCGCCGGACTCAACGACATCGCCACACAATATGGCAAACTCGGCGGCGCCGCGCAACGCCGGTTCGCGCCCACCCACGGCGGACCCGGCGCGATTCTGCACCACGTCACGCTCGCCTACGACATCGACGCGGAAAAGATGACCCGCGTGTTGAACATCTCACGAGAGAAAATGTCCGACAAAGCGGTGAAATCAGCGGCAAAACATGTCGATCCCATGCGCTCTCAAACCGGCATGGGCCGAGACGAGGTAGTGGCGCGACTGGTCGACGCCGCCGTTCGAGTTACAATGTAGCCCGAATGGTCGATGGTGCCCGACTTAACGAGCGTTGGCATGGATGTCGACAACGGAAAACGCAGAAGCACGTCGGAACGGAGGCACGTCGATGGTCACCCCGAATGGAACCAACGGAATCAATGGTTTTGGTGGTTTCGACGATGAGCGTGAGACGTTGCTGCACACCGCGCTGTTCAAGCAGGTTTCGTCCGAAGAAGCCCGGGAACTGCTGCCGTATCTGCAGCATGCCGAATACGACAAGGGCGATTTCATCTTCCGCGAGGGAGACACCGACCATCGCATGTATCTGCTGGAGGAAGGCCGCGTCAAACTGACCAGACAATCCTCCGACAAGCGTGTGCAGCTGCTGAGCATCCACGCGTACGGCGAAGTGCTGGGCGAGATTCCGGTGTTCGATCCGCATGGCGGACCGCGTACCGCTTCGGCGGTGGCGATGACCAACGGCACGCGTGTGGTCTGGCTGGAACATGACGCGCTGTTCGACTGGCTCGACGAACATCCGCGCGTGGCCGTGGACATGCTGCAGGTATTGGCGCACCGCATGCGCAGCAACAACGAACGCATCTGCGATCTGGTGTTCATGGACGTTCCCGGACGACTCGCCAAAACACTGCTCAATCTGGCATCACGATTCGGCGAACCGGTCGAAGCCGGCCTGAAGGTGCCGCACGATCTGACACAGGAGGAGATGGCGCAGCTCGTCGGATCCTCACGCGAAACGGTGAACAAGGCGTTGATGGATTTCGCTAACCGCGGATGGATCGCCAGGGAAGGCCGGTCCATCATCATCTACCAGCCGGGCATGCTGATTCGCCGATCAAGACGATGACATTCGGCTGGTTTTCGGCTGATTTCCAACTTTTCCTAAGAAATTGTCTGTTTTGTGAGAAACCCGTGACGGCTTCCGGCACATGCGTTGGCGGGCATGTGTTTAGTAGACCCGCCACTTTAGAATGGGCGTCATGCCCAAGAAGAAGACCCTTACCGTTCAACGTGTGCTCGCATTGGTAATCGCATACATCACGTTATGCGTGGGCGGCGGCGTTGTGACGAGTATTTTCTTTATGCCCGCTGTGTTCGCCGCCAATAACGCGGCCAAAGCCGTCATTCCGTCCCTTGCGGTCGAAGGCATCGATTTCGATGTGACCTCGCTTCCGCAACGCTCGACGATGTATTTCAACGACGGCAAGACCGCTTTCGCGGAATTCTATACGCAGAACCGCGAGGTCGTGCCGCTGAAGAAAATCTCCAAAGCCATGCAGCAGGCCGTCGTGGCCCGTGAAGACAAGCGCTTCTTCGAACATACCGGCGTGGACGTGCAGGGCGTGTTCCGAGCGTTCTTCCAAACCTATGTCAGAGGCGGCGACCAGCAGGGCGGTTCCACGCTGACGCAGCAGTACGTCAAGAACGTGCTGTCCACCCAAGCCCGTGAAGACGACGATCCGATCGCCGAATACCATGCGACGGAAGACACCGTGGCACGCAAGCTGCGCGAGATGCTGATCTCGGTGCAGATCGAAAAGAAATACTCCAAAGCCGAGATCCTGCAGGGCTACCTCAACATCGCGCAGTTCGGCCGCAACAACCTGTGCGGCGTGGAAATGGCCGCCAAACGCTACTTCAACGTCTCCGCTTCGGAACTGAACGTGACCCAGGCGGCGACCATCGCGGCAATCACCAAGAATCCGCAGAACTTCGATCCTTCCGTGGAAGCCAACCAGAAGGAAGCCGAACACCAGCGCAACATCGTGCTGCAGCTGATGCACGACCAGGGCTACATCACCTCCGAAAAGGAATTCAAAGACGCCATCAACACGCCGTTGAAGGATACGCTGAACCTGCAGGACGTGAGCTCCGGATGCCAGTCGGCCATTGAAAACACCGGCTTCTTCTGCTCGTACGTGGTCAACCAGATCCTGAAGAACAAGGCGTTCGGCAAGGACGACGAGGCTCGCGAGAAGCTGCTGAAGGAAGGCGGTCTGAAGATCGTCACCACGCTCGACCGCAACGCCAACAACGCGGCCATGCAGGCGGCGAACAGCACCGTGCCGGCCACAGACCCGTCCGGATTCGAAGTGATGATAGCGGCCGTGAAGCCGGGCACCGGTGAAATCCTGTCGTTCGGTATCAACCGAACCTACGATGCCACGGATGACGCCCGAACGGATGAGACCAAGACCTCCATGAACTACATGGTCGATCAGGAGGACGGCGGCGGTATGGGCTTCAACGTCGGCTCCACCTGGAAGCCCATCAACATGGTGGCGTGGATGCAGAAAGGCCACTCCATCAACGAGTCGCTCGTCACATCCACCGTCTACGACACGTCGAAGTTCAACTGCAACGGCTACGGTTTCGTCGGCCCGTGGAGGGTGCAGAATTCCGGCGGCGGCACCACCTCTCCGGAAAGCCCGCTGCAGGGTCTGATCAAGTCGCACAACACCACGCAGGCCTCGATGGCGTCGAACATCGGTCTATGCGCGATCGCCGACGCGGCCAAGGAGATGGGCTACCACAACGCCATCTCCAACGCGTCCGACATCTACTCCGCTAACTCGTTCCAGCCGCCAATGACCATCGGTACGGTGCAGGCGTCGCCGTTGACCATGGCCAACGTGTACGCCACCATGGGCGCCAACGGCGTGGAATGCACTCCGATCGCCATCACCAAGGTGACCGACCGCAGCGGCAGCAAGGTGAAAGTGCCGTCCGCGAACTGCCATCAGGCCATCGACCCGGACATCGCGCAGACCGTGTCTTACGCGCTGAACCAAGGTGTCGTGCAGCCTGGCGGCGAAGCGTCGACCACGCAGCTTGACAACAATCGCAAGACCTTCGCCAAGACCGGCACCAACGAGAACACGGTGATGGCCACCGCAGGCTTCGTGCCGAACCAGGTCGCGGCGTTCGTCGCGGTCGCCGACGCGCAGGACCCGATCAACAACACCTTCGACAACAAGACCATCAACGGCGTGTACCGCCCGTCCTGGTACGGCATGTACATCGCAACGCCGGCGTGGAAGCAGTTCATGAACACGTATCTTGCCGCCATCAACGCGCCGATCGACAACGATTACGGAAAGGGTGCCGACAAGTACACGGTTTCGAAGGGCGCCACCAGAACATACAACCAGTACCAATACCAGCGCCAGCAGAACAGTCAGCAGCAAAGCCAGCAGCAGACCAACCAAGGCCAGCAGCAGCAATCGCAGCAACAGCCTGCTGAGCAGCAAAGTGACCAGCAGCATCAATAGTTGCGATTGTCGGCTATTCATGCCGACTGCCCGCATTGACTGACCGCACTGACTGCCCACGTCACCGGAGCGTAAATCGCATGGCAAAGTGAACAGTCCATGAACGCCCGCCCCAACCGGCGGGCGTTCTGCTTACAATGCAATCGGTACCATGCCCGTCGCGTGGGAACGCGGTGCGGATATCGACGATTCAGGCGATACCAACGATTCATAAGAGAGATGACAATGAGCGAAGACAAGAAGAACGGCAAGCAGAACAAGACGGTCAAACCGTTCGATCCGATGACGTTGCGTGGCGTCACCGTGCGCAACCGCATCTGGCTGCCGCCAATGGACACGTATTCCGCATTGGCGCAGGACGGCAAGCCCACGCCATTCCACTACCAGCATTACGTTTCGCGTGCGATGGGCGGCTTCGGCATGATCATCATGGAAGCGACCGCCGTCGCGCCGGAAGGCCGCATTTCGCCGTGCGATCTGGGATTGTGGGATGACGGACAGATGGATGCGTGGCGTTGGATCGTGGCCGACGCGAAGGCAGCGGGTGCCACGATGGCGGTGCAGCTCAACCACGCCGGACGCAAGGGTTCCACCGGCTGCCACGCGATCGGTTTCGATGGACAGAGCGTGCCGGAAGAGCAAGGCGGATGGCGGACGGTTTGCCCAAGCGCCAACGCATACGGTTCCCTGGCTCGTCCGCGCGCGCTGAGCGTCGATGAGATCCACACCATCGTGGACCAGTTCCGCGACGCCGCCTGGCGTGCCATGAACATCGGCTTCGACGCGGTGGAAGTCCATGCCGCGCACGGCTACTTGCTGTCGCAGTTCCTCGACCCGCTCATCAACGAGCGTGACGACGAGTACGGCGGATCGTTCGACAATCGCGTCCGCATGCTGGTCGAAGTCGTGGATGCGATTCGTTCCGTCGTGCCCGACACCATGCCGGTGCTGGTGCGCGTCTCCGCCACCGACTGGGCCGCAGGCGGTTGGGACCTTGACCAGACCGTCGAACTGGCTAAGATTCTGAAGGCCCACGGCGTGGACCTGATTGACGTGTCCACAGGCGGATTGATTCCCGACGTGACCATTCCGGTGAAGCCCGACTACCAAGTGCCGTTCGCCGAACAGGTGCGCAGTCGCGCGGGCATTCCCACCACCGCAGTCGGGCTCATCACCAAGCCGAAGCAGGCGAAGAAGATTCTGAAGTCGGGCGCCGCCGACGCCGTGGAAATCGGCCGCGCTGCACTGCGCGACCCGTATTGGCCGCTCCGTGCCGCCCACAAACTGGACGTGCCGGTCGAGGAAGCCCCCTACCAGCCGCCATACCTCCGCGGCGCCTTCCGCTGACCCTCCTTCCCCTCCTCCTTTTTTCTTATTGCGAAAAGTGGATAACACCCCAACGCAACATAACAAAAAAACGAGTGGGAGGGCGGGCGTCCTGTTCACGACCGTAAGCTTGGCCGAACGGCCTTGAGTGTGTCGTGAACAGG
>OICB01001420.1_pt1 | contig 10198 bp, 13 predicted proteins | sample 1581121 | NCBI WGS metagenome assembly OICB01 (sample SAMEA3882544, study PRJEB24775) | human gut metagenome | biome: human-associated habitat; feature: intestine environment; material: feces | place: Netherlands | collected 2009/2010 | reverse complement strand
GTTTGCTAAAATTTAATAAAAGAAAATGGCGAGGATTACTCGCCATATACATGAATTCTATTAATTGCTCTTTCCAATGATAACTGAGCTCTTTTTAGATTTGTATCTGAATCTTTTTTCTCTAAACGCGCTTTAGCACGTTCCATTGATTTTTTTGCACGCTCAAGATCGATATCTTTTTTTCCTTCGATCGCATCAGCTAGAATCATGCCTTCATTTTTGTTGAATTGTAAAAAGCCACCAGAAATCGCAAAGATTTCTTCTTCATCATTTTCGTTTTTCAAAACAAGCTTACAAGGTACCAAAGATGCAAAGATAGGCATGTGATTTGGTAAAATTGTTGTTTCTCCAACCACCGTCTTTACATGGATACTTTTGACTTCCTGCTTTAAATATTCGCCTTTTGGTGTTACTACTTTAAAAGCAATCATGACTATTCACCAGCCATTTTTTTAGCTTTTTCCTGTGCTTCTTCAATTGTTCCAACAAACATAAATGCTTGTTCAGGAAGATCATCAAATTCACCAGCTAGTAAGCGTTCAAAACTACGAATTGTATCTTCCAAAGGTACATATTTTCCAGGAATACCAGAGAATACTTCGGCAACATTAAATGGTTGCGACAAGAAGTTACGAACACGACGTGCACGGTTTACAATTTTCTTATCTTCTTCACTTAATTCATCCATACCTAAGATGGCAATGATATCTTGTAAATCTTTATATCTCTGTAGAATATTTTGAACTCCACGAGCTACTTTATAGTGCTTTTCACCAACTACAAGTGGATCCAAAATACGTGAACTTGATTCAAGTGGATCTACGGCAGGATAAATACCTAATGCCGCAATATCACGGTCCAATACTGTCTTTGCATCCAAGTGAGAGAATGTTGTTGCTGGAGCTGGGTCAGTCAAATCATCCGCAGGCACATAAATAGCCTGTACAGAAGTGATAGAGCCATCTTTTGTTGATGTGATTCTTTCTTGCAACTGTCCCATTTCTGTAGCTAATGTAGGCTGATATCCTACAGCACTAGGAACACGTCCTAATAAGGCACTAACTTCAGATCCTGCCTGTGTAAAACGGAAGATATTATCAATAAACAATAATACGTCCTGGTGTTCTACATCACGGAAATATTCTGCCATTGTTAGACCAGTTAATCCAACACGCATTCTGGCTCCTGGACTTTCATTCATCTGTCCATAAACCAATACGGTTTTATCTAATACGCCGCTGTCTTTCATCTCGTGATACATATCATTTCCCTCACGAGTTCTTTCTCCAACACCTACTACGACTGATTTTCCACCATGTTCTTTCGCAATATTATGGATCAATTCTTGAATCAATACGGTTTTACCTACTCCGGCACCACCGAACAATCCAATCTTACCACCCTTTGCGTAAGGACATAGTAAGTCAATAACTTTAATACCTGTTTCCAATGGTTCGCTTGTTGTACTTTGTTCATCAAATGCTGGTGCCTTTCTATGAATTGGCATAGTTTGAGCATCTACATCACCTAAACCATCAATTGGTTTACCCAAAACATTAAACATACGACCCAATACATTTTCTCCGACAGGAGCCTGAATTGGTTTTTTAGTATCAATGGCATCCATACCACGAACCAAACCATCTGTACTTCCCATCGCAATACAACGTACTCTATCAGCACCGATATCTTGTTCGACTTCTACAATTAGATTTTCTTCATTTGGGCGTTCAATTTCAATTGCCGTTAATAAATCTGGTAAATTATTTTGTGAAAATTGAATATCCACAACCGGACCAATGATCTCAACGACTTTTCCAATATTTTGACTCATGTTTACCCTCCTTTATGAAAGTGCATTTGCACCACCGACAATTTCAGTGATTTCTTGCGTGATTGCACCTTGACGTACACGGTTATATGCAAGTTCAAGGTCATTCTGCAATTGATCAGCATTGTCAGTTGCACTCTCCATTGCCATTCTTCGAGAAGCCTGCTCACTTGTTTTACTCTCTAAATAACGAGAGTATAAAATTGATTTTGTCACCATTGGAATCATGTTTTGAAGCATTGTTTCCTTATCTGGTTCAAAAATCATATCTGCATGTAAGCCCGATTTCTTTTCTTCCTGAGGCTTAGAAACAGGTAATACTGTTTCTAAAGTAGGAACGAATGTCAATGTGTTCTTATAGTGCGTATATAAAATTTGAATTTTTGAAATTTCTTTCTTTTCAAACAAGTCTAATGCATCCTGCATACATTTCGATAAAGTATTATATACATCATCCTCGTCAAGATCACTTAAAACATTTTTAACATTGTAGTTTCTTTTTGAAATCCATGCACCGCCACGAATTCCAATCATTACTACATGATCCTTTTCAGAAAACTCATCCTGTATCATACGATATACATTGGCATTATAGCCTCCACAAAGTCCCATATCACTTGTGATCACAAAGATAAAGCTTGGCTTTCCTTGATTCTCATTTAAATACATAGAATCATCTCCAGCACTACGAAGTACCATTGTGAATAGTTCTTGAAGACCTTGTGCATAACTACGGTTTTCTTCCATAATTTGTCTTTGTCTAGTTAATTTACTTGAAGCAATCAGCTGCATTGCTTTTGTGATTTTTTTGGTTGAACTAACGGAACTGATTCGAGCCTGGATTGCCTGTCTACTCTGTGCCATGTTGCGCACCCTTTTCTAGCGCATATTGTTTTGCGTAAGCATCCAAAGCCTTCTTGATATCAGCTTCTAATTCATCGTCAATTGCCTTTTTCATATCGATTTGATCCAATACATAAGGATATTCACGATGTACATACTCCAACATTCCTTGTTCAAATTCACCAACTTGGTCTACTTCAACAGGTTTTAAATATCTATTCTTAGCAGCATATAAAGATAGAACCTGTTCTGGAACGGTTAATGGTGAATATTGTTTTTGAATCAATAATTGCGTTAAGCGTGCACCATGATCCAATACATCCTTTGTGCTTGCATCCAAGTCAGATCCAAATTTCGCAAAAGATTCCATTTCACGGTATTGAGCAAGCTCAAGCTTTAATGAACCAGAAACCTGCTTCATTGCTTTTGTCTGTGCAGCACTACCTACACGACTAACACTTAAACCACTATCTACACTTGGACGAATACCTTCATTAAACATATCTGTCTTTAAGAAGATCTGTCCATCTGTAATTGAAATTACGTTTGTCGGAATATAGGCAGAAATATCTCCTGCTTGTGTTTCAATAATTGGTAAAGCGGTTAAAGATCCACCACCATAATTCTCATTTAAACGTGCAGCACGCTCTAATAAACGTGAATGTAAGTAGAATACATCTCCAGGATATGCTTCACGTCCAGGAGGACGACGAAGAAGTAAAGACAGTGTACGGTAAGCTACGGCATGTTTTGATAAGTCATCATAAACAATTAATACGTCTTCTCCGTTTTCCATCCATTCTTCACCCATTGCACAGCCTGCATACGGTGCAATGTATTGTAATGGTGCAGCTTCAGAAGCTGTTGCCGCTACAATTGTGGTATATTCCATAGCTCCGTGTTGTTTTAATTTTTCAACGATTTGAGCTACAGTACTTGCCTTTTGACCAATCGCAACATAAATACATTTTACATTTTGACCTTTTTGATTCAAAATCGTATCAATTGCGATAGCCGTTTTTCCTGTTTGACGGTCACCAATGATCAACTCACGTTGTCCACGACCAATTGGAATCATAGAGTCAATAATTTTTAAACCAGTTTGTAATGGAACAGAAACACTCTTTCTTGTCATTACACCTGGGGCAACACGCTCAACCGGACGTGTTTTATCTGTTTGGATTTCACCTAAACCATCAATCGGTTGTCCTAATGCATTGACAACACGACCCATCAAACTATCACCAACTGGAACTTCAATGATGTGACCTGTACGTTTTACAACGTCACCTTCTTTGATATCGGAATTATCACCTAGTAATACGACACCTACTTGTTCGTCTTCTAAGTTCATAACCATACCATATACATCGTGAGGGAATAACAACAATTCACTCATCATGGCATTTTTCAATCCATATACCGTTGCGATACCATCACCTACTGTTAGGATAGTACCACTTTCATTCATTTCAAGATCCTGGTCGATACTTTGAATCTGAGCTTTGATTAATTTTGAAATCTCTGCTGGATTTAAACTCATCATATCACCTGCTTATCTATTAATTGCTTCCTTCATTGCGTCAATCTTCGCAATGACCGTATTATCCATCACTAAATCATTTGCCTGTACTTTAATACCTGCAATCAAAGATGGATCCACTTGTACTTCAAGTTCAAGTATCTTATTCATTTTTTTCTCTAACATCTCTTTCAATCTTGATAATTGATCTTCATCTAGTTTTGATGCACTCGTTACTTTAACGATTTCAATTCTATGTTTCTTTCGATAACACTCTTCATACGCATCACTGATTTTATCAAGATGAGAAAGTTCATTATGCTCATTTAACACAAGCAAGAAACGAAATACAGTTGTATCTAATTCGGATTCGAAAGCTGTTTGGATGATTTCCTTTTTCTTTACTCGAGGAATACTTGGATGTGCTAGAATCTTAGACAATTCAGGCACTGAAGTTATCACTTGTGCTACTTGCTTCAATTCATCCATCCATTCAATTTCTTGTTTTGAATCTTTGGCTAATTCAAATAAAGCCTGGGCATAAGGCGTGTAATCTACCATTGTTTATCGCCTGCCTGTTCAATAAAATCTTCCACAAACTGCTTCTGTGTTTCTTCATCCATTTCTTTTTTAATCAACTGACTCGCTGCGCTTAATGCGACATCGCTAATTGCTTTTTTCATTTCTTTTTGAGCGTCACGCTTTTGACGTTCAATATCTTCACTCGCGTTTTTCTTAATGCGCAAAGCCTCGTCATTTGCTTCTTTTATAATTTGCTGTTTTTCTTGATCCGCATGTGCTCTAGCTGAAACAAGAATGGTATGAGCTTCTTGCGATACATTACGCAATTTTTCATCATACTTTTCTTTAACATCTTCAGCCTGCTTTTTAATAGCTACTGAAGAATCGATATTTTCTTGAATTAAATCTTGTCGTTTTTGAATTAATGTTAGTAATTTTTCCCAAAAGAATTTTTTGGCAAACATCACAATCAAAAAAGTAGAAATACAAACTAAAACAACATCGGTCAATGAAATTCGCAAATAATTGTCAATATTAAAGTCAATCATTACCGATTCTCCCAATCATTAACCTTTGATGAAAATCAATAAAATCGCAATGATCAAAGCATAGATACCTGTTGTTTCAGCTAAGGCAATACCTAATACCATGATTGATTGGATTTTACTAGCTGCATCTGGGTTACGACCAACACTTTCAGCTCCTTTACTAGCTGCAATACCCTGACCAATACCAGGACCTAAACCAGCAATCATCGCAATACCTGCACCTAAGCAAGCCATACCACGTACGAAAAATTCATTAAACATTTTATTTTCCTCCTATTTATTAATCTTCTTGAATCGCCACTTGCTGTCCTAAGAAGAACGAGCTTAGTGTAAAGAAGATATATGTCTGAATTACACCTGAGAATATATCAAAATACATATGTAAAAATGGCGTTACTAATAAGCCTAATAATCCTACTGGCATCAACATTTTAATTAATGTATACACCAACATCGAAATGATATATCCTGCTAAAATATTACCAAATAAACGCATTGTTAATGAGATAGGCAGCGCCAACTCTCCTATGACATTCAATGGTGTCAACAAGAACATCGGCTCTGTCAACTCTTTCATTCGTGCTAATAATCCACCTTTTTTAATACCATTACCTTGGATCATCAACCACATTGTGATAGCCAATGTCGCATTAAAACTTACATTGCTCGTTGGATTTTGAAGGCCAATCAAACCAATTAAGTTACTTACAATCATCATCACAGTCAAAGTGCCAAACATTGGAACATATTTCTTCGTTGTTTCCCTTAAGTTATCTTTAATTACGTAAAGCACTAAGTTGTAGATCTCCTCACAAATATACACAATCCCTTTACTAGCTTTTGAAGGATCTTGTTTTTCAATTTTCTTCCCTGCAAAGTAGAAGAAGAACGCAAAGAAAACACAAATTCCAAGCCATACAAGAATAGATTGTTGAATCTGTAAAGAGAACTTTCCAATGTGAATGATAATTGCACTTACATCACTCATGGAAATCCTCCTTTTCTTTTAGTGCATATAAAAGAATAGCTCCTTTATTGCACATAAGCCCAACAAGAACTGCCAAAATTGGCAACTCCATTAATTGACAAATAACTAAAACTAGACCATACATAAGATATCTTTTCATATATTCTTGTGTACCTATCTTTTTTCCAGCTATTTCATCTGTTGGAATATTTAAAGCCATTTGAACAATCTTACGATACCCCACTAAACCTGTAAGACAACCTATCCAAACCGCTATAAATACTTGAATCATTTGAGAATGAAAAACAAACGCACAAATCAAGGAACAAATCAAACTTAAAATTATAGTATATTTTTCTATTTTTTTATTCATTTGCTGCATCATTTTACCTCGATTTTTTTATTAATAATATAATGCTTCCTATTATGCTGTACATCAAACCCACAATCACAAACAATGGTGTTGTATGTAACCAACCATCAATATTATAACCGATAAGCCCAAATATGAGCATGCTTGTGCATAACATTCCCGAAAAAGCATAAGGTTTCATCAATTACTTCGTACCGAAAATACGATCTCCAGCATCTCCTAAGCCAGGAACAATATATCCATGTTCATTTAAATGGTCATCTAATGAAGCTAAGTAAATATCTACATCTGGATGTGCTTTTTCAACTGTTTTAACACCTTCAGGTGCACCAACCAAACAAACCAACTTCACATTTGTAGCCCCTTGCTTCTTAACCATATCGATTGCTGCTACACTTGAACCACCAGTTGCGAGCATTGGATCCACAACGATTGTGATAGCTTCATCTAAATTTTTTGGATACTTTTCAAAATAAGTATGAGGCTCCAAAGTTTCTTCATCACGATACATACCTACATGTGCAATTTTTGCGGTTGGAATCAAATCCTGAATTCCATTTACCATTCCAAGTCCTGCACGTAGAATTGGAACAATAACCACTTTTTTAGCCAATTCATAGCCAGTGTACTGACAAATTGGAGTTTCAATTTCAACTGGTTTCAACGGCAAATCACGTGTGATTTCATAAACCATTAAACCTCCAATTTCATCTAAGTTTTGACGAAAATCTTTCGTTCCCGTTTCTTTTTTTCGCATAACTGTTAATTTATGCTTAATCAACGGATGATCAATAACTGTTAACATTTAAATTACCTACCTTTATAGCCATAATTATACCATCCTTGTCCATAATAGAAAACACTGAAAGAAAGGGTTTTCACCAAATCTTCCAGTGCTTAATTATATAGATATTCAATTTTTTAATCAGTAAACAATTCTAATCAATTGTCAAAATTTCAAACTGCTTTGCCGCTCTTACATCAATTCCAGAAGGATGTAAGTCCTTTCGTAATAGTACATTCGAAAATGTATCCAATGCTAGATCTTGCGTATTCGCCTCTTCACTCAAATGCGCAAGAACAATATTTTTTGTCTTCGCATTGATCAAGGAAGTTAAATTTAAACTTGAATCTTCATTATTCAAATGCCCATTATCACTCAAAATACGCTGTTTTAAAAACATCGGACGATTTGTATGCATCAAACGATCCACATCGTGATTGCTTTCAAAGATATAATGGTCTGCATTCGCAATATACGGTTTGATTTGATTGGGTACATAACCTGTATCTGTTACATACACAAGTTTTTCTTTATCCGACTCTACCACAAAACCAATTGTATGTGGCGAATCATGAGACAAACCTAGAAATTGAATGCTCAAATCTTTGATAATCAACTTTTGATTCGGTACTACATCATGTTTATCCAACGCATCCTTTAAATCACAATAAGAATACACATCCAAATGCTTAAAATGCTTTAACTGCGAAACATGATCCGAATGAGCATGACTAATCAAGACACCATTTGTATCATCAACACAAGCTCCAACCTTTTTAAAGCTTTCCATCAAATACTTTTTTGTTGAACCACAATCAATCAACAATTGCGTATCTTCATGACGAATCAAACAACTGTTGCCTTTTGAGCCACTACACAATAAATCAATGCGCATAAATATCATCTCCGGATGCTTCTAAATTTGTAAAGCGAGATATATTCTTTTCAAAAGCCAATTGAATCTTTCCAATACCACCATTACGATGTTTTGCCAAAGATAAATCAACAACTTCTGTTTCTTCTTGTGATTCCTTATCTTTATCATAATAATTACTACGATATAGAAACATTACGATATCAGCATCCTGCTCGATTGATCCAGACTCACGTAAATCGGACAATTGCGGTTCATGATCCGTTCTTTCTTCAACCTTACGAGAAAGCTGAGAAAGCGCAATAACTGGACATTCCATTTCTTTTGCTAAAATCTTTAAATTACGCGAAATATCACTAACCTCTTGTTGACGAGAATCTGCGCGTGTTCCCGTAATCAGCTGCAAGTAGTCAATTACAACTAAAGAAATAGAGCCATTTTCACTCTTTAATTTACGACACTTCGAAAAAATCTGAGATACCTTGATACTACTTGTATCATCAATATAAATCTTTCTTTCACTCAAATGTGAACCTGCCTCATATAAACGAGACATTTCTTCATTTGTCAATTTACCACTACGAAGCTTATCCGAATATACCTGAGATTCCGAACTCATTAAACGCTTCATCATCGAATCACTAGGCATTTCCAGTGAAAATATCGCAACAGCTCCTTCATTACGTTTCGCAACTTGAGCTGCAAAATTTAAAGCCAAGGCACTCTTTCCCATGGCTGGACGAGCCGCAAGAATAATTAGATCTCCTCGTTGAAAGCCGTTTGTCATACGATCCAGCAAGACATAACCCGTTTCAATTCCAGTTACACCTTTCATCGTACGAAGCTCTTTTAATTCATTAATAACACGAGTAACAATTTCTTCACTCGATTCAAATTCACTTCCCCTACGATGACGAGTTACATCCATAACTAATCGTTCCGCATCATCTAGTACCGTATCAATATCTTCACCAGATGAATAGCCTTCTTCACTGATTTTATCCGCAACATAAATCAACCTTCTTAGCTGTGCCTTATTTTTGATTGTTTCAATATAAGATCTTGATGTTGCACTCGAAATAGCTGAGTCTGCCAAACGAATAATATAATCTGCTCCTTGACTAGACTCTAACTGATCTGTTTCCTGTAAACGATTGACAACCGTATTCATATCAATAGGCTGACCATTTTCATGAATTGTACAGATAGCCTGATAAATCTGCTGATGAGAAGGTAAATAAAATTCTTCTGCATGTAAATCGAGTTCCTGACAATCTTGAATGACTTTAGGATATACCATCAAAGAGCCGAGCACTGATTGTTCTAAGGAAACTGCGTTAGGCATTTCACGCGACATATTATGCCTTTTCACTTACATGAACAACAATTTCACCAATCACTTGTCCACGATATAAATCCACAGGAACACGAGTCACACCTAAAGATGCAATAGATTGTTCCAATTGAAGTTTTCTTTTATCTACACGAATCCCTTTTTTAGATAAAGCTTCCACAATTTGTTTACTAGAAACAGAACCAAAAGTAGCTCCATTTTTGCCTGTACTCAAAGTAAACTCTAAAGTAATACCCTTTAAAGTTTCGCTCAAAGCTTCAGCTTCTTTTTTTAACTCAGCCTCATGTTCAGCTCTTTCTTCCATTTGTTTATCTAAAACTTTGGCAGAGCCCTTTGTATAGGCAATGGCAGACTTATTTTTGAACAAGAAATTTCTTGCATAACCATCACTTACTTCTACTACATCATCTTTTTTTCCTAATTTACGAATATCTTTAAGCAATATTACTTTCATTTTTCTGTTCCTCCTCAATACACTTTAGAATCATATCCTTCATCTGTTGTACGGATACGTCCTCTCTTTCAACGGCAGCTGCACTAAAATGACCACCACCATTTAATTTTTCCATAATCTTTTGAA
>OICB01001413.1_pt1 | contig 10255 bp, 8 predicted proteins | sample 1581121 | NCBI WGS metagenome assembly OICB01 (sample SAMEA3882544, study PRJEB24775) | human gut metagenome | biome: human-associated habitat; feature: intestine environment; material: feces | place: Netherlands | collected 2009/2010 | reverse complement strand
CCGCAGCTCTTTCCCGGTTCGTGTAGCGGTTCATGAAGTGCTCCCTGATTGTCTTCGTCAATCTGTTTTCAAGAATAGCCACGATGTCATGACTTCCTTCAGCATCGCTTTTAAAAAATAGTTTTTCACACAAAAAAATTAAAGAAACGTCTTACGGATTCAAGCGAAAATCGACTGCCTTCGTTCGGCATTTTATTTAATTCAGGAGATAAACGGACTTTTTTCCCACCCTCTTTTTGATTTTGGGATGAGTTTTTCTCCTGATCTTTTAGCGCCACTTTTTTTGAATGGTGATTAATGTTAAGATAAAGGTATCTGTACAGTCAAAATGACGTTAGAAGGGAACGTATTTTAGATGCGAATTATTTTTGTTGGCGACGTCGTTGGAACCTCAGGCACGAAAATGCTTGAAGAATATTTACCGCAGTTGAAACGCAAGTATCGACCGCAGCTGACCATCGTAAACGGTGAAAATGCGACAAGGGGTCGCGGAATTAATGAAATATTTTATAAAAGACTGATGAAGGCCGGAGCCGACGTGATTACGATGGGAAATCATACTTGGGACAACCCTGAAATTCAACATTTTATTTCAGATGCCAAGAATTTGATTCGACCGCTGAATTTTTCAAAAGGAAAAGTTCCGGGAAAAGGCTGGATAATTCAACGGGTCAATGACAAGAAAATTGCTGTCGTCAACGTTCAGGGGAGAGTATTTATGAACCCTTCAGACGATCCGTTTGCGGAAATGGAAAAACTTTTGGACAAGATTTGTGTCGACTACGTTTTTGTCGACTTTCACGGAGAAACGACGAGCGAAAAAGAAGCCTTCTCATGGTATTTTGACGGACGAGTTTCAGCCGTGATCGGTACTCATACTCATGTTCAGACCAATGATGCAAGAATTTTGCCGAACGGAACGGCATATCTTTCTGACGTCGGCATGACCGGTCCTTATGACGGTATTTTGGGGATGAAACGAAAAAACGTGATCAAGCGTTTTCTGACGCAGATGCCGACGCGGTTTGAAGTTGACGAAGATGGGCGTCAGACGCTTGGCGCTTGCGTGATTGATTTGGATGATCGTTCTAATAAAGCAAAACAGATTACCCCCATTTTGATTAATGACGATCATCCGTTTTTCCAGTAAAAACGGACGGAGGATTTTTAATGGCTAAAAGTCAAACTGAAACACCGATGATGAAACAGTATTTGGAAATTAAAGAACAGTATCCGGATGCTTTTTTGTTTTACCGATTAGGCGATTTTTATGAAATGTTCAATGATGATGCGGTCAAAGGCGCACAATTGCTTGAGCTTACTTTGACAACGAGAAACAAGAAATCAAAAAATCCGATCCCGATGTGCGGCGTCCCGCACCATGCCGTGCAAAACTATATTGATATCCTGATCGACAAGGGATACAAGGTCGCAATCTGTGAACAGATGGAGGATCCAAAACTGGCAAAGGGCATGGTCAAGCGAGAGGTCATCCAGTTGGTGACCCCTGGGACAAATATTGACATGCGAACCGGAGAAGCGGGGGAAAACAACTATCTGACCGCGCTTCATGAACAAGACGGAAAATACGGGTTTGCTTATGCCGATCTTTCAACCGGCGAGTTGAGATGTTCGATTTTAGAAGATGACGACAGTCTGCTCAATGAAATGATCAGTTTGAAAACAAAGGAAATCGTGATTGATGAAAGCGTTTCTGAAAAAACGATCGAAAAAATCAGGAAGCTTCGCGTGCTTGTTTCCAGTCAAGAAAGCGTTGAACCGGCGTCAGAACTATCATATGCAGTTCAAGACGTTGAATCGGATCTTGAAAAAGAAGTTTTGAATCATCTGCTGACGTACGTGAAAAAGACCCAGAAAAGAACGCTTGCTCATCTTCAAAAAGCCGTTCACTATGAACCGGCATATTTTTTGAAACTGGATCGTTATGCAAAACAAAATCTTGAGCTTTTGCAAAACGCACGGACCGGGAAAAAATCCGGCACGCTCTTGTGGCTGTTGGACGAAACCAAAACGGCCATGGGTGCCAGACTTTTAAAACAGTGGATCTCTCGTCCTTTGATCAATCCGGCACAAATCAAGGAGCGTCAGCTGATCGTCAACGATCAGCTGGAACATTATTTTGAACGTTCAAGTCTGCAGGATGAGTTAAAACAGGTTTATGACCTTGAACGACTGGCAGGACGCATCGCTTTCGGAAACGTCAACGGACGAGATCTGATTCAGCTCAAGACATCTCTTGCCCACGTTCCGCAGATCAGGTACGTTTTGGAAGAGCTCAACGAGCACGGAATCTATGACGGAATTTTAGCGCGCCTTGATCCTGTCGAAGACGTCTTTGATCTTTTGGATCGGTCAATTGATGAAGAACCGCCGATTTCGGTGACGGAAGGCGGCGTGATCAAGCCTGGATACAATGAAGAGCTTGATAAATACACGGATGCAATGAAAAACGGCAAGCAATGGCTGGCTGAACTGGAAGCGAGCGAGCGTGAAAAAACTGGCATTCATAACCTCAAAATCGGGTTCAACCGTGTATTTGGCTATTATATCGAAGTCTCGAAAGCAAACGTAGCGAAACTTCCTGAAGGTCGATATGAAAGAAAGCAGACTCTGGTCAATGCCGAAAGATTCATCACGCCCGAATTAAAAGAAAAAGAGGCACTGATTCTTGGAGCGGAAAGCAAGACGTTTGAACTGGAATATCGTTTGTTCGTCGAAGTCAGGGAAAAGGTCAAAAAGCAGATTGAGAGGCTGCAAAAACTTGCAGCAGCCATTGCCGAGCTTGATTGCCTGCAAAGTTTCGCAAGCGTCAGCGAAGATAACCATTTTGTTTGTCCGACGCTTGTTTCGGACAGTCACGATCTTGAAATCAAAGCAGGGTGGCATCCCGTCGTTGAACGCGTTTTGGGCAAGCAAAGCTATGTGCCGAATGATGTTTCAATGCCGGAAGGACGCGATATTCTGCTGATTACCGGCCCCAACATGTCAGGCAAGAGCACGTATATGCGACAGCTGGCTTTGACGGCAATCATGGCTCAGATCGGCTGTTTCGTACCTGCAAAGGAAGCCAAGATGCCGATTTTTGACCAGATTTTTACTCGCATCGGTGCAGCCGATGATTTGATTTCAGGTGAATCGACATTCATGGTCGAAATGAAAGAGACGAATGAAGCTTTGCAAAACGCTTCAAAGAACAGCTTGTTGTTATTTGATGAAATCGGACGCGGAACGGCAACTTACGACGGCATGGCGTTGGCTCAGGCAATTATCGAATACGTTCATGACAACGTGCAGGCTAAAACGCTGTTTTCGACGCATTATCATGAATTGACCGTGCTTGACGAAGAACTTGAGCATCTGGAGAACATTCATGTCGGAGCCGTCGAAAAAAACGGTGAGCTTGTTTTTTTGCACAAAATGAAGAAAGGTCCGGCCGATCGTTCATACGGGATTCACGTTGCAAAACTTGCCGGAATGCCGGAAAAGCTGCTTGAACGGGCCGATGTAATCTTGAAAAAGCTTGAAAGTACTTCTGAAACGCACGCGGAAACTCAAAAGACGACCAAAACCGAGCCGATTGAGGAACTCAGCGTTTCTGAAGGAGACGTTCAGCTTTCGCTTTTCGAAGAACCGGCTGAAAAAAAGGAAAGCACAAAAACAGGCAGGAAACAGTCAAAGATCGTTTCAGAATTGGAAAAAACGGACTTGATGTCTTTAACGCCGATGGATGTGATGCTGATGGTTCACAAATGGCAGCAAGAATTGAAGAAGGGATGACGAATGGCAGAGATTCACGAACTGTCTGCCGTTTTGGCAGATCAAATTGCCGCAGGCGAGGTCGTTGAAAGACCGGCTTCGGTTGTAAAGGAACTGGTTGAAAATGCCATTGATGCCAAAGCGGCACAGATTACGATTGAAACAAAAGAGGCAGGCCTTGAAATGATCAGAGTGACTGATGACGGTGAAGGAATCGAGGCAGACGATGTCGAAACGGCGTTTAAACGGCATGCCACGAGCAAAATCACCAGTCGAGAAGATCTTTTCAGGGTGGCCACGTTAGGTTTTCGCGGCGAGGCCCTGCCTTCAATCGCATCCGTTTCGGACGTTGTTTTGATGACCGCTCATGCAGGCGATGAAACTGGAACGACGATTCATATCAAGGGCGGAAAAATCGTTTCAAACGATGCAAGTCAGCTCAGAAACGGAACGCAGATAACCGTCAGCAATCTGTTTTTCAACACGCCGGCTCGTTTGAAATACCTTAGCTCGCTTGCGACGGAGCTTTCGCACGTTTCGGATATTGTGAATCGCCTGGCTTTGAGCCATTCGGACGTGGCATTTGTTTTGAAAAATAATGGCAAGACTCTGCTCAAAACAGCCGGGAACGGAAATCAAAAGCAGACTTTCAGCGCAATTTACGGGGTGAAGGCAGCAGCAAAGATGATTTCTTTTAATGCCAAAGACCTGGATTTTGAAGTAGACGGAATGGTGTCATATCCGGAATTGACGCGGTCGAACAGAAACGGCATCAGTCTGTTGATCAACGGACGCTATATCAGAAATTTCAAGCTGACAAAGGCAGTTTTGAACGGCTACGGATCAAAGCTGATGGTCGGGCGCTTTCCTTATGCCGTCATTAATATCAGGCTTGATCCGCTTCTTTGTGACGTCAACGTCCATCCGACGAAGCAGGAAGTCAGAATCAGCAAGGAAACTCAGCTTGAAAAACTGATTTCTGAAGGAATTTTTGCACGTTTGTCACAGGAAAATCTGATTCCGAATGCCGTTAAAAATCTCAATCATTCTAAGCGAACCGGATTTTCAGGCGAGCAGACGGACCTGCTGGAGAAATCTCCGAAGTATAAAGGTCCGGTTTCGGCTGAAGTTACGGCAGCTTTGGTCGGGGAAAGTCTTGATGATAAACTTGATGGAAAGCAAAGCGTGCTTGCAAAAGACGTCAGGCCGATCGTGATTTCAAAGCGCACCGACCTTGAAAAAGCCGAATTGAAGATTTGGGATCAAAAATACGTGCAAAAGAAAACGTCCGTAAAAGACCAGGAAATTTCTGCGGAATCTTCCCAAAAAAGGTTTCCGGAATTGCGTTATATTGGTCAGATGCACGGAACGTATCTTTTTGCGGAATCAGAAGACGGACTTTATATCATTGACCAGCATGCCGCTCAAGAGCGTTGCAAGTATGAGTATTACCGGATTGAAATCGGAAACGTTTCTTCAAATCAGCAGCGTCTGCTGGTGCCGATCGTGTTAACCTACCCGACGACCGATGCTTTGAAAATTGAGGAAAATCTTGATAAGCTTGCAGATCTCGGCATTGAATTGGAAGATTTTGGAAAAAACACGTATATTTTAAGGCAGCATCCGACATGGTTCAAGCAGGGCGAAGAAGAAGAAATCGTGCGTGAGATGATTGACATGTTTTTAAACGACGACAAATTGACAGTGGCGAAATTCAGGGAAAAAACCGCCATCATGATGAGTTGCAAACGTTCGATCAAAGCCAATCATCATTTGGAAGAAGAACAGGCGAAAATTTTGCTCAAAAAACTTTCAACGTGCGAAAATCCGTTCAATTGTCCGCACGGACGGCCTGTCTTGGTTCATTTTACTTCAAAGGACATGGAGCATATGTTTAAGAGAATTCAGGATCCGCATCAAACGGGATTTGATGACGAATTATAAGCAAAAAATGCAAAAATATGTTACTATTATATGCGCAAGTTTAGAAGTGAGGATATGCAATGTACGAATATTTGATAGGCACGATTACGCAAGTTTTTCCCGCATATATCGTTGTTGAAAACAACGGCATCGGTTATCTGATCAATGTGGCAAATCCGTTCAGGTTCAAATCAGACGAAACTAAACAGGAAAAAATTTATTTGCACCAGATTGTCCGCGAAAATGAAATCGTGCTATATGGTTTTTCTGATTTCAATGAAAAACAGCTTTTTTTGAAACTGATCAGCGTTTCAGGCATCGGGCCGAAGAGCGCACTTGCGATTTTAGCCAATGAGGATCACAACGGGTTCGTTTCAGCGGTCAATAACGATGACGATGCTTACTTGACCAAGTTTCCCGGAATCGGCAAGAAAACCGCCAAGCAGATCATCTTGGATCTCAAGGGCAAACTTGGAGGACTTGAAAGCGGCAAGCCGCTTAAGGGACAACAAGATTTGGAAATCGTTGCAGAGCAGACATCCCCATATTTGAAAGAAGCACTGGAAGCGCTGCTTGCATTAGGGTATACGAAAACGGAAGTCAAAAAGACCGGCAGGAAGCTGTTGGACTTTAAGGGTGATTCAACCGATGAATATTTGAGACAAGCATTGCGGTTGATGATGAACAAATAATTTTAACGGGAGGCGTTCATGTGACTGAAGACAAGCGAATCGTTTCGGGAGAAAATCTTGACGCAAGCGAACAAGCCGACTTGACGCTTCGTCCAAAGACTTTGAAAACATATATCGGACAAGAAAAAATCAAACGCGAACTTTCCGTTTATATTGCAGCAGCGAAACAACGGGAAGAATCGCTTGACCATGTTCTTTTATACGGTCCTCCCGGCTTAGGCAAGACCACGCTCGCCTGCATCATTGCCAATGAAATGCAGGTCGGCATCAAAACGACGACCGGTCCGGCAATTGAAAAGCCCGGCGATTTGGTGGCGCTTTTGAATGAACTGGAGCCCGGTGACGTCTTGTTCATCGATGAGATCCATCGTCTTCCCAAAAACGTTGAGGAAATTTTATATTCGGCGATGGAAGACTTTTACATCGATATTATCGTCGGACAGGATTCGGCGGCTCATCCGGTCAGATTTCCGTTGCCGCCGTTTACTTTAGTCGGGGCAACCACGAGAGCCGGAATGCTTTCTGCACCTCTAAGGGCACGTTTTGGAATCGTCGGTCACATGAATTATTACGAAGACGATGAGCTGACGCGGATCGTTCAGCGTTCAGCAGCTGTTTTTGCGGCTCAGATCAGTGCTGACGGAGCGTTTGAAATAGCGAGACGTTCGCGCGGGACTCCGCGCGTCGCCAATCGGCTTTTGAAACGCGTGAGAGATTTTGCCGAAGTTGCGCATAAAGATGAGATTGATACGCAGATCGTGTGCTATGCTCTGGATTTGCTCAGAGTCGACCAGTGCGGTCTGGATGACACGGATCGCAGACTTTTGAGAACAATGATCGAATTATACGGCGGAGGTCCGGTCGGACTGGCGACCTTGGCCGCCAATATCGGCGAAGAAACGGAAACGGTCGCTGATATGATCGAACCATACTTGATGCAGCGCGGTTTCATCAAGCGAACTCCAAGAGGTCGCATGGTGACGCCGCTCGCATACAAGCATTTGAACTTGAAAATTGATAATAATTGAGAAGGGTGACTATTTTGTCAGAAAAACATTTAACGACTGAAGAGTTTGATTATGATTTGCCGCAGGAATTGATTGCGCAGACTCCTTTAAAGGAACGAGATCAATCGCGTCTGCTCGTGCTTGATTCAAAGACGGGCAAATATCAGGATGATTATTTTTATAACGTCGTCGATCGTTTGAATCCGGGAGATGCCCTGGTTATGAACGATTCTCGCGTCATGCCGGCCCGTCTTTACGGAGTCAAGCCTGAGACCGGAGGACACGTTGAAGTCTTGTTGCTGAACAATACTGACGGAGACAACTGGGAAACGCTCGTCAAGCCTGCCAAACGTGCAAAAGTCGGCACGGAAATTTCTTTTGGCGACGGCAAGCTGACTGCAACCGTAACGGAGGAACTGGAGCATGGCGGCAGGATGATCGAATTTCATTATGACGGCATTTTTATGGAAATTCTCGATCAGTTGGGAGAAATGCCGCTTCCTCCTTATATCAAGGAAAAGCTTGACGACCCTGAAATGTATCAGACGGTATATTCAAGAGAAATCGGCTCTGCTGCGGCGCCGACTGCCGGACTGCATTTTACAACGGAATTACTTAAAAAAATTGAAGACAAGGGCGTAAAACTCGTTTATCTCACGCTTCACGTCGGTCTTGGCACGTTCCGTCCGGTCAGTGAAGAAAATATCGAAGATCACAAGATGCACAGCGAATTCTATCGTTTGACGGAGGATGCCGCTAAAACGTTGAATGAAGTCAAAGCAAACGGCGGCCGCATCGTTGCAACGGGGACGACTTCAATCAGAACGCTTGAAACGATCGGGACGAAATTTAACGGTGAAATTCGTGCCGACAGCGGTTGGACTGATATTTTCATCAAACCAGGCTATAAATGGCAGGTCGTTGATGCATTCATTACGAATTTCCACTTGCCGAAGTCGACTTTGGTAATGCTCGTTGCATCATTTACGGGACGCGAAAATATTTTGAACGCATATCGCCATGCCGTTTCAGAGAAGTATCGTTTCTTCAGTTTTGGCGATGCGATGTTTATTTATTGATACGGAGGAATTGACATATGAGTGAACCAGCTGTCAAATATCGGCTGATTAAAAAAGAAAAGCATACAGGGGCACGTTTGGGAGAATTGATCACGCCGCACGGAACTTTCCCGACGCCAATGTTCATGCCGGTCGGCACGCAGGCAACCGTCAAGTCGATGTCGCCAGAGGAACTTAAAGAAATGGGTGCCGGAGTGATTTTGTCAAACACCTATCACCTTTGGCTTCGTCCAGGCGAAGATCTTGTCAAAGAAGCCGGCGGTCTGCATAAGTTTATGAACTGGGATCGGGGAATTTTGACTGATTCGGGCGGATTCCAGGTGTTTTCTTTGGCTGAAATGCGCAACATTACGGAAGAAGGCGTTCATTTTAGAAGTCATTTGAGTGGAGAACCGCTCTTCTTGTCACCTGAAAAGGCAATTCATATCGAAAATTGCCTTGGATCTGATATCATGATGAGTTTTGATGAATGTCCGCCGTTTTTCGAATCATACGACTACATCAAAAAATCGATCGAACGTACGAGTCGTTGGGCCGAACGCGGTCTTCGCGCTCATGAAAATCCAGAGACGCAAGCCTTGTTCGGAATCATTCAAGGCGGCGGTCATAAGAAACTTCGTGAACAAAGCGCAAGAGACCTTGTCTCGCTTGATTTTCCGGGATATTCGATCGGCGGTCTTTCCGTTGGCGAATCAAAGGCTGAGATGAATCATGTTTTGGATTTCACGACGCCGCTCATTCCTGAAAACAAGCCGCGCTATCTGATGGGCGTCGGTTCTCCTGACGCTTTGATCGACGGTGCGATTCGCGGAATCGACATGTTTGACTGCGTTTTGCCGACGAGAATTGCAAGAAACGGAACATGCATGACTTCGCACGGCCGTTTGGTGGTTAAAAACGCAAAATATGCGCGCGACTTTTCGCCAATTGATGACAACTGCAATTGCTACACGTGTCGAAACTATACCCGTGCTTACGTTCGTCATCTGTTCAAGGCTGATGAAACGTTTGGGCTGCGTCTTACGAGCTATCATAATCTTTATTTCCTGCTCAATCTGATGAAGCAGGTGCGCCAAGCCATTATGGATGACAATCTGCTCGAATTCAGGCAGGATTTCTTCGAGCGCTACGGGTTGAACGTGGCTAATCCGAAGAACTTTTAAGTTTTGGTAAAAGCCATTAAAAGACTGGAAAAAATTCGTTATTTTTGATACAGTGTACTGTAGTATTTTTCTAAGGAGTGAATAATTTGTCATCTTCAATTTCAACAATCGTTATGTTCGTCGTTTTGATTGCCTTGATGTATTTCATGATGATCAAGCCGCAAAAAAAGCAGCAGCAACAACATCAAAAAATGTTGTCTGAGCTTAAGCCTGGCGATGAAATCACGACAATCGGCGGACTTCACGCTGTCGTTTCTGAAATCGATACGGAAAAAGCGCTTGTCACGCTTGATTGCGACGGCGTTTATCTGGACTTCTCAAGAAACGCGATTGCACGCGTGACGAAGAAGGCTGAAAGCCAACCGACAGCAGCTGCTGAAGAAGAAAAAGCACCTGAAACAGAAGAAACAACTGAATCAGAATCCAAGTAATTCTTGGTTGCAAAAAGACCTCGTCTTGTCAGAAGGCGAGGTCTTTTTGTCATGCTTTTTGTGAATTGTACCCTTTGTCAATGACACCGTAAAATGTTTTTGGGTCTTTGTCAAATGGTGTTGATGATCTCGAAAACTTCACTTCAGAAATGGAGTGGAGTTTTTTTGTTCCCGTCGGTTTCT
>OICB01001410.1_pt1 | contig 10262 bp, 8 predicted proteins | sample 1581121 | NCBI WGS metagenome assembly OICB01 (sample SAMEA3882544, study PRJEB24775) | human gut metagenome | biome: human-associated habitat; feature: intestine environment; material: feces | place: Netherlands | collected 2009/2010 | reverse complement strand
CTGCTTTGCTGTTTCAGGTGTTTGGCGTTGGAGTTTGGCTGATAATTATACCGCTTGATGACCTCAAGAATCTTGGCGCGGGCGGCCGGGCTGACGCTGGGGTTATTGTTGAGCACCCGCGAAACCGTGCCGATGGCATACCCCGATTCTTTTGCAATATCTTTGATGGTCATACACAGAAAACTCCTTCCGGCAGCAGGGTGCCGCAGCCATTAGCCCTTTACAGCACCGGCCACCACACCATCAATGATATACTTTTGGCAAATCAGATACAGAATAATGACCGGCAGAATGGTGATCATGATGCAGGCCATCATGGGCGCCATTTCCACCTTGCCGTAACTGCCGCGGAAATACTGAATCATGGTTTCCAGGATTGCGGTAGAGATCATCGTCGGCTTTAAGATAGGGCAGACCACGCGGAAGAAAATCTGCAGCGGGTTGCAGCCATCGATCATAGCGGCTTCCTCAATTTCAACCGGCATGCTCTTCATAAAGCCGGTGAACATGAACACCGCGAGACCGGCACCGAAGCCGAGGTAGATGATGCAGATGTTGTAAGGGTTGTTCAATTTTAAGCTATCCGCTGTTTTGGCCAGGGTAAACATGACCATCTGGAACGGCACCACCATGCTGAACATGCACAAGCCGTACATCAGTTTGGAAAGTTTGCCGTTGACACGGGTGATGAACCATGCGCACATGGAGCAGCACAGCAGAATCAGCACAACGGAACTGACAGTAATGACTAGGCTATACCAGAAGGAAGACAAAAAGTCCATTTCCTGGATGCCGTAAATATAGTTTTTGAGGCCGACAAAGGTTCCGGCCGTGGGCAGCTCAAACGCGCGGGAGGTGGTAATGGCGCGCTCGGTTTTGAGGGAGTTAAAGAAGATCATGGCGATGGGGTAGATCCATGCAACGCACAGCACTCCAAGCACCACGCTGAGAATGGCATTGATGCGGCGGTCCGCTTTGCCAACGGTAGGTTTTTCTTCCACCGGTTTTTTGATGGTTTTTTCCATTACTGCTGCACCTCCTTGGACTGGGTCAGCTTTTGCTGGAGTACGGCCAGCACCACAACAAACAGGCAGAACACAACAGCCTTTGCCTGGCCGATGCCCTTCCACTGGGGTCCGGAGCGGGCATAGAAGGTATCATAAATGTTGTAAGCCAGCATCATGGTCTGCTTGGCCGGTTCGCCGCCGGTCAGGGACAGGTTCTGGTCAAACAGCTTGAAGGAGTTGGTCAAAGTCAGGAAGGTGCAGATGGTAATGCTGGGCATAACCATGGGGATCTTGATCTTGAACAGGATCTGCTTGGCGTTTGCGCCATCGATCTTGGCGGCTTCGATCAGATCCAGCGGCACGTTCTGCAGGCCAGCAATGTAGATGATCATCATGTAACCGATCTGCTGCCAGCACATCAGAATGACAAGGCCCAAGAAGCCGTACGTGGCGTTCAGGGAAAGCAGCGGTTTTTCGAGTGCGCTGAGTACGCCGTTGAGCAGAATCTGCCAGATATAGCCAAGGATAATGCCGCCGATCAGGTTGGGCATAAAGAAGGTGGTACGGAAGATGTTGGTACCGCGGATGCCGCGGGTAAGCAGCAGCGCAATGCCGAACGCCAGCACATTGATGAGCACCGTGGACACCACAGTAAACACCGCAGTGAACCAGAACGCATGGGTGAAGGTATCATCCAGCCAGATCTTGGCATAGTTGCCGAGACCAACAAAGGTAACATTTTGAACAGTTGTGAATTTGCAGAACGAAAGCGCCACGCCCCAGATAAACGGCCAGATAAAGCCGATGATAAAGGCCAGCAGGGTGGGCAGCACGAACACGGGCCAATAGCGCTGGATCGCTTTTTCCATAACAGTACCCCCTTGAGCACGTACTTGAGCACATAAAAGAGCGGGGCGGGCGAATCATCGCCCGCCCCGCTTTTAACATTCAGGTCTCGCTATTTTGGTTCATATCAGCCTGCATTCAGGGCAGCTTCGGTCTTCCAGCCATCCACAAAGGCGGTCACAACAGCGTTCCAATCGCCAGTGCCGGCTGCGTAAGCAGTCAGAGCAGAGCCAACGCCGTTCTTCCAGTTTTCGGAAGGCATGGTGGAGAAGCACCAGGCAACAGGAGTCTTGCCCTCAGCGGTCAGAGCATTATCAACCTTAACGAAGAGGTTGGGGGATTCCTGAGCATTCTTGAAGGGGATAACAAAGCCCATATCGTTTGCCATGGCCTTGGTGCCCTCATCAGAGCTGACGCACCAGTACATGAAGTCGAGAGTTGCATCGATATCTGCCTGGTCGGCTTCCTTGTTTACGCACCAGTAGTTCTCGGTGCCGGTGCACAGGCCCTGGTTGGCTTCATCGCCGACGCCAATGTAGATGGGCAGCATGGTCAGATCGTCATCGGTGAAGGGCTTGCCGTCGCCGACGAGGTTGGTGTACTCCCAGGAACCGTTCTGGTAGAAAACGGCCTCTTCGTTCAGGAACTCGTTGCGGCTGTCGTCGCCGGTCTTGCCAGCCAGTTCAGTAGGATCGCAGGTGGAGTTGTTGATGTACAGGTCGAAGATATTCTTGTAGTTGTCGAGATAGGTGCCCTTGATGGCGTCGGTGTTGTCGATGCCGTCCTCCTGATACTCAAAGTAGATGGGCAGGTTGGCCAGATGGGTCTTGTAGCGCCAGTCAGAGGAGCCGTCCATACCGGCGGAGGTGAAGGCAGAGAAGCCCAACTCGTCCTTGCGGGCGGTGATGTCCTCGGCCACCTTCTTCAGGTCGTCGAAGCTCTTGATGTCGTCAACGGTGTAGCCGGCCTTCTCCAGCAGGGTCTTATTGGTGATCAGGCCGTAGCTCTCGATAACGTAGCCGATGGCCACGGTGGCGTCGCCATCTTTCAGGGCGTAAGAATCGCTGGTCAGGTCGCCCAGGATCTTGGAGCCGGTCAGGTCATAGCAGTAATCCTTCCAGTTGGCCAGGCCGACAGGGCCGTTGACCTGGAACAGGGTGGGCGCATCGCTCTTGGCCATCTCGCTCATCAGGGTGGTCTCATACTGGCCGGAGGCGGCGGTCACGACGGTGACGGGAACACCGGTCTCCTCGGTGTACTTCTTGGCCAGATTCTGCCAGGCTTCGTCCTGCTCGGGCTTGAAGTTCAGGTAGTAGACCTTGCCGGCTGCATCAGTGGTCGCCTCGGTAGAAGCGGCAGTGGATTCAGCCTTGGATTCGGTGCTGGTACTGGTAGAGGAAGCAGCCGTAGAGGAGCTGCCGCCGCAGCCTGCCAGCAGACCCGCAGCCATAGCAGCTGCCAGAGTCATCGAGAGTGTCTTTTTTGCGTTCATGTTTTTTCCTCCTTCTCAAGAAAAACAATGATTTGCAAGGGTGTTGATTTGTTTCGTCGGAAACGTTTCCGTTTCGGATTGATCTTATAATACACCTTTCCAGCGCAATAATCAATCGTTTTTTGCGATTTACTGCAAAATCGGCCTGATGCACAAATTTGCACCCCCTGTTTTTGTGGAAAAGTTCCAAAAATAGTGACAAATTTAGCGGAAACGATTCCGTAGCCGTGCGACAATCTTTGAGAATTGCAGGAAAACCCCTCTATAAATTATTTTTCACCAAAATATTGACACAGCAATTATGCCATGTTATACTTTCTTAGATTTTGAAAGACGAATCGAGTTTGTAAGAGTTTTTCAAAGCAATTTACCTACGGACCGCCCAACAGGGGCGGGCCAGAATACTGACATTTGAAATGCCGCAGCGGCGAGCGAAAAGTCTAAGCTGCTAAGAGAAAAGCGCAGCGTCATACGGATTGTATGACCGAGCATTTTTTCAACACAGATTGCACTTTGCAGCCGCTGATGTGGCGTTTCAGGCGAAGCCGGAAATGTTAGTGTTCCGACCCATGGCCATACGGACAGCCGGGTCCACTGCCGATCGGCAACTTTAGTTGCCTTATTGATTGAGTTAAAAGCTCAAATTTTATAAGTTGGTTCCTTTACAACCATGAAATTGCGCAGTCAGCTGCGCAGACTTGTGAAACGGTCAATAAAGAGTAGTAAAAGTAAGATTGCTATATAGACTCTGACACGCTCAACCTTTTTGAATCATGCCACATTCGCTCTCCCGGTAAACACGCCGGGGGGATTTGGCCTGTGGCAAAATTTAAAAAGCTGGTTTCAAACGCAAGTCTGCACACCCGTGTAAGGCTTGCGTTTTTTGTTTTGCCAAACGGCACTTCCCAAAGGAACCGCGAACGGAGGTAAACATGAACGGTGAGAAAAAACGCGCCCGGTTGGACCAGCGCCGCGCCCCCATCCACGAAGCGCTGGAAAATTTCCGCCAGATGCGCGTGGTTCCCTTTGATGTGCCCGGTCATAAGCGGGGACGCGGCAACCCGGAACTGACCGCCTTTTTGGGCCAGCAGTGCGTTGGGGTGGATGTGAACAGCATGAAGCCGCTGGATAATCTCTGCCACCCGGTATCGGTCATCCGGGAGGCAGAGGAGCTTGCTGCCGATGCCTTTGGCGCGGCCCACGCCTTTTTAATGGTGGGCGGCACCACCAGCTCTGTGCAGAGCATGGTGCTGACGGCCTGCAAGCGGGGCGATGAGATCATCCTGCCCCGCAATGTGCACCGCAGTGTGCTGAACGCGCTGGTGCTCTGCGGCGCGGTCCCGGTCTATGTGAATCCCGAGGTGGACAAGCGGCTGGGCATCTCGCTGGGCATGAAGCGGGAGCAGGTGGCCAAGGCCATCAAGGAGCACCCCAACGCCGTGGCCGTTCTGGTGAACAACCCCACCTACTACGGCATCTGTTCCGACCTGCGCGCCATCGTGAAGATGGCCCACGAGGCCGGGATGCTCTGCCTGGCCGACGAGGCCCACGGCACTCACTTTTACTTTGGCAACGGCCTGCCCGTTTCCGCTATGGCAGCGGGGGCCGATATGGCGTCCGTCTCCATGCACAAGAGCGGCGGCAGCCTGACCCAGAGCAGTCTGCTGCTCATCGGGCCCAATGTGCATCAGGGCTATGTGCGGCAGATCATCAACCTGACCCAGACCACCTCCGGCAGCTACCTGCTCATGTCCAGTCTGGACATCTCCCGCCGCAACCTCGCCCTGCGGGGGCGGCAGGTGTTCCATCAGGTGGCGGATATGGCCGAGTACGCCCGGGAAGAGATCAACGCCGTGGGCGGCTACTACGCCTTTGGCAAGGAGCTGTGCAACGGCAACTCTGTCTTTGACTTTGACACCACCAAGCTCAGCGTCCACACGCTGGACATCGGCCTTGCCGGCATCGAGGTCTACGACATCCTGCGGGACGAGTACGACATCCAGATCGAGTTCGGCGATATCGGCAACATCCTGGCCTACCTCTCCATCGGCGACCGCCCCCAGGAGATTGAGCGGCTGGTCAGCGCTCTGGCCGAGATCAAGCGCCGCTACCACACCGACGGCACCGGCCTGCTGAGCCAGGAATACATCGACCCCGTGGTGGCTGCCAGCCCGCAGGAGGCCTTCTATGCCCCCAAAAAGAGCCTGCCCCTGCGGGAGACCGAGGGCATGGTCTGCAGCGAGTTCGTCATGTGCTACCCGCCGGGCATCCCCATTCTGGCCCCCGGCGAGCGCATCACCAAAGAGATTTTGAACTACATCGAGTACGCCAAGGCCAAGGGCTGCAGCATGACCGGCCCCGAGGACCCGGACATCGAGCGGCTGAACGTTCTGGCATAAGGAGGGAATGCAGATGGAATTTTGGTTTTCTGAGTTTCACACCCCGGACGTGAAGCACAGCATCCGGGTGAACAAGCAGCTCTACTCCAAGCAGAGCGATTACCAGCGCATTGATATTTTTGAAACGCCCGAGTTTGGCCGGGTGCTCACACTGGACGGCAATGTGATGCTGACCGAGCGGGACGAGTTCATCTACGACGAGATGATCGTCCATGTGCCCATGGCCGTGCACCGGGAGGCAAAAGATATCCTTGTCATCGGCGCAGGCGACGGCGGCGTGGTGCGGGAGCTGACCCGCTACGACCGGGTGGAGCGCATCGACCTGGTGGAGATGGACCCCCAGGTGGTGGAGGCCTGCCGCGCCTACCTGCCCGGCAACGCCTGTCGGATGGATGACCGCCGGGTGCACATCTACTTTGAGAACGCCCTCAAGTTCATCCGCCAGTGCGAGGAGGAATACGACCTCATCATCGTGGACTCCTCCGACCCCTTCGGCCCCAGCGAGGGCCTGTTCACCCGCGAGTTCTACGGCAGCTGCTTCAACGCCCTGAAAGAGGACGGCATCATGGTCAATCAGCAGGGCAGCCCCTTCTACGCCGAGGATGCTAACGCCATGCAGCGCAGCCACAAACGCATTGCTTCCACCTTCCCCATCAGCCGGGTGTATCAGGCCCACATCCCCACCTTTGCGGCGGGCTACTGGCTGTTCGGCTTTGCCAGCAAGAAGTACCACCCCATCGATGATCTGGATGCAGCCGCCTGGAAGGCCCTGAACATGCGCACCCGGTACTACACCACCAAACTGCATATCGGAGCATTCTACCTGCCGGCTTTTCTGGAGGAGATGCTGCGGGAAGTGGAGGAACACTGATGCTTTACCCCAACGTTGAAACCTTTATCGGCTGCGACAGCAGCTACCGTGCCGCCAGCATTGTGCTGTACGGTGCCCCCTACGATTCCACCACCAGCTACCGCCCGGGGGCCCGGTTCGGCCCGGCTGCCATCCGGCACGAGAGCTACGGTCTGGAGACTTACAGCCCCTACCAGAACGCCGACCTGACCGATTTTGACATCTTCGACAGCGGCGACCTGGAGCTCTGCTTCGGCTCCAGCGAGAGCGCACTGGCCGACATCCAGAGCCGCGCGGCAGAGATCCTGCACGACGGCAAGTTCCCGCTCCTGCTGGGCGGCGAGCATCTGGTCACGCTGGGTGCCGTGCGGGCCATGGTGGAAAAGTACCCCGACCTCCACATCGTCCACTTTGATGCCCACGCCGACCTGCGGGACGACTATCTGGGCGCAAAGCTCAGCCACGCCTGTGTCCTGCGCCGCTGCCATGACCTCATCGGCGACGGGCGCATCCACCAGTTCTGCATCCGCAGCGGTGACCGCACCGAGTTTGAGTTTGCGGCTGCCCACACCGAGATGCACAAGTTCGATTTCACGGGCCTTGCCCAGCTCACCGAGCAGCTCTGTGCCAGCAAGGTGCCCGTTTACCTGACCATTGACCTCGACTGCCTGGACCCCTCCTGCTTCCCCGGCACCGGCACCCCGGAGGCCGGCGGCGTGAGCTTTTTGCAGCTGCTGGAAGCCATCCGCACCGTGACCAAGGCCAACATCGTGGGTGCGGACCTCAACGAACTGGCCCCCACGCTGGACACCACCGGCGTTTCCACGGCCACAGCCTGCAAGGTCCTGCGGGAGCTGCTGATTGCACTGGACAAGGGCTGGCCGGGCTTTCAGGTATAAGGACAGACCGTAAAAAGACAACTTTACAGATAAAGGAGTAACCGATATGAGCAAAGTTCTGATCATCGGCTGCGGCGGCGTGGCCTCCGTTGCCATCCACAAGTGCTGCCAGGTCCCCGAGGTGTTCACCGAGATCTGCATCGCCAGCCGCACCAAGGCAAAGTGCGACAAGCTGGCCGCCGAGCTGGCCCCCAAGACCACCACCAAGATCACCACCGCACAGGTGGATGCCGACCACGTGGACGAGGTCATCGCCCTCATCAAAAGCTACCAGCCCGATCTGGTGATGAACATCGCCCTGCCCTATCAGGATCTGACCATCATGGATGCCTGCCTGGCCTGCGGCGTGAACTACATGGACACCGCCAACTACGAGCCTGAGAACACCGACGACCCGGAGTGGCGCGCCATTTACGAGAAGCGCTGCAAGGAGGCCGGTTTCTCCGCCTACTTTGATTACAGCTGGCAGTGGGCCTACGCCAAGAAGTTTGAGGAAGCCGGCCTGACCGCCCTGCTGGGCAGCGGCTTTGACCCGGGCGTGACCCAGGCTTACTGCGCTTACGCCAAGAAGCACGAGTTCGATACCATCGACACCATCGACATTCTGGACTGCAACGGCGGCGACCACGGCTATGCCTTTGCCACCAACTTCAACCCGGAGATCAACCTGCGCGAGGTCTCTGCCCCCGGCAGCTACTGGGAGAACGGCCACTGGGTAGAGATTCCGGCCATGAGCATCAAGCGGGAATACAACTTTGATCAGGTGGGCCAGAAGGATATGTACCTGCTCCACCACGAGGAGATCGAGTCTCTGGCCAAGAACATCCCCGAGGCAAAGCGCATCCGCTTCTTTATGACCTTCGGCCAGAGCTACCTCGACCACATGCGCTGTCTGGAGGACGTGGGCATGCTGTCCACCACCCCGGTCAACTTCAACGGTCAGGAGATCGTGCCCATCCAGTTCCTCAAGGCCCTGCTGCCCGACCCCGCCAGCCTCGGCCCCCGCACCAAGGGCAAGACCAACATCGGCTGCATCTTCACCGGCAAGAAGGACGGCAAGGAAAAGACCTACTACATCTACAACGTCTGCGACCATCAGGAGTGCTACAAGGAGGTCGGCTCTCAGGCCATCAGCTATACCACCGGTGTGCCTGCCATGTGTGGCGCGCTGATGCTGTTGACCGGCAAGTGGACCACCAAGGGCGTGCACACTGTGGAAGAGTTTGATCCGGACCCGTATCTGGATGCTCTGGACAAGTACGGCCTGCCCCGCTCCGAGAGCCACGCCCCGGCTCTGGTGGACTGATGCGGCTGGCCGACACCCGCCCGCCCTTTGCAGGGCTGGCGAACCTCTCTGAGGCTGCACTGGCTGCCCTGCCCACCCCCTGCTACCTGCTGGATGAAGCCCGGCTGCGCCGCAACGGCGAGATCCTGCTGAACGTGCAGCAGCGGACAGGCTGCAAGATCCTGCTGGCCCAGAAGGCCTTTTCCAACTACGACCTCTACCCGGTGCTGGCCCCCTATCTGGCGGGCACCGAGGCCAGCGGCCTGTACGAGAGCCGCCTGGGCAGGGAGGAGCTGCCGGAGAAGGAGAACCATGTGTTCTGCGCTGCCTACCGGGCCGACCAGTTCGCGGAGCTGCTGCAATACGCTGACCACATCGTGTTCAACTCGCCCCACCAGCTGGCAAAGTTCGGCCCGGCCGCAAAGGCGGCGGGCAAGAGCGTGGGCCTGCGGGTGAACCCCGAGTACTCCACCCAGGAGGGCCACGAGATCTATGACCCCTGCGCCCCGGGCAGCCGTCTGGGCACCACCCGTGCCCAGTGGGATGCCGCTGCGGCGCAGCACCCTGACCTGCCCGACCTGCTGGACGGTCTGCACTTCCACACCCTGTGCGAGCAGGATTCCGACGCGCTGGCGGCCACCCTGCCCGCGCTGGAAGCGAAATTCGGTGACCTGCTGCCCCGGATGAAGTGGCTCAACTTTGGCGGCGGGCACCACATTACCCGCCCGGATTACGACCTTGCCACGCTGGAAAAGTGCATCACCGGGACGCGGGAAAAGTACGGCGTGCAGGTGTATCTGGAACCGGGCGAGGCCTGGGCGCTGAACGCAGGCTACCTCGTCACCACGGTGCTGGACACCCTGCAGAATGGTCAGACACACCTTGCCATTCTGGACATGTCCGCAGCCTGCCACACGCCGGATGTCATCGAGATGCCCTACCGCCCGCCCCTGTTGGACGCGGGCGAGCCGGGGGAAAAGCCCTGCACCTTCCGGCTGGGCGGCCCCACCTGCCTTGCCGGGGACATGGTGGGCGATTACAGCTTTGCCGCCCCCCTCACCGAGGGTGACCGGCTCATCTTCGGCGACATGGCCATCTATTCCACCTGCAAGAACAACACCTTCAACGGGATGCCGCTGCCGCCCATCTGGGCAATGGACGAAAACGGCACCTGCCGGGAGCTGGTGAAGTTCGGCTACAGCGATTTCAAGATGCGGCTGGGACGTGCAGCGGATTAAAGTACGACCCTTACGGCAAATCTGTATTCATTCAAAAGACAGTCTGTATCAAAACCGCCCAAAATGCACGCTGTTCAAGTACAGTTTCTTTTTATCATCTGACGAAAATAAAAAAAAATTCATATTCAGCCTAGACAAGTTCCTTTTCATGTGCTAAAACAATGCTAAGAAACCCGCAACGATGCAGGATCTGAGGATCACTGCGCCGTTGCGGGTTTTTCTTGTTTTATCTGGGAAAGTGTTAAG
>OICB01001408.1_pt1 | contig 10265 bp, 8 predicted proteins | sample 1581121 | NCBI WGS metagenome assembly OICB01 (sample SAMEA3882544, study PRJEB24775) | human gut metagenome | biome: human-associated habitat; feature: intestine environment; material: feces | place: Netherlands | collected 2009/2010 | reverse complement strand
CGACGTGTTCGGCATCAAAAGATCGCTGTCGCGCAAGGGCAACCCCTACGACAACGCCGTGGTCGAATCGACGAACAGGCTGCTGAAGAAGGAGCTCGTGTACCGGAACCACTACACCACGATCGAGCAGCTGAGGCGCGACCTCAACGACTACGTGTGGTGGTCCGACAACCAGCGGCTCCACTCCACCCTTGGATACCGGAGTCCGAAGGAATTCACCGAACAGGGACTCGTCCTCTAAGAAACCGTCCAACACACCGTTGCCAATCCACGTCATGAACATCGGCCTCGAGGCGGGGCATACGTACCACATCCGTCTCGTCGTCGACGACACCATCGGCACGTTGTACGTGGATGGGGTGGCGTTGAACGTGCGCATGTACGAGCGTCCGGGCGAGTCGTTGGGCGTCTTCGCCACCGACGGCACGGTCGAGGTGCGCAACGCCTCCATCGCCCGCGGACTGAAGAGGAAGTGAACGTGTCCTTTCCGGCTTGATGTGACGCAATCGGCTGCGTGTCCTTATGCGTGACGGCGTGGGGCATGCAGCCGATTGTTTTTTATTCCTCGGATTTCCGCTTGGTATGCGTGGTTCGGTACGTGATGGGGGTGACGCCCATGAACCGGTGGAAGGTGCGGGAGAAGAAACTGGCGGATGAGAAACCGGTCTGTTTGGCGACCGTGGCGATAGGCAGCGAGCTCGTTACCAGCAGGTTGGCTGCGGCGCGCACGCGCACGTCGTTGACGAATTCGATCGGCGACTGGTTGAGCGATTCGCGGAATATCGATGCGCAAGTGGTGCGTCCCACCGATCCGGCCGATGCGATTTGCTTCAAGGTGATCGGACGCACGTAATATCTCTGCACGTAATCGATCATCTTGCGTAGCGTCACGATGCGGGGGTGCGGCGCTGTGGAAGTCGCGCAATGACTGCCGGCAATCGCCAGTATGTCGCGGACGACCGCATAGAAACAGCTGAGCACCGTCAACGCCTCAGTATCGTCGGTTAGCGTCATATCGTCGGCGGGCAACGGTTCGGCTGACCGCTCCAGCGGACCGAATTTCGCCGCATGAAGCTGTCGGATGGTGGCGAGCAGCCGCCGACCGGGGGCCGTGTCGTCGGTGATGACGGCATATGGCATCGTGTTCTCCGCCATCAACGGCGCGATGAAACGGTCGTACACTTCGAATGAGGCGCACATTTTAGCCGGATTGAGCAACGTGCAGGAGAATTCGCAATCGGAACCGTCCTTGGTGAAACCGTAATGCAGCTGACGTGAGTTGACGAAAATCGCCTGCCCCTCATCGAGCCGGACTGTTTCTCCGTTGACGAAATACCACATATGCCCATGGATGATGTAGGTGAGTTCAAGGTCGACATGCCAATGGCATTCCGCACGCATATGGGGGTACTGGTGGAGCAGCGAATGCTCGGTGAAGGAGAAGAACATCGGCGCGTCATACTGCACTATCTCCGAACCATCGGGTCGGCGACCCCAATTGGTGATGGGCATCACCTCACGGGAGGCCCATTCGTCCCGTTCCATCTGTGCGTCTTCATCGGCAGTGTTCATGACTACTCTAATAAACGGTAGATAATGCAAAGAACAAGGATGATTCTACAACATTGCAAGTGCTGCCGTCGATGTTGGTGGTGTTGAATGGTGTCAAAGGACGTCAAACGATTGACAAACAGATTCACAAGGAGCTTTCAATGGCGGAGAATGAAGGTGCGGCCGTTGCCGTGGATAATGCGGCGGTGCCTACGAACGAGTGGGAACGCATGCTTTCCGGCGAATTGTATATTTGCGGTGATATGCAGCGTGAAGCGAACATGCGTAAACGCCGCTTGGTGCACGCCATCAACACGTCCGCATACGACGCGTTCGAGGAACGTGACAGGCTGTTCCGCGAACTGTTCGGTTCACTCGGCAAAGGCGCGTTCCTTGAACCGCCATTCAACTGCGATTACGGCTGCAACACGTATATCGGCGACAACTTCTATGCCAATATGGACTGCATCTTCCTCGACGTGGCGAGAATCACCATCGGCGACCGTGTCTTCTTCGGCCCGCGCGTCGGCCTGTACACGCCATACCATCCAATCGATGCGGCCGTACGCGCTTCCGGTCCGGAAGGCGCCCGTCCGATCACCATCGGCAATGACGTGTGGTTCGGCGGCAGCGTGGTGGTCTGTCCGGGCGTTACCATCGGCGATGATGTGGTGATCGGTGCAGGCTCCGTGGTGACCAAGGATATCCCATCCCATTCGGTGGCCGTGGGCAACCCGTGCCATGTGATTCGCAAGATCACTGATGCGGACCGTGAATACTGGGAGGGCAAGGCCGCCGAATACCGCGCATGGAAGGATTCGCTGTAAAACCTCGCCCAATATTCGGCCCAACGTCGGGATAAGGCTGGTCGGCCTACATATCCCGACGTTTTCGTTTGCCCGTCGTCTGAAACGGGCTTGTATTCCAATGGAGACTATCGTGCGCACCATCATGCCGGACCGGGAATTCCTCGGCCATGTATTCAAATTGGCTTTGCCTATCGCTTTCCAACAGCTCATGCTGTCGTTGTCGTCCTGCGCCGACACGCTGATGTTGTCGGGGGTAGGGCAAAACGAGTTGGCCGCCGTCTCGCTCGCCACGCAGTTCCAGTTCCTGTTCAGCCTGTTCACTGCGGCCCTGACCCTGGGCATGAGCATTCTCGTGGCGCAGTATTGGGGTGCCGGCAACCGTGACGCGGTGGAACGCGTGCTGGGATTCGTCATGCTGTATGCCGGAATGCTGTCGACGGCGTTCTTCCTGGCGGCACTGCTCGTGCCGGAACAGTTGATGTCCATCATGACCAATGACGGCACGCTGATCATGCTTGGCGCGCGATATCTGCGGATTTCGTCATTGTCGTACTTGTTCATCGGCCTGTCCCAGATGTACCTGTGTCTGATGAAGAACACCGGCTCCGCGGTGATGGGCATGACGGTCAGCACGGTTGGCGTGATCGTGCACGTCGTGTTGAACGCGGCGCTGATTTACGGTATCGGCAGCCTCGGCATTCCCGCGCTTGGCATTTTCGGCGCGGCTATATCCACGGTGATTTCGCGTGCGATTGAGCTGGCATGGTCGGTCGTGGCGACCCGTCGTGGCCCCTACCTGCGACTTGGCCATGTGCTGCATCCCGATGGGCCGTTGCAGAAGGATTTCTGGAAATACAGCCTGCCGGTGCTTGGCAATGAATTGGTGTGGGGATGTGGTTTCACCATGTACACCGTGATCATGGGACATTTGGGTGCGGACGCAGTCGCCGCCAATTCCATCGCCAATATCGTCAAGGATCTGCTGGTGTGCCTGTCCCTTGGTCTGGGCAATGCCGGCGGCATTTTGGTCGGCAATCTGCTGGGACGTGGAGATTTCCGACAGGCGAAGGCGATGGGCGACAGGATGTGCGTGCTGGTGGCCGTGGTCGGTACCGCGACGGGACTGTTGATTGTCGCGGCGCGTCCGCTGGCTTTGCAATGGGCGAACCTTACGCCCGAAGCCACACGGTACCTGTCGGTCATGCTGTTCGTCTGCGCATATTACGCGGCATGCGGATGCATGACGAATCTGACGATCGCCGGTATTTTTCCAGCCGGCGGCGATGCGAAGTTCGGTCTCATGTGCGATGCCATCGTCATGTGGCTGATTGTGGTGCCGGTCGGGCTGTTGGCCGCGTTCGTGTTCAAACTGCCCGTGTTGGTGGTGTATGCGCTGCTCAACACCGACGAATGCATCAAAATGGTTCCCGCGTTGTTGCACTACCGCAAGTACCGTTGGCTGCGCAATGTCACCCGATGACTTTTTGCGATTCGGCGGCCGATTTCATGATTGGCTTGTGTGCGACCAGTCTGTGACAGCTTCGATGTTATTGCCGTCGGGGTCGAGCACGAAGGCCGCGTAATACCCGGAATGGTAGGCACGTGGTCCGGGTCTGCCGTTATCCATTCCGCCTGCCGTGATCGCGGCTTCATAAAAGTCGCGTACCGCTTGTTCGTTCGTTGCGCGGAAGGCGATATGCGTGGGAATCGGCTGTTGCGCCGGACCGTCCATCGGGGAGATGTAGAAATCCGAACGGGGCGTGCCGTCATCCACGCCGAAACCGATGGTCGGTTCGTGATGGGCTTTGGGAATGTATCCGAGCGGAGACAGAGCTTTCGTATAGAATGCGATGCTGCGTTCCGCGTTCGAAACATGAAGTGTAATGTGGTCGATCATGCTTTCAGCCTAGTCCGATTTCGTCCGGTTCCATCCGATTTGATTGAGAGCCTACGGCAAAGGCGGATGTTCCGTTCCATCGGGACTCGGCCGATGGAACGGAACACTCGGGGATTTACTTGGCCAACTGCGTGGTGGTGGGGGAGGCCAAGGACGGGCGTGTGCGACGGATACGCCCCAATGCCAGACCAAGGCAGATGAACGCCACTGCAAACAATGCCACCAAGCCGACCGACGATGCCCAAGAACCATAATCCACACCGGTTGCGGCCGCCGTGCCAAGCCCGAACACGTTGTCGATGGACACGCACAGCCACCATCCCGGCAGCAGCTTGCCGATCATGATCATCGGTTCGGGCATCATATCGATGGGGAATGCCATACCCGACGTGAACATGCACAGCAGACCGAATACGTTGGCGAACGCATTGACCGCCATTTCCGAGAAACCGACCGACCCCAGAAGGAAACCGCAGGCGATTGCCATCAACGTGTACGCCAGCAGCGACACGAACGTCAAAGCCACATTCGTGGATGTAATCCCGTCGAACGGCACTCCTGCGGCCACCATCAAGACCAATGTCGCCGCCGTGTAACCCACGCACACCACCAAGCCGAAGGCGGCGCAGGTGAGCATCTCCTGCATCTGCAACGACACCAGACGCGTCGGCGACGAATACAGGCGGCGACGAATCTCACTGTCATTGAAGGTGCCAATCACCAGGAACGTGCAGATCGGCATGACCAGCAGCAACGGATAGAGTCCCGTTTTGATGGTGCCGGCGAATGCGGATGCCGCCGGCTTGGTATTATCAGTATCTGCGGATGGCGATTGCACCACCGCTATTTTCGACGTCTTGGCATCTGCTTTCGCGGTATCCAACGCCGTCCGCATGGCCGTTTCCATCGACTGTTGCTTCCCGGCTTGACCCAAGTACGCGGTGCGTGTCAATGACAGGAATTCGTTGACTTCCAGCTGCGAAAGGGAGCCTGCTCCGGAAGTGTAGCTGACAACGGTTTCGACAGTCGGTTGGTCATTTGACGAACCATCCAGATATTTCTGATAATCCGAAGCGAAGCCGTGCGGCACAATTGCGATCAAATCAACATAGTTCGAAGCGACGGCCTGCTGCAACGTTTCGGAATCGTCGGCAAGGTCCACCATCTCGCCATCCAACGCAAGATAGGAACGCAGCGCGGATGAAATACCATCGGCATCGCCATCGCGGTCGATCACCGCCACACGTGCCGTATCGGGATGGAACACCTCATCGCCACCCGTCATCGAGCCACGCATGATCTGCCAGCTGATGGCGAACATCATGATGCCGATGAACCCCAAATAGATGACCAGGTACATCTTGCGTGATTTGAGAATTCTCAGCGCCGTCTTACAGGTATTCATAGCGTTGCCTCCTCAACAGAACGGTCGCCGCAGCAAGGCAGACCAGGCTCATCGCGGCAAGGATGCCGGCGGTGGTGAAGAACGGTTTGAAATTGTCGTAATAGAGGATGTCGTAGAACAGGTTCGTGATCTGCTGCGCCGGATTGAGCAGACTCAGCACCGGTGTGCGCTGGGCGATCAAGTCGCTCAACTGCATGGCGAACGAACCGTACAGTCCGGAGAACAATGACAACGTGCAGGCGATCGCCGTGCACAGCCCCTGCTTGGCGCCGGTTGGAATCTTCGGCAGCGCGCCAAGCAACGTGCCGAATGCGCTCGCCGCGAACGAAGCCATGAGACATGCTCCCACACCAGCCCATTCACGTCCGCCCAACGAAATATGACAGACGAACCGAATATACAGCATGGCCACGGTCAGACTCAGGAACGAACACAGCCAACTGGACAGGAATCCAGCCAGCAGTTGCTGCGATTTCGGAAGCGGTGAAACGGAACGGCGAACACCCAAAGCGGAAAGGTTCGCCTGCGTCATCGTCACTACGTTGATGGCGAAGCTCATGGCCATCAACGCGGCCAATCCCAGCAGTGCATAGTAATATCGTGCCGTACCGCTCGGTTTAAAATTCGTCAGCTGGATTTCCTTTGTATAGCCATTCGCCGAACCGATGCTGCCGGTCACCTTGCCATTCATCAGAGCTTCGGGGTTGTGCTTCGCAATGTCCACCACCATATCGGTGTTGCGGTTGTACAGGTCCACGATGTTGCCCAGCACCGTCAGCGAAATATCCAAGCCGCTGCTCGACGCCATCACATCGGACACGGACGATTGCGTCGACTGTGAGACGGAGAATCGCAATCTGCCGTCATCGATTCGCAGCATGCCTTGCGCGGTGCCGTCGGCCAGCAGCTGTTCCGCCTGCGCAATCGATTCCACCTTGGTCGTGTTGATGAGTCCCGTTCCATTCTTGCCATCGGCACTCACTTTCACGTGATTGTCCGATAATGCAGACGATTCGGATGAAATGCCTTCGATCAGCGTCTGCGCCCCATAGGACGTCTTCCACGCGTTGTCTTCGACCACAGTCACATCAAGCGTGTGCAGCTCGAAACTTTCCGCGATGTTGCCGAACATGCCGTTGAACATGGTGGCCAGGATGATGGGGAAGGCGAACAGCCAGAACAGTTGCGTTTTCTCCCGCAAATGCAGTTTGAGATTGATCAGTAACGTCTGCCACATGATGTCACATGCCTTTCGATTTGCCACAAGCCTTGCAAGCCAAGTCAGTCGCGTAACGCGGTGCCGGTCAGTTCCAGGAACACATCATTGAGCGTCGGCTGGCGACTGGAGAGATGCCCGATATTCGTGCCCTCGTGCTCCAACAGCTGCAGTACGTCGATGAGATTGTGATCGCCCTGGCGGCAGTTCACCGTCAGCTCATGGCCGTCATAGTCGGCGTTGGTCACGAACGGCAATGCGCGCAATCGCGCAAGCGTCGTATCGGCCGAATCTGAGCGCCCTCCCAGATCATCGGTTTCGATGCTGATGCGTTCGCCGGTGCTGATCATCGCCTTAAGTTCCTCCGCGGTGCCAAGAGCCAGATGCCGGCCATGATCCATGATGAGGATGCGGTCGCAGATCTGCTCGACCTCCTCCATGTAATGGCTGGTGTAGACCACCGTGGCGCCCTCGTCGCGCAGGCGGCAGATGCCGCAGGCGATATTAAGACGACGCAGCAGCCCGCCGGACAGTTTCGCCGGACGATAGGTACGGTAATCGCGCAATCCTACGAAATCCAACGCCTCGTCCACGAGCATGCGACGTTTTGCCTTGTCGGAAACATACAGCGAGCAGAAATAATCGATGTTCTCCTCAACGGTCAATTCGTTGAACACGGCCACGTTCTGCGGCACAATGCCGATACGCCGCTTCAACGCATAGCTGGTAGGGCTGATCGGCTCGCCGAACACGCGCACAGTGCCCTCATCGAACGTGAGCAACGCAAGTATGCAGTTGATCGCCGTGGTCTTGCCTGAGCCGTTAGGCCCCAGCAGGCCGAAGATTTCCCCCTGATGCACGTCGAGATCGAAATAGTCGAGCGCCAGCATGTCTCCGTAACGTTTCACCAGTTTCGAGACCTTGACCGCGCTGACCGCATCGGCAGCGTCATTCATGCGTCCACCCATGACGAGCTCCTTTCTCGTGCTCCATGCCTCTGATTCCATTGTCGTGCCGCCGGATGCCCCCGACATGGTGCGCGTAGTCACAATTGCCGGAATGATGTCACTTTCGAACATGACAAATGTCACCTTCGTTGATGCCGCCGGCTGTGCCATGCGCCATGTGCATTACTCTGGAAGCAAGCGAACCAATCAGACACGAATCGGCGGACGGGAGGCGGCATGAAACGGTTGTTGTTCCAAGCCGTGTTCCTGGCCATGGGCATGATCATGGGCGTATACGCATCCGGAGACGTCGGCCTCGACCTGATGTGCGGCGCGCTTGTGGCGGTGTGTTGTGCCGCGGTGGGGGAATACGCGTCGGGTTCGTGGCTTGCGATGACGTTGATTGTCATGCTTGACTGCGGCGCATGCCTGGTGCCGGCGTGGTATCTGATGCTTCCCATCGCAGCATTCAACGCGGCATCATCGTCCGCTGTCGTCGATGGCAGCCGCTTCTTGCAAGCGTTGGTGCCGCGATGGCTGTGGCTTCTTCCCATGACGATAGTGATTTTCCGTTCGATTGGCTCGCACGTTCCATCCGACTTGTCCATCATCATATTGATGGTGCTCCAAACGGTTCTGGGATTCGCTGCCGGTCTGCTTTGCGCGCGCTGCGCGAACCTCGCCCGCGAAGTGCGGCGATTGCAGGATTCCCGCCGCGACCAGATTCGCCGCCTGCGCTCGCAGATCGCCGAAAACGACGAGGATCGTGCGTTGGCCGTACGCACGGCGACGCTTGCCGAACGCACACGCATCGCACGTGAGATCCATGACAATGTCGGCCACATGCTGACCCGAGCCATCATGCAGACCGAGGCGGCGCACGTGGTGGCCCAGGTTGCCGGACAGGAACAATCCGCCCAACGTTTCTGTGAAATTCATGACACGGTGAGCGAGGCTATGACTTTGGTGCGCAAAGCCGTGCATGATTTGAAAGACGAAGGTACGGATTTCGCTTCGCAGATTGAGACGGCCGCGCACAGCATGGACGGCGCCGGCCCCTTGCGGGTGAGGCTGGTCAACGGCATCGATTCAGCGCCGGCGGCCGTGTCCCGCTGCTTCGCCACTGCGATTCGCGAGGCGTTGAACAATACGGTCAAACACAGTCAGGCAAGGAACGTTTCAATCACCCTGCGCGATTTCCCCGCATTGTGGCAGCTGTGCGTGCAGGATGATGGAACCGTGAGAAGATCGTCTGCTGAAGCCGTCGCCATGCAGTTCATTCGACCGAACGATTCCACAGGCATCGGCATTTCGGACATTGAGGAACGGGCTCGTGCGTTGGGAGGCTCCGCGATTTGCGGGCCGTATCACGAGGGTTGGCGCGTGTTCGTATCCATCCCCAAGCCGGCGAGTGGTTCGGAAACGACGCAACCGGAGAAAGGAGCGCATTAATGCGTGTCGCGATCGCAGACGATGATCCAATCGTCTGCTCGTCATTATCCGCGATTCTCGAAGCCACCGGCACCGCCGATGTGGCATGGACCGCCAACACCGGCACGGATGCGGTGACCCAATATAAGATGGATGCCCCCGATGTGTTGCTGGTCGACGTGCAGATGCCGGGAATGGACGGATTGCAAGCGTCGGAGGCGATTCTTGACGCGCATCCGAACGCGCGAATCCTTATCCTCACCACATTCGCCGACGAGTCATACATCGCCAAAGCGTTGGAAATAGGCACGAAAGGCTACTTGATCAAACAGGACGTTTCGTCCGTCATACCCGCGGTGCAAGCCGTCATGGCCGGACAAGTGGTCATGGGCGCCGAAGTGTTGAGCAAGCTGCGGGTCAGTCCGCAATCCACGACATCAGACGAATCCTCATCAGTCGATCGCGTTGTGTCGCATGATGATGCGCAGGCAGTTCAAGGATCTCGGAACCCCGATTCCAGCGGACCATCCGAACGTTTCGCCGGCCTTACCGAACGCGAATTGGACGTGCTGGAACTTGTGGCCGAGGGATTGGACAATCGTGAGATCGCGTCACGGCTGTTTCTCAGCGAAGGCACGGTCCGCAACCGCATCAGCGACATACTTGCCAAAACCAACATCTCCAATCGCACCAAACTCGCCGTCGAATGGCTGGCCTGGCATTGACCGGCTGAATCCGGTTGATTGAATCCGGCTGGTTGAGACTGACCATCTGGTCGTTCGGCGTCCTCAGTGCTTGCGCAGACGATACGCCTTCCAAACGTCACTCAGTTTCTGGCCATTCGACGTGCGTTTCCACACGGTAAGACCCGCTGATGAGCCGCCAACGGCACGCGCCGCGGCAGTAGGCGTGGCATACTCCCTGCCGTCATCCATGCGCAGCTTGCCTTCGGAAGTGACGGTCGCTACCCAACGTTCGCCCTTGCGGGGACGCTCCCATACCAAGGTCT
>OICB01001398.1_pt1 | contig 10321 bp, 8 predicted proteins | sample 1581121 | NCBI WGS metagenome assembly OICB01 (sample SAMEA3882544, study PRJEB24775) | human gut metagenome | biome: human-associated habitat; feature: intestine environment; material: feces | place: Netherlands | collected 2009/2010 | reverse complement strand
TATTCTGCGTTGGACATTCCGCGCGATTGCCGCTGACCATCCCTCTGAAATTTCGGCAGTCCCAGTTCTTCACAGATCTGGTCGTTGCGAACGCGCAGCGCCTGAATCTGCTCATCGGCCATGTGAATTTTCTTGCCGGTTTCAAAATTGACACTGTTGATGATGCAGTGCGAGTGGATATGCTCGCGGTCGACGTGCGTGCAGACCAGCACCTCGCAGCCGCCGAAGTATTCTGCCAGCCGCCGTGCGGCTTCGTGCGCCGTGCGCGGGTCGATGTTCGCACCTTTCGGGAAGCTCTGCACCATGTGGTAGAACATCACGCCGCCGTCCTTGTGGTAGAGCAGCTTCGTGTTCAGGAAGTCATCGTAGACGCTTTGGGGCTGGCAGTTGATGCCGCTGACGAGCGGCCCGCCCTCCCATGCGGTTTTCTTTTCCTGCATGACGTAGAGCATCACGCCGCGCATGGCGGCGCGGGACTGTGTGCCCCGCTTGTAGTTCACGAAATGTACGATGGCCATACGGCTCACCGTCCTTCCATGACTGACCGCAGCGCGGCGCTGACCTCGGACAGCTCACCGGCAGCTTTTTCCAGACCGATGACCTGCACCTTGCCCATGTTGGCGAGGACGGTGAGGCGGTTGATGTTGCTGCCGATGCCCTTGAGCTGGCGGAGCAGTTCCTTCTGCTCATCGATGACAACGATCCGCTTGCCGAGACAGCAGGCGGTGACGTAGTCGCTCATGGACATGTGGGCCTTCGCCGCCAGCGCCCTGATCTTCTCACGGTCGGCGGACGCCATGCGCGTGCTGAATTTGATATCTTTTTTCATGTTTTTCTCCAATCATAGCTAAAAGTGGGTCCGGGCTTCTGCCCGGAATTTGGGTGCAGGGCTTTGCCCGCCCAGTGCGTTTGGCAGGGCAACGGCTTCGCCGCAGACCAGACAAATGCGATGCTGGCCGTCGTCCGAGCGGACGACGAATCCCTCGTCCCGCCGCAAGCTGCAGGACTCGCTCTCTCTGTCGCTCGTCCTCTTCCCACCGAAACCGCTTCGCTGGGTTTCGGCGGGAGCCCTGTTGGGGGAGGTGATAAAAACTCCCGTTTTGCATTTCTTCGACACTTCTGTGCGGGGGTGGTATCACTACCCTCGGCGTGCGCTTCATGCCGTTGAAACGCTGGACGCGCAGGGGACACGGTGGCTTAATAAGCTCCTTGTCGTGTACTCGCTCCCCGTCGGCTCTGCGAGCGCACACAGCGGCTCACACGGCAAAACACGGGGTGTTTTCACTGCCTGAGACATCGGCAGGGTCGATAGGGTCAACAGCTTGGGTACCCTGTGCATCGTCACTTTCGGCACGGCGCAGCTCGATGAGCCGCTTGCCGTTGCTGCGGCGCACCACGGCGGAAATACCGATTTTGCTTAGTGCGGCAACGCTTTGCAGGATCAGACGGGATACCTTTTTCGGCGTGATGCCCTCGCTGCCCACAGGGTCGATCTGCGCGGACAGCTCCGTGGGAGTGCCGATAAATTCCGTGCGGTCACGCATCAGTTCAGAGAGAAGAATGACGATCCGGCCGCCCAGAAGGTCTGGCTGCGTCCGGCTGTCCGACACCAGCTCCCACACATTTTCCGCGTTGCGCTCCAGCGTCAGCTCCCGATACTCGATGTCGCGCCCGATGCAGGAGAGCGTTGCCTTGCCGCTGCCGCGCCTGTCCTCCACCAGCGTGAAGCTGGAATCCACCGCGCCGCTGATGGCCGTTGTGCCGGAGATGCGGCTGAACACATCGTCGGCAAGCTCCTTCCGCAGATGGTGGATCAGCAGAATGGCGATGCCGTGGGTGTCCGCGATGTGCTTCAGCACGGAGAGGTCACGGTAGTCATTTGCGTAGGTGTTGTCATAACCGGCGCCGCGGATCATTTGCAGCGTATCGATGATGACCAGCACCGTGTCGGGGTGCTCTGAGAGGAACGCGCGGAGCTGTTCCTCCAGCCCCTTGCCAAGGGTGTCGCTGTTGGTGGTGAAGTGGACGCTGGCGGGGGCGTCCTCCGTGATCTCAAACAAACGGTTCTGGATGCGGAGGGTGGAATCCTCCAGGCAGAGGTAGAGCGTAGTGCCCTGCTTCACGCCCATGCCCCAGACGGCTTCGCCCTTCGCCACCGTGACGGCCAGCCACAGCGCCAGCCATGACTTTCCCACCTTGGGAGAGCCCGCGAGGATGTGCAGACCTTGAGAGATCAGCGTATCCACCACGAAGTTCAGCGGCGTGAGCGGCTGACTCATTAACGTTTCACCGTCGATGGTCAGCAATCGGTTTTCTTTTTTCAATTTCATCTCCTCCTTAAAAATATTGCTCCCATCGGAACGATGAGAGCGAAAAAAGCAGAGGGGCGTTACCACGGGACGGCGCGTGGTTTTTTCCCTCTGCTTGTATTGTGGAGGAATTTATGCTATGCTGAGAAAAAGAGCGGACAAATTAAAAATCAGGTAGGACAATTTTCACGAGGGGGATACACATGGGATGCAGCATCATTTTCTACACCTATGGCAGTACGCTGGAGCTATACGGTCAGCAGTTCACTGCCGGTATGCTGACCGCCGATCTGCTGAATCTGTCGCCGGACGAATATCGACCCATGAGCAAACGCATGAAGCAGGTCACCAGCCTTGCGAAAGAATATGAGCGGAAGCGGGACATAGCGCTTTGGTGGAAGCTGAATGAGGAGCTGGCGGCGCTATGCGGAGTGCTGCGCCGCTACGCTGTGTTCCGCCTGCTGCTGGACGAGAGCGAGGACGCTTTCTTCTCTGTCATACGGGAGGTCACGGGGCAGTTCGATTTGTTTCCGAAAGAGGAGCATGAGCCGTCAGAAGAGATACAACGGAAACGACTTGAGCGCGTGGCGAATGAAATTTCCGCGCGCAGTGAAACGGTCAAGGATGCTCCGCTTGACCTGTTCCATCCGAGCGAGGCAGCTTTAGAAAAAGGCGATGCCTTTTATTACGAAATGCTTCGTGCCATCGGTCCTACCAAGGACGCATGGCGTGATTACAAAAAGTACATCCGCCGTTATGAAACATATCTTCACGACATTCGCGCTTTCAACGGTACTATCCGGAATTTCATCAGCCTTAGTCTGTCCAAGCTGAAGCATAACAGCCCAGAGGACTATGCCGCAGAGAAGCTGATCGTCAATCCCATCCGCAACAACGGCGACTGCTATACGACCCACGATGCCTACGAGCTTTCCTATGTGCCGCGGCCACTGCCGGATGGCACTGTCGCCATCTGTCAGGAGCATGTGACCGACAGCTTGCAGGCGCTGATGAAAGCGGATTATATGCTGGCGCTGAACAGCGGGCACAACATCCGCCGTTGCATTATCTGCGGACGGTATTTTCTGCTCAAGAGCGGTGTCCATGCTTTGTACTGCGAAGGGGCCTGTCCCCATGCGCCCGGCTACACCTGCCGGCAGTTCGGCACGGTGGAGTTGCAGAAGGAACTGGCGAAGGACATTCCCAAGGTCAAAGTCAAGGTGACCGCCTTTGCCCGCATCACAAAGGATATGCAGCGGGGCGCGATCTCACAGGAGGACGCAAGAAAAGCCAAGGACTATGTGCGGGATCTGCTCTATGACGCTCTGCGTGACGCGAATATCTCCGTAGAGGCTTTCGAGCAGCGTATTTCCTCTGAGCGCGTTTACCAGCACTGTGGGATCACCAGAACGGCCAATCCGAGGGGCCGTCCGCCGAAGAAAAAGGTGGGTGAGCAAGCATGACCAACGAGCAACTAATTCGCCGATATTATGACGGTGATGAAGCTGCGCTGGAAAAACTGTACCATAAAAATATCGGTCTGATCCGCGGCATTGCCAAGGAAGCTGCGGCGGAATTCAACTGCCTGATGACGGATCGACATCATCCAAATCAGTGTTCCGCGTATACAAAAACAATTCTGGACGATCTCTGCGGCGAGGGCGCATTGGAACTTCTGACGCGGATTCAGAGCAAAGAATATGACGAGAGCCGCGCCGTGCTCACCACCTATCTTTACCCATATTTGAAGGGGCGCATGACCCGCTGGCTGGAGCAGAATCTTGGCTGCATGGCGTTGAGCAAGGACGAGATGGGTGCCGTCCGGCAGGCACAGAGGCTGTATCATGCTGCATGGAAGGATACCGGTGAAATCGCGGAGGAGCTGGGTATCCCCGAGGCTCACGTCAGCCGATATGTTCGCTACAATACCCATTTCCTCGGTGTGCATGATCTTGTCCCGGAGGGTTATGACGGCGATCCCTATGAGCGGCTGATGCCGGGGATGCTCTCCGTTTCGGCGGAGCAGGCCGTGTACCGCAAGGTCTGCATCGAACTCCTCCGGGAGCTGTTCGACATCCTGCCGAAGAAGGATAGAGATATTCTCGGCAAGACCTGCGGCGTGTTCGGATACCCGGACGCGACCTTGAAAGAGATCGGGATGTATCACATGATGAAGGAGTCCGCCGTGGAGAAGGCGAAGAACCGCGCGGTCGAGAAGCTGAGAAAATCCTATCCCGGCAGCAGGCTTCAAGTGTGGAGGACTGTTCATCGTATGCTGCGGAGGCCGGTCCTGCCGCCGGGGGAGGACAGTGAGCTGCGGCGCGACTTCCCGCAGTATGTCCGCGCCTTGGCGGAGGTCTATGCTATACTGGAGGAAGCCGTTGCAAACGGAGAGCGATACTTATGCGAGAATGAGAGCTCCAATACCTGTGAAAAGTAAAGCTGGAGGCGTATGTAAAGATTGTGGATGGTCCTCTTACTGCATAGCCGAATCTGCCGCCGACAGCGAAAACTGCCGAGCGGCAGTCTTGCAATATGGGAAGATAAGTAGTCAACTCAAAATTTTTTACAAAATTCTTTGTAAGATTTTTCGTTTTTCGCAGTCTTATAAGTGAACGAGACAAGGAGGTGAGCAGGTGACGGACTTTGAACAGATATACAAAGACTATTTTCGGGATGTGTTCCTCTATGTGCGGCGGCTGTCCGGCGGGGACGAACGGCTGGCAGAGGATATTACCAGCGAAGCCTTCTTCCGTGCGCTTCGCCGCATTGACAGCTTTCGGGGGGATTGCGACATCCGGGTGTGGCTGTGTCAGATCGCAAAGAATTGTTACTATACCCATCTAAAACAAAGCCGCAGGACAGAGCATACAGCGGATATGGAGCAGCTTATATCGGAAGCGGAGGAATCACCGGATGAAATGCTGCTGCGCAGCGAGAATGCCCAACAGGTAAAACATCTGCTGCATGAGCTTCCCAATCCGTACAAAGAGGTTTTCATGTGGCGTACTCTTGGCGAAATGAGCTTTAAGGAGATCGGGAAGCTGTTTTACAAGACGGAAAACTGGGCGTGCGTCACCTATCACCGCGCACGAAAAATGATCCAAAAAGGAATGGAGGCTGACGAAGATGAAAAATGAGTGCAGCATCATCCGCGATATTCTGCCGCTGTATGTGGAAAACATGGTATCGGAGGATACGGCGGAGTTTGTAAAGGAACATCTGGAAAGCTGCCCCGTCTGCCGTGCGGAGCTTGAAAAACTGCGGGAGCCTGTGGAGGTGCAAACAGAGCCGCAGCCCGACATGGACGCCGCGCCGCTGAAACGGCTGAAAAAGGCACTGCTGATGAAAAAGGTGCAGACCATCCTATGCACGGCGGCGGTGCTGCTGGCGCTGATGCTGTCGGTCATCTCCTTTCTGACTGCGCCGGAATACTTCGCCTATTCGCCAGAGCTGGTGACTGTGACGGAGGAAGCAAACGGTGCGGTGACGCTCTCTTTCAGCAACGAGGTCACGAATTATAAGCTCCAACAAATCGCCGACCCCGATGATCGCAACACTGTCTACCATCTTGAGGTGTGGACCTCCGTATGGGACAGAGCGTTCCATAGACCCGGCGTACAGGCTGTGACCGCAGCACCGGAGAGCGGCAAGCCGCTTCTCGTTTATTTCACGCAGTTTATCAACGGACACGCCGAAAGCTCCAGCGATAGCTCGGTGTGCATCTACGGCACCGCGCCCGACAGCGGCGGCTGGGTCGCTTTGGCGGGGCTTTCTTTGGGCTATTGGCTGCTATTCAACATCGCCCTGTTCCTGATCCTTACCGGGGTATGGTTCAAGCTGCGTAGGAAAGAAAAATCCCGCCGCCGGGTGGAGCGCCTGCTCCCGATCCCTATCGCATACGGGCTGGGGCACTTATGTGTCATGGGCTTTCGCACTGCATCCTGTTCGGAATGGCGCGACTTTCAACTGATCCTTGCAGTCGGCGTTCTGTTCTACTGCGCTATGCTGCTGGCATTGAGTATTTTTTATAATGTAAAAGAGCTACGGGGTATAAAAAGAGAGGGTGAGAACGAATAGCGGTCTGACCATTTGGAAAGTAGGTGTACCATGAGAAAACTTGTGATCCTTTGCTTTGCCGTCTGTATGACCGTGCTTACGGTACTATCCCTGTTCAATTTTGCACAGGACGCAGAGGAAAGCATGATACTGGATAAGCGGGCGGTAATCCTCGAAAAGCCGGAGACATTGAGCAACCGCGAATTTTTGGGACAGATAGATACTGCACTCGGAAAGATCGGCGCAGACATTATGTACCGCTACGCGGAGCTGGATGGGGACAAGCCACTGTACCGCTACTATAAGACCAGCCATACCGACAGCTTTCTTTCCGTTTCTACCGGGAAAGGGAGCGTGAGGCTGGAATCGGACGAGTTCTTTTCCACTGCAAAGCAGCCGGGAGCTATGGCGCTGCATCTGTCCTCGCTGTTTCAAGATACCGCCATCTATCCACTCATGCAGGCGCAGCAGCATGACTTGACCGCCGCGACCTGGTATGTGGCGGAAGGACAGCTTGACGCGGTGCTTCATGCGCTGAAAGGCTTGGGCTATTCCGTAACAGCAACCAACGAAAGGCTTTTGTCTACCAAACTGCCGCTTTATTTCCTGTTCATTCCTGCCTTTATGCTCTGCGTCAGTATCGTATTCTACACCCTGTCCGCAGGCAAGAAAAATGTGCTGAAAAAAATGGAGGGCTATACCACGGGGAATATCCTGCTGGGGGAGATCAAAGCCTTTGCCCCTGCTTTGTGTCTTTGCCTTCTGCTGATTTTTGCCGCCGCCATGATTTGCGCCGTGTGGCTTCATCCGGTGGCGACCTGGCAATTTGGGCTGTTCCTGCTGGGGGATTGTCTGTGGCTGCTCGTTCCTCTGATACTGGGCATCCTGCTCTCCCTGCTGTTCCTCTCCGGGCAGCGCAGCGCGGAGTATGTGAAGGGCAAAGTTCCAAAGCGCGGGATCTACATTACAAACACGCTTGCGAAAGCTGCTTTTCTAATCTTTATTCTATTCTCTCTCACCATTGCCATGCGGAACATCACGCAGATCTACAACACCTTCCATGCAGCGGAGTTCTGTTCGCAAAAGACAAAGGGCTATGTGACTGTCCCTCTGAACAATGTTAATTCCGGCAGAGCACCAGAGGGCGCGGATTATCTGGCGTTCTATTATGCCACAGTGGATCGCTACAATGGAATACTCATGGCAGCCAACGATTTTAATTACGACCTGTTTGAAGGGAAAATGCTGGGAGAGGCATACGGTCAGGATTATGCCCACATCAACCGAAACTACCTTGCGTTCAACCCCATCTATGCGCCGGACGGGGAGCAGATCGGTGACGCTCTGCTTTCCGATACCCATGTGAATATTCTGCTTCCGAAGTCCAAGGAATACAGGCGGGATGAGGTACGGGAGCGCGGCGCGAGCTGGGGAAATTCCGGGGATGTGAATATTGTCCTCTACGATGATAAAGCGTCTGACATATACTCCTATAACGCCAGCACAGGGCTTGGGGGAAACGGCGCTCTGCCCGCGCCCATCCTTGTAGTCAAGGAAGGTGACCTGCTGGACGGGCTTTTCATCGAAGCATGGTGTTCACAGGGGGCGTATTTCCTATATGTTCCCACCGATGATCCGTATGCGGAGCTGCTGCCTATCCTGCGGGAAACGGGGATTGACGCGGCGACCGTTTCCACACCGACCGTCGCCGCCACCTTTGATAAAATGCTCCATCATCTGACCTATATGCTGATGATTTGGGGCGTACAGGCTTTGGTGCTGCTGATCGGGCTGTTCTGCCTGATCTTATTCGGCGCAAGGCTCTACTGCGACAATTACAGGGACAGGATCGCCTGTCGCCTGATTGAAGGGCATTCCCTATTAAGCTGTATTCGCACCCATCTCGTGCTGACGGTGCTGTACTATGGGGCGGTAGCGGCAGGGCTGCTGCTCTTAAAGCTCGCCATCGAGCTTGACTACAATATCCTGCTGGGCACGTTTCTCGCGGAGCTGCTGATCACGCTGCTTGCTTGCGGCAGCATTGCCCGGAAAAACCTCTATCAGATTGTGAAAGGAGCGGAAGCATGACTGCCATTACTTTATCCAATATCAATAAACGCTTCGGGGAAAAAGTCCTGTTTCGGGATTACTCGCTGCATATTGAAGCCGGAGAGTTTGTCGCCATCAAGGGCGAAAGCGGAGCCGGAAAAACAACGCTCCTGAACATCATAGGACTGCTGGAAACACCGGACAGCGGCAGCATCACCCTCTGCGGCGCAAGAAACCCGTCCTTTTCCTCCCGCGCTGCGGTTCATCTGCGGCGGCACAAGCTGTCCTACCTGTTTCAGAATTACGGACTGGTGGACACCGACACCGTGGAAGCCAACATGAAGCTCGCCACCCGGTTCGGTAAAGCAAAGGGCAAGGCAGAGAAAGAACGCATCGCGGATGCGCTGGCACAGGTGGGGCTTTCTGGCTATGAGCGTCGTAAGGTCTACACCTTGAGCGGCGGTGAGCAGCAGCGGGTGGCGCTGGCAAAAATCATCGCAAAATCCCCCGACATTATCCTTGCGGATGAGCCTACGGGCAGTCTGGACGAGCGCAACCGCAGCTATGTGATGGATATTCTCAAAGAGCTGAACCGACAGGGGAAAACCATTGTTGTTGTGACACATGATCCCTATGTGAGCGATTGCGCCACACGGCACATTGCGCTGTGAGAGGACGGAGGGTAAAGCTATGCGAAAAAAGAACTGGGCTGCCTTGCTATGCTCGATCCTGATTCTTGCGAGCATAGGGCTTGGCGTTTCCATCATTTACTCGGACTACTATTTCAGCCCCGTGTCGGGCTTGCAATCCTTTACTGTCGCGGACGTCTCCCGGATATACCTTCATCCGGAGGAGGACGCAGGCACGCCAAGCGCCGCCGCGCCGTCCGATGAACTGTATGCGCTTCTGGAACGCTGGGCATTGGAAAACGAGGCGACAATCCTATACAAGAACGGGTTTGCCGCAGGTTGCGGCATCCTGGATGGTTCGGATTGGCTCCGTGAAGCCATCGGGCTTTCGCTGCCTTGTGACGCGCAGGGCGTATTAACCGCAGAGGACGCGGCTTTTTCTGATGCCTATGTGCGCGATGGGCGGTTTTTGCCGGACGCGCTGGGGCTGCCTGTACTGGGAACCTATCGGGAACAGGATGTGCCTTCCGTTATCTCCAATGCAGGGTTTCTCTATCCGTTGTCCATGAGCGGAGCGAAGGACGGAATGTACTTCACAGATGGCGCGGACACCAGTGGTCTGACGGCCCTGTTCGAGAGCTGCGGCTATACGGTCACTGACCAGCGGCAGCGTTTGAGTCTTCCCGCGCTGGCGGCGAAGCTTCTGACGGACAGCGTTCTTTCCAGAGCGATTTCCGCTGCCATGCTCGGTTTGATCTTTTGCTTCTCCTATGTGGTGCTGACCATGTATCGGGAAAATGACCGCCGCTATCAAATCTATCATTTGTTTGGACTGTCAAAAGCACGGCTGTTCCTCCGCTCCACCCTTACTGCGATGGGTATTGCACTGACGGCTGCTCTGCTTTTCGGCGTGGCGCTGTACCAGGGGCTGACCTATATGCCGGACAGTGATCTGACCACGCTGCTGATAGGTGCTACGGTAGGGTTTGTACTGTTCTCACTGATTTTGAACTGGGCGGGCTACTGCGGAACAGCCGCACGGTTGGGGAAAGGGGGAAGATGATATGACACTGATCAGGCAGGTGGTCCGGGATTTGGTCAAGGATGCCGGATGGGTCCTTTTTTACGGCTTTTTAACCGCAATGTCCATCATGGCTTTCGTGCTGGTGGGATTGAGCTACCAGCATGTCGCGTCACAAAATGATGCAATCCGTCGCTTTACGCAAAACGATGTGAGCATGGTGCGGGTAAAGGATTTGAGCAGTCTTATGACAG
>OICB01001394.1_pt1 | contig 10352 bp, 7 predicted proteins | sample 1581121 | NCBI WGS metagenome assembly OICB01 (sample SAMEA3882544, study PRJEB24775) | human gut metagenome | biome: human-associated habitat; feature: intestine environment; material: feces | place: Netherlands | collected 2009/2010 | reverse complement strand
CCTCTATCTGATCCACCAGCCTTACGGCGACGTCTACGGTTCGTGGCGCGCCATGGAGGAGCTCTACGAGCAGGGCGTTATCCGCGCCATAGGGACAGCTAACTTCTACCCCGATCATCTCGCAAACCTCATCTCGTTCAACCGCATCGCCCCCGCCGTGAACCAAGTCGAGTGCAACGTGTTCTTCCAGCAGCGCGAGGCGCAGGAGTACATGGTCGGCAAGGAGGTAGCCATGGAGGGCTGGGCGCCCTTTGCGGAAGGCAGAAACGGCCTCTTCCGCAACGAGGTCCTCGCTCGCATCGGCGAGGCGCACGGCAAGACGGTCGCCCAGGTCGTGTTGCGCTGGCTGCTGCAGCGCGGTGTGGTCTGCATCCCTAAGAGCACGCACCGCGATCGCATGGAGCAGAATTTCGACGTCTTCGACTTCGCGCTGGGCAACGACGAGATGATCGCCATCGCCGCGCTCGACACCGGACGCAGCGCGTTCTTCGACCACCACGACCCCGCCACCATCGAATGGATGTCCGGGCTCGTGCGCAACGTGTAGACGAGCGATCAGACCGCACTGATAACTTACTAGGAGGAATTGCCATGAACTCATTCACGTACGACTACCCGGTCAGGAACTACTTCGGCGAGGAGGCCATGGACCAGGCACTCGACGCCGAGATGGGTGCCATGGGCAGGACAGTGATGCTCGCCTACGGCGGAGGTTCGGTCAAGCGAACCGGCGTCTACGGCCACGTGGTCGATAAGCTCACGAGCGCGGGCAAGCGCGTGGTGGACTTCGGCGGCATCATGCCCAATCCGACCTACGAGAAGTGCCAGGAAGGCGCCGCGCTCGCACGCGAGGAGCAGGTCGACTTCATTCTCGCCGTCGGCGGCGGGTCGGTCTTCGACTGCTGCAAGGTGGTCTCCGCACAGGCGATGCTTGACGAGGACATCGAGACGTTCGAGCACGTCGACGGCAAGATGCCGAGCTCGTTCATCCCCATGGGCTGCATCGTGACGCTCTCCGGCACGGGCGCCGAGCAGAACAACGGCGCCGTCATCACCAACGAGGAGACGCACGTGAAGGGCGCCCATCTGGGGGCGATACCCATGTGGGCGGCGCTCGACCCGGCGCTCACGCTCACCGTACCGCACGCGCAGTTCATGAGCGGCGCGTTCGACACGCTCTCGCACTGCATGGAGAGCTATTTCGGAAGCCCGCGCGGACGCAACGTCACCGACGACATCAACCTCGCCATCCAGCGTAACGTCATCCGCAACATGTGGATCATCGCGGACGACGACCAGAACCTCGATGCCAGAAGCGAGCTCGTATACGACTCCGCCATGGCCGAGAACGGCGTGCTCAAGATTGGCAAGTCAACGGACTTCCAGGCGCACATGATCCAGCACCAGTACGGCGCGTACACCCACACCAACCACGGAATGGGCCTCGCGGTCATCCACCCTGCGCTCTACCGCCACCTGGCCCCCGAGGCGCCCGCGCAGTTCGCCCGCTGGGCGCGCGAGGTGTGGGACGTCGACGCCAAGGGCAAAGACGACCTTACGGTGGCGCTCGAGGGCATCGACCGCCTGCAGACGTTCATCGGCGAGATGGGGCTTCCTACGAGCTTCGCCGAGATGGGCTCCGACGCGTCCGACGAGACACTGCACAAGGTTGCGGACACCTGCGTGCTCACCGGCGGCTGCGCCAAGAAACTGGAGCGCAGCGAGGTGTTCCAGATTCTGACCGAGTGCCTCTAGATCGGCAGTGGGTCCCGATCCGCCCGCGCTGAATCGTGCGTTTCGGGGCTTTCGACCTCTTTCTCCATGTCATCGCGCCACCGCTTAAGCTCAGCCGTGGCCGCTCTCTTCCCCTTGGTAAGAGCCGCCTTGGACGTTGTCTTCCTCTTGGGTTTGCCGAACAAATCCAGCTCGCCCATATCGTGATAGTGGAGAGTTCCCTTCCATCCGACTTGCTTACCGTCCCTCTTGTAGGGGCTGACGCTCACTTCTGAATGAAAGATGTCTCTCGCCATCTCCAAAACCACTTTTGCACCAAACTTCGCAAAAAAGAAGCTCCTCACGGGAATGTAAGGAGCTTCTACCTGCTGGTTTGTGTTTCGCTAGCCCTGTCAGCCTATTCCCACTCGATGGCGTCGGTTCTGCCGTCCCGTCACTCCAGTTACACCCAGTTTTCGGCATCGACACGGAACGCGTGCCGCCGAATGACGCGATGTCGCGTTTCGTCGGCTTCGGGGACAAAAGCTGGGACAACCTCAAAAACTTTTTTCAAACTCAGGGCTTTGAGTTTTTGTTTTTGTCCCAAAGTGCGCGGCGGGTCGCCTTTGGAGGCTCGATGGCGCCGAAAACGCCCGTTTTGAAACTCAACCGCCCTTTTGCCCGCAAGCCGCCAGCTGCAATCGCAAGTGAATTAACGCGGGTGGCTTGCGCGCCATTTGCAAAACCCCAGGTCGCAGGTCTTCGCCATTCGTGAACAAAGTGAGTAGTCTCAGGTGGCTTGCTTATGAGTTGGCGAACGGGCCTTCAGGATTCAGGGCAAACATGCTGGTAGAATAGGATTCTCAAATCAATGACAGGAGACCGAGCATGGCCGAACCCCACGATAGGAAGCCGATCCTCACGATCGAGCAGCAGATAGAGCACCTCAAGCAGAAGGGCGTAGCCTTCGAACTGTGTTCCGAGGAAGAGGCCGCGGACTACCTGCGCGGCTTCCTGCCCATTCCCGAGGGGTGCGAGCCGCTGTGCGCCATCGCAATCGGCTATTCGGACTTCACGCCCGCACCGCTGCCCCCGGCCGACGACTCGGAGCGCATCATCCGCCTCTGACCGCCTGCCCCTCGTCCGGTGCGCTCCCGCCTCTTCCGCCGACAGACCGGCCCGGCGGAAGACCGGCCCGGCGTTGCGCATCCGTGTGCCGGGCGGTCCGTACTCCTCCGGGCGGTCCGTTGCCGGCTTGCGGCCTCTCTGCCTTTCGCACGCTGCGGCCGGGCGGCTACGGGCCGCCGTGCGGTGCTGCGGCGCGGAGGGGTTGCACGGACCAAAACTTATGCGTACCTTTACCCCGCCCGCTCCCCGGAGGAGCGGGCGGACTGCTGTCAACAAACCGAAAAAACGAAACGTATGAAAAGACTCCTGACGCTGCTGGCCGCACTTCCGATGACGGCGCTGCTGATGACCGCCTGCGGCAATGACAACGGGCGGAAGGCTCCCGTGACGATCGTCGACCGGAGCGTGCTCTACTGCGAGAGCACCTATCCCTACGAGGGCGGGGTGCTGATCGCCAACTTCGGCTCCGAGCCGCTCGACCCGCTCAACACGCTGGGCCGGGGATACATCCTCCACTACAAGGCGGGCGAGGAGCCGCGCCTGCTGATTCCCGCCGACGGACACCTCTCGGCACCGCGGGGCATGTACCTGCGCGACGGCTGGCTCTTCATCTGCGACGTGAACCAGATCGTCGTCTACGACCTGCGCACGACGGGCAGCGAGCCGCGGATCATTCCGCTGCCCGAAGGCGAGCTCTTCGTGAACGATCTGGCGGCCGACGGAAACGATCTCTACGCCTCGGTGACCAACACGGGCCGGATCTTCCGCATCGACATCTCCGATCCGTCGAACCCCGGCGAGCCGCAGCTGTGGCTGTCGATTCCCGGGCCGAACGGACTGCTGGTCCGCGACGGCGTGATGTATGTGGCCTCCTATTCGCCCGACGGGAAGCCCGGAGCCGAGCATGTGATCTACCGCATCGCCTCGCTGCAGGAGCCCGTGGCCGAACCCTTCGTGACGGTCCCTGGGCAGTACGACGGCCTCGCCTTCTCGGGTGACGGCAAGTCGCTCTACGTGACGAACTGGTCGCCGGCCGGCATTTCGCGCATCGACCTCCAGAGCCGCACGATCGAGCCCGTGGAGCTCGATCTGGAGCAGCCGCTGATCGGACCGGCCGATTTGAGCGTGGCCGACGGCGTGGTCTACGTTCCGGACCTGCCCAACAGCCGCGTGGTGATCTTCAACGAGTAACCGCACGGCGGGCGCCTTACGGAAGGCGTCCGGGCCGGATAAAAAAGAGGAGCGGATCGGAATTTTCCGATCCGCTCCTCTTTTTTATCCGGAGAGGGCGTTTGCCGCCCGTTTCCTGTCCCGCTCCTTGCTGGCTACCGGTTGTTGTGCACGGGTTTGATGTCCTTGACGCGCAGCTGCGTGGTCACCGTGCCGCGGTAGTGGTTCTCGACGATCTGGTAGCAGACGTCGATCGGCCGGCCCGAGCGCACCCATTCGTAGTGCGTCGGCTGCTGGAAGGCGATGGCCTGGATCTTCGTGTTGGGCTTCTGCCGCTGCATGAGGTCCATGCGCAGGTGTTCGCACTCCATGCCGACGAGCTTCGCCTCGCCGTGGTTGCTCACACCGTAGGTCACGAAGACCGGCGAGGCGTTGCCCGGCCCGAAGGGCTGGAAGCGGTTGAGGTGCTCGCGGAACTTGGGCGTGATGTCCGAGAAGAGCAGCTCGCTGTCGATGTCGACCTGCGGAACGAGCATCTGCGGGTCGATGTGCTGCTCGACATAGGCGTTGAAGCGGCGCGTGAACTCCCCGACATTCTCCGGACGCATCGTCAGCCCCGCGGCGTACATGTGTCCGCCGAAGTTTTCGAGCAGGTCCGAGCACGACTCGACGGCCTGGTAGAGGTCGAAGCCCGGCACCGAACGGGCCGAGCCCGTGACGAAGCCGTTGCTCATCGTCAGCACGACGGTCGGGCGGTAGTAGGTCTCGATCAGCCGCGAGGCGACGATCCCCACGATGCCCTTCATCCACTTGGGGTTGTAGACCACGGTGCTCTTCAGCCGCTTCATCTCGGGGTTGCGCTCGATGTATTCGTGCGCCTCCTGCGTGACGTGGCGGTCGATCGACTTGCGGTCCTGGTTGTAGGAGTCGATGACGTTGCCGAACTGGGCCGCCACCGTTTCGTTGCCCTCGATGAGCAGCTCCACGGCGGCATGCCCGCCCGAGGGCGAGGCGTTCTCGTCGTGCTCGTCCATGCGCATGCGCCCGGCGGCGTTGATGCGCGGCCCGATCTTGAAGACGATGTCGTCGATGGTGATGCTGTGCTTGTCCAGCCCGCAGATCTTGATGATCGAGAGCAGCCCCTTCGACGGCTCGCGGTTGAGGTTCTTCAACCCGAAGTAGGCGAGGATGCGGTTCTCGTCGACCAGCGGCACGATGTCCGAGGCGATCGACACGACGAGCAGATCGAGCAGGTTGAGCACCTGCTCGGAGGGGATGTGGTTCTTCTGGGCATAGGCCTGTACGAGCTTGAAGCCCACACCGCAGCCCGACAGTTCGTCGAACGGGTAGGTGCAGTCGACCCGCTTGGGGTCCAGAACGGCTACGGCACGGGGAATCTCCTCGGCCGGGAGGTGGTGGTCGCAGATGATGAAATCCACGCCCTTCGTCTTTGCATAGGCAACCTTTTCCGTGGCCTTGATGCCGCAGTCGAGGGCGATGATGAGGCTGACGCCCTTGTGGGCCGCCAGATCAATGCCCTTGACCGAGATGCCATACCCTTCGGTATAGCGGTCCGGGATGTAGAACATCAGGTTTTTGTGCCCGATCTGGCGCAGGAACTTGTAAACCAGCGCGACGGCCGTGCAGCCGTCCACGTCGTAGTCGCCGTAGACCATGATCTTCTCGTTGTCGGCCACGGCGCGCTCGACCCGCTCGACCGCCTTGTCCATGTCCTTCATCAGGAAGGGATCGTGCAGGTCCGCGAGACTCGGTTTAAAGAACTTCTCCGCCTTTTCTACGGTGTCTATGCCTCTCTGAACGAGTAGATTGGCCAGGATGGGCGAGGTCCGCAGCGCGGCAGCGAGCATGGCTACCGTCGCGGGGTCGCCCTGAGGCTTCACTACCCAGCGTTTTTCTATGGGCATACGTTCTATTATTTATATATTCTAACATTTAATATCTCACCTAAAAATTTGACAACGAGGTCTTTGACCTCATCCATCGCCACCTGGCGACCCGTCTCGCGGGCGATCGAGGTCGCGCCGCGGTCGGTGAATCCGCACGGGTTGATGCGCGTGAACCAGCCGAGGTCGGTCGTGACGTTGAGCGCGAAGCCGTGCATGGTAACATAACGTGACGAACGCACGCCTATTGCGCAGATCTTGCGTGGCGGGTCGTTTTTGCCTTCGGCCGTCGGGCCCGGTACGGCCTTCTCGCCGGGCCTTGTGCTTTTGTCGGGTCCCGCCTCTTCGGTCCCGTCGCCGTACTCCACGCTCCGGCCGAGCCAGACGCCCGAAGCGCCCGCGATGCGCCCGGCGCGGATGCCGTAGTGCGCCACGGTGCGGATGACCGCCTCCTCGAGGGCCGCGATGTATTCGCGCAGCCCGATGCCGAGGCGTTCGAGGTCGAGAATCGGGTAGCAGACCAGCTGTCCCGGACCGTGGAAGGTGATGTCACCGCCGCGGTCGATGTGAAAGAACGTCGCACCCAGCCCTTCGAGCGCCTCGCGGCTCACGAGCAGGTTCTCCGCATGGCCGCTCTTGCCGAGCGTGTAGACGGGTGGATGCTCCACGAGCAGCACCGTTCCGGCGTCCGATGCCGGGATGTCCGGCGTGTGCGTGCGGTCCGGCCCTGCCGGCTCGGGGTGTACTCCGGGTTGCCCGCTGCGGCTCGCCGGTTGTTCCGTCCCCGGCTGCTCTGCCCCGGACTGCTCTGCCCCGGACAGTTCCGCCCCGCGCCGTTTGCGGGCCAGGAGGGCATCGAAGAGCTGCTGCTGCAGCTCCCAGCACGCCTTGTAGTCCATGACGCCAAGGTCGCGGCAGGCGACACGGTTTGTCCTGCAGCGCTTCATGCCCGCGCCTCCTTCGCGCTGGGCTTCTTCGGCCATGTACGACGAGCGGACCAGAGGTGCGCTCGCGCAGTAGCTGAAACCCATTTCCAGCGCCCGGAGTCTGTACCATTCGAATTTTTCGGGAGTGATGTACGCCGCGACGGGGTAGTGCTCCAGAGTAGGCCGAAGGTACTGACCGATGGTTACGATCCTCACGCCCGCTTCGCGCAGGTCGTGCAGGGTCTGCAATACTTCTTCATCGCTCTCGCCAAGTCCGACCATCAGTCCGCTCTTCGTGGCGACACCCTGGCTGCTCATGTAGCGCAGCGTCTCCAGACTGGTGCGATACTTCGCTCTGGAGCGCACCTCGGGGGTCAGTCGCTCGACGGTTTCGATGTTGTGCCCGATGATGTCGGGCTTCGACGCGATGACCACGTCCAGCAGGTCGGGCCGTGCGTCGAGATCGGGAATAAGGAGCTCAATTGCGGCGTCGGGATTCTGTGCGCGGATCGCCTCCACGGTCGCGGCCCAGTGGTGGGCTCCGCCGTCGGGAAGGTCGTCGCGCGTCACGGAGGTTACGACGACATGCCGGAGTTTCATCAGGGCGACGCTTTCGGCCACGTGGCGCGGCTCGTCGGCGTCGGGTGCCAGGGGATGTCCCGTTTTCGTTGCACAGAAGCGGCAGCCCCGTGTGCATATCTCACCCAGGATCATGAAGGTTGCGGTCCTGCGGCTCCAGCATTCGGCCTGATTGGGGCAGTGTCCGCTGGTGCAGATGGTGTGCAATCCATGTTTCTCGACGATCTGACGCACCTCGGCATATTCGGGCGTGCGGTGCAGCCGGATCTTGAGCCATCCGGGTTTTTTCAGGAGATCTACCTTGTCATAAAACTTCGGCATTTAAGTTCATTATTTTCCAATTGATGCAAAAATAAGAAAAATAATTGACATTTTTCAGGATTCCGCCATTTATTGTTTGCAGTATGACAGGCGTGTCAGTCGAAAATTTTATTTTGTCCGCGGCTCCAAATCGGGTTCCCGGGTCTGAATAAGCGCGTTGCGGGGAGCGGCGCCGACAGATGTGTTGTGCGTTATCCGACCCGGCTGCCGGCTCCTTTCCGGCTTCCTGCGCTCCGGGGTATTCCCGGTTCCGATGCCGGATATGAGCCTCTGTTGCTCCCGGGCCCGCCCCGGTCGGAAAAAACGCGGCTGCGGCATTTCGGGCAACTGCAATTGTGCGGTGATTGCGACGTAGTCCGCTCCGCGCGACTCCTCTTTCGGGCGGGGGCGAAGCGTGACGGCCGGGCGGGAGTGCCGACTCTTGTCCGAAGAGTGCGGATGTGTGCGCCCACACGACCGTTTTTGTGCGACGGGCGCAAAAAAAGAGGTCCGATGCCTCCCGGCGTCGAGCCTCTCTGGTTAGGTTAGTTAGGTTAATGAGAGTGGGAGAACCCCACGTTTGTTATACAAAGATAAACCGATTTTTAGGAAAAACCAAATATTTTGTGACGTTTTTGCGTGTAGACGAGAGTTTTTCCGATAGATTATAATTAAAATTTTTTAATTAATGCGGCGTTTGTAAGTTTTTGATTAAAGCACCCCCTCCGTTTCGGCGACCGGTGCCGGCTGCTCCTCCTGCGTGGTGAGGTGGCGATGGCGGTAGGCGGCCGGGGTCATCTGGTACTCTTTTTTGAACAGTTTGATGAAGTGCGACGTGTTGGGGAAGGTGCACTCGTTGCCGATCTCCGAGATCGACTTCGAGGTCGAGATCAGCAGCAGGCGCGAGTGCATGAGCCGCTGGCGGATGAACCATTTGTGAGGTGGAATCTGGAAGTGGCGCCGAAACTCCTTCTTGAAGGAGGTGAGCGAGCGGTTCGTCAGTCGGGCGAGCTCCTCGATCGAGACGTCGCGGAAGATGTGGTCGTAGATAATCTGTTCAAAGTTTTCGCGCGCCGTGTCGACGTTGCTCAGCAGCTTGCTCTTCAGGCAGCAGTCTTCGTGCGAGGCGATCAGGTAGATCAGCTCGGTCATCTTGATGCTCTCGGCCGTCTCGTCGCGGCGGAACTCCTCGTCGCGCAGGTAGTTGTTCGTGTTGAGGAAGAAGCTGCGCAGCGAGCTCCAGGCCGGCATGGCGACGTGGGTGCGGTTGCGGCACCTGTCGCACGAGTGGTCGTTCGAGATGTTGAGTCCGTAGGTGATGTTCAGGTGCATGAGGATGTGCTGCAGCTCGCCGGGCGAGTAGTAGAAGAGCAGCTGCTCGAAGGGTTGGCCGTTTTCGGGGACATTCTCCGTGTAGTGCAGGCCGATTCCCAGGTAGAAGACATCGCCGCGGGTGAGCGTCTCGCGCTTGTCTCCGTCGTAGATGTACTTCGTGCCGCGCAGCACGTAGCCGATGGCGCAGCGCGAGAGCGCCTGCGAGCGGATGCCGGTGTGAAGTGTCTCGACGAACTTCACGATCATCGGCTGTTGGGCCGATGGTTTCATTGAATTCTTCATGTTCATTGTACATTGAGTTTTTTTCGACAATAGGTTGCGTCACTGTTGTCAAACTCAAATATACAATTATATATTTATTTTAAGCATACTTTTGGCCACAATTTGCCCTTTAAGCTCTTTTTACGGCTGAATTTAGTATAGGTGGGACCGAATATATTATTGTAAAAAGGCCGCCGCGGCCGCTCCGGCGATCAGCAGCAGGTAGAGCGGCAGGGCGATGGCGCGGCGCGTGCGGACGAAGAGCACGGGCAGCAGGACGGCAGCCGGGACGGCCATCAGCAGCAGGTCGTCGCGTGTGGCGGCCGGGGCGCAGAGTGCCAGCAGTGTTACGAGGAACGTGCAGATGGTGAAGACGAGCAGAAAGCGCGGGCGGGTGCCGACGGAGTAGATGTCCGTAAGGAAGAGCAGCAGCGCGGCAATGCAGAGGAGGGCTGTGACGCCCAGTGCGATCTGCTGCGGCAGCGGCAGCGAGAGCAGCAGATCAAGGGGCTTGCCCGCGACAAGGAGTCGGCCCAGCGACTCGAGGGGGGCAGCGAGCGTTCCGCCGGCTCCCCAGTTCAGGTAGCAGAGGGCGGCGTGCGGAAGCACGACGCCCGCAAGGGCGACGGCGGCTTCGCGCAGCGTGCGGCGAAAGAGCACCAGCGCGACGGGCAGCATCAGCAACAGCGGCGTGGCGGCCGGAGCGATCAGCGGCAGCAGCCCGAGGTAGAAGGCGGCGCGGAAGGTGGCGTCGAATCCGTAGCCGTTGCAGAACGAGCGTCCGAAATTCTTGACCGCGAGGGCGAGGAGCGCCGCGGCCGCCGCGGCCGCGAGGTACTCGCCCCGGGTGCCGAGTCCGCAGGCGACGATGCCGAAGAGGGGGATGGCCAGACAGGTGGCGGCCGAATAGAGATTGTAGCGGATTGTCATGCGTCCCGTGACCATGCCCGCCACGAGCAGCAGCAGCCCGGCCAGCAGTTTCGTGCCTGTCGGCCAGGCCTCCTGTGCGTCGACCAGCAGCAGGCGCGGCAGGCGG
>OICB01001392.1_pt1 | contig 10361 bp, 7 predicted proteins | sample 1581121 | NCBI WGS metagenome assembly OICB01 (sample SAMEA3882544, study PRJEB24775) | human gut metagenome | biome: human-associated habitat; feature: intestine environment; material: feces | place: Netherlands | collected 2009/2010 | reverse complement strand
TTGCGTAGCAAGGACGCGAAATACACGGCTGGTCCCTACCTTAGACTAATTGCAAGAAATGCTTGCATTTCTTGCAAAGCTGTGATTTTCTCACAGCCCCAATGCTATTTTACTTAATAAATTTAACCCCTACCATTTTATCTGGTTCAGCAAAAGTACCTTGACTGATACCTCTGTTGGTTACACAGTAGAGTTTACCTTTTTTCTTAAATATAGTTTCTATATTTCCCTCTGTTGAGAAAGCTCCAAGTCTTTCAAAACCTTCGTCCATATAGATACTATAAATATACGCCCCATTAAATGTTACACTGCCATCTTCTTCTGATTTAATAGTAACTGGCAATACAAATATATTCTTTTCTGTATCAAACATAAATGCCTGTGGATTTTCAAATACAGAAGAAGAAATATTACTTCCACCTAATTCCTGACTATAGAGGAGTTTAGGATTATCCTTGCTTGAAATATCAAAAGCATTAATCTTGAGCTTATCCCCACCATTATCAACAGTCACGATTTGGTCTTCTCCGTAAGGATAAAGCATAATGTTACCGTCTGACAATTTCAATATACCGTTACCTGATGGATTAAGTGGATTAGACATATCGACTGTATAAATTGGTTCGCCTTTTTCCTTTGGTGTTAAATAAATTTTATCTTCTGTTAAAATAACAGAACTAATATTTGCATTATTTGCCACCTTTGTAGCCTCTCCACTTATTTCCATATTGTTGTTTAAAACATAAACACTATTTACAATCTTCTTTTCTTTGCCCTCAACATTACTTGTTACAACCCTTACATAACCATTATTTTCGTCTATAGAATGGTTATCAACAGGGTGTCCCTTTACCTCACCATAGGCATTTCTTGTAAATTCCCCATTGGCAAGTGAAAATCTATAAATTCTAGTATTTTCTGTTTTATCTGAACTATCAAAAGCTGTATATCTATTTTTGGCAACATATAGATTACTGCCAAACAATGATATATTATCTCCAGCACAAAGGAAAGATTTTGCTGAAGTACCTTGTTTTGTATCTGCTATATTAATAGCCATAACAACTGTGTAGCTATCCCCACCCATTTCAGGGAAATACTGCATATTGCTAAAGTCCATTATAGTAACAGCATCGCCATCGGCACTATCTGTATAAGATGGTGCAACAAAATGACCCTCTTTGTAATTATCAAATACTGATGAATTAGCAACTAAGTACACAAAATTTCCTTCAAATGATGTGTCTACAGCATATCCATCTACAGCAACCTTTCTTTTCTGAGTAGGTGCATTTACATTTGTTACATCATAAACATAAACAATAGCCTTTTCTGTATCTGGGTCCCTTTGAGAATCTTCTCCAGTTTCTACTTCACTATTGTTTTCCTTTAAATTACCTACAACAACAAGTGTATTATTTTCCAATTCTATTTTCTGTGGCTTAAATCCTGCATCTAACTTAATAGCAGAAATATGCTTTAAGCCATTAGTGTAATCTAAAATATTTACACCTTCATCTGTAGCACAATACATATAAGTATCATCGCTTTTAATAAGGTCTTCTCTGTCCTTTTGTAAAAGTCCTGCTACATTGATGTTATCATTGTTCTGACTATTGTTACCAACAGCCTGTCCAATTTTATTAATAAGTTCATCTTTGTCACTTGTGTTAGTAATTTCCCTTAAATTTTCCTCTGTAGCAACATAAGGCAAGTCATTAACCTGTGTTCTTAAATTCTGTATAAACTCTGTGTTTTCTTCATTTGTAAAAGCATTTTCCTGATTAGATACAATAACCATACCATTATAATAATAAAGATATTTATTAAAGGCATTAGCAAAAACAGTTATTGGAACATAGTCAACGCCCTTATCCGCAAAAATCTTTATATTATAATCTAATTTCTTTTCCCTTGTGTTATCAACAATACTAGCATTTTCGCTATCCATAACAAGTGCTTTGTTGTTCATTCTTATTGTTGCACTTGGAGCATTTGCATCTCCTGTTACACTAGCACCATAAGCTGTTTTAAAGAAACTTAAAGGCACATAAACATTCTCGCCCTTAACAACAGGTACTTGTGATGAATCAGTTTTTTCCAAAAGGGTCTGCTTTTTGTTTACTAAAATTACAGGACTTCCTAAATTGAAAACAACTGCGTTATCAAGTCTATCCTCTGATGTAACCTGATTTGAAGTAGTAGGTGCTGAAATGTCATCTTTTTTCTTTGAAATCTGAAATACAAGCACTATACTTAAAATTACAAAATACACAATTACTATATTTAGTATAAGTTTATTGTTCATAAAAAAACTCCTCTTGTCTTTGTAACTAAGGCACAAAAACTCATTAACTATAAATTTACACACACTTTTAATTAAAGTATATTATAGTACAAATTTTCAATATTTACAAGTAAAAACATTAAATGCCAGTTAAATTCAAGTTTTCTTAAAAATTTTATAACAGAAAAGGGACACAAGGCATTTGCCCTGTGTCCCCAAATATTAATAAATATAACCTGTTGGATTTGTATGCTGACCATTTATTCTTACTTCAAAGTGAGAGTGAACACCTGTAGAATAACCAGTTGTACCTGCACCAGCAATAACCTGTCCTCTTTGAACAGTCTGACCAACAGAAACCTTTAATACATTGTTATGTGCGTAAAGTGTACTATATCCACCGCCATGGTCAATAATAACACACTTACCATAGCCACCTCTCCAACCAGCATAAATAACTGTACCACTTTCAGCGGCGATTACATCTGTGTTAAGTGTAGCCTTTAAGTCAACACCTGTGTGGAACTCTGTACCACCGGCAATAGGTGATGACCTGTAACCATATCCAGAATTTGGCTTATAGCCATTATAAGCTGGAATTGGGTACTGATAATGCTTACCATTACTACTATATACAGTAGCAGAGCTTGAGCCACCAGATGTATTACTTGAGCCAGTATTATAGCTTGATGACTTAGACCTTGTACTTGATTTTGTCCTTGAGCTTGAGCTACTCTTAGCCTTTGCTGCCTGTGCAGCCGCCTTAGCTTTTGCTGCTGCATCAGCCTTTGCCTTGGCTGCTGCTGCCTCTCTAGCCTTTGCCTCTGCCTCTGCTTTTTGAATAAGTGCTTGAACATTGGCATCCTGTTGCTGTAAGTCAGCAATCTGTGCCTCATAAGTACTTTGGTTAGAATCAAGCTGTTTTACAATCTGATTTTTTCTAGCAATATTGTTATCCAAAATCTGCTGTTTCTTAGCCTGTTCAGCCTTCATATCCTCTATTTGTTTCTTATCCTTTGCAATAGTCTTAACATTTGTAGCTATTACTTCTTCTGAATGAGTATAATCTTTAAGAACCTTGTTATCGTATTCTACAAGTTTGTTAGTATACTCAAGACGAGTTATAAAATCAGAGAAATTATCTGAAGACAAAAGTGCCTCAAGATAACCACTATTACCATACTCATACATTACTCTAATACGCTTTTTAAGAGTATTGTAGTGAGCCTCTCTTGTAGCAATAGCCTCTTTAAGTTCCTGCTGAGATTTATTAAGGTTAGCAGTTGTTTCCTGAATTTTTGTATTAAGCTGTGTAATCTCAGCCTGAACAGATGCAAGCTGTCTATCAAGCTCCTGAATTTCTGACTGAGTAGAGGCTTTCTGCTGTTTTGTGGAATTAATCTGACTTTGAACAGAGCTTATCTTATTTTTAAATGCCGAACTCTGTTTCTGTAACTGAGATACTGACGCTGCATCTGCTACACCAACAAAAGCCAATGTAAGAGATACTGTCAATAATCCCGATACCAATTTTTTTAACATAAATTTTCACTCCATAACTAAAGGGGAAAACATCATACATAAAAATATGACTATTCCCCCAAAAAACACACCGTTATAACGGCAAACTTTTTATACTCTAAGGTGCTTTCTTACAGAAGTTATACTTCCCACAGCACCCAATAATGCACCAACTAAAAGTGCAACTGGTATTGTTACTATGAATATTTCACTACCACTCTTTAATGACACAAGAGTATTTAACACGCTTATGTGAGTATTGAAGTAGTCTACAATTCTATCATAGCTAAGCCATGAAATAACTGATGGAATAGCAGCACCAATAAGACCAATTATAACACCCTCTACAATGAAAGGCCAGCGTATAAACCAGTCTGTAGCACCGACATACTTCATAATACCAATTTCATTTTTTCTAATGAAAACTGTAAGTTTAATTGTATTCATAATAATACCAATAGAGATAATTGCAAGAATTGCAATAATAACAACTGATACTATTTTAAATATTGCATCAATAGCCATAAGAGTATCTGTCAACTGCTGTGCGTGGCGAATTGACTCAATGCCCTGATACTCATAATCGGCATCACCAATTTTAGGTGCATTATTTACTGTAACAGGTTCATTATTTTCCTGCTGAATAGTAGCTGGTGTAGGTAAGCCCTCAGTTACTGGTGTTGCAGAAGTTCCCTCTGCCTGTACTTCAACAGTTCCTGTCAATTTATCTAAGAGAGCTGTCTTAGTAGTTGTTGGCTGAGAACCTGCCTCCTTAACAGCATTATTTACTGCTGCTTTAGCTGCCTGAGCTGGGTCAATAGTAGTTGTTTCTGCTACTGTTTCAACCTCGCCATTTACTATCTGGTTCTCAAATTCCTGTTGTAATTTAGTTATTCTTGCAATTACATCTTTCTGATGACTTATGCCAGATACCTGTACATCTAAAGACCTAGGGAAAGGATTATCCTCTTTCAAGCCGTCAAGTGTATCAGTATCCCACATTTTCTTTGCTTTTTCCAAAGCACCTTGTTGGGAAATGTATGTAACCTTTGTTACATTAGGCATTTCTTCTATTTTCTTTTGCAAGACTTTTACCTGAGCATCTGTATGCTTATTGCCTAAGAAAACTGTAACACCTACATTAGACTCAATCTGATTTAATACATAGTCAACATTAACCATAATACTAAGAGAAAGAATAACTGTAAATACACAGGCACTAACTATAATAATTGAGGCTGCAGACATAAGTCCGTTTTTGAATACACCTCTAAAGCCCTGACTAATATAATATTTCCATGTTCGAAGCTTCATTGTTATATCCACCACCCTCAACATCATTTAATACTACGCCCTTGTTAATCTTTATAACACGCTTTTGCATTTTGTCTACAATTTCCTTTGCGTGTGTTGATATAACAACAGTAGTACCATTTCTATTTATTTCCTGAATAAGTTCCATAATATCCCAAGCAGTATCTGGGTCAAGGTTACCGGTAGGTTCGTCTGCCAAAAGTATTGGAGGTCTATTGATAATAGCTCTTGCAAGAGCTACTCTCTGCTGTTCGCCACCAGAAAGCTGGTTTGGATAAGCCTTAGCCTTTTTACCTAAACCGACCATAGACAAAATCTGTGGCACATTACGCCTTATATATTTAGGATTTGTTTCCACTACCTGCATAGCAAAAGCCACATTTTCATAAACTGTCTTAGATGGCAACAAACGGAAATCCTGAAATACTACGCCGACTTTTCTTCTGTAATATGGGATTTGTCTACGCTTTAATTTAGTAATATCCGTATTATTTACAATAATATCGCCACTTGTTGGTTCAATTTCCTTTAGCAAAAGACGCATAAAGGTCGATTTACCTGAACCAGAAGAACCAACTACGAAAACAAACTCGCCCTTGTTAATTTCAAGAGATACATCTCTTAAACCAACGGCACCGTTTTCGTATATTTTTGTTACTTTTTCCATCTTAATCAAGGTGAAAACTTCCTTTCTAAAAAAAAGAGAAAATTAATACATAAATGTTTCTCTATAGTGCATATATTTACTTACCATAAGCATAATCTTGAAAATAATAGCATCATCAAAGTTTCTAAGGTCTAAGCCTGTCATCTTCTGAAGCTTGTCAAGTCTATAAACCAATGTATTTCTGTGGATATAGAGCTGTCTTGAAGTTTCTGATACATTAAGATTATTTTCGAAGAACTTGTTTACAGTAGTAAGTGTTTCTTCATCGAACTGGTCCATAGAAAGTCCATGGAGAACTTCGTTTATGAACATTTTGCATAATGGTGCAGGAAGTTGATAAATAAGACGACCAATACCAAGCTGTTCATAGTTTACAATCTTCTTGTTTTCCTCAAAAATTTTGCCTACTTCAAGAGCCATTTTAGCTTCCTTGTATGATGCAGAAACATTTTTAAGGTCATTTACTACAGTACCAATTGCAACATATACACTTGTCATAGCTTCTGCTGAAAGTGTGTCGTAAATGTGCTTAGAAATCTGGTCAATTTCTTCCTTGCTATCCTTTTCTTTAAGTTCCTTTACGAGAATAATACTCTTTTCGTCAACAGCAGTAACAAAATCCTTCTGCTTTGTTGGGAAAATACTTCTAACAATCTCAACCACATTAAATTCCTTATCAATTTCAGTTTCAATGAGGAATACCACTCTAGGAACATTATTTTCAATACGCAATTTCTTTGCTCTTGAATATATATCTACAAGAAGCAAGTTATCAAGCAATAAATTCTTTATAAAATTGTCGCCATCAAATCTTTCTTTGTATGCAACAAGTAAATTCTGGATTTGGAAAGCTGTAATCTTACCAATACGATAAGCTTCCTCGTCCTCGCCCTTTATCATAACAATGTATTCAGGAGAACCATTATCAAAAACCTTAAAATACTGGTATCCCTGTACCAACTGGTTTTCAGCTGGACTTTGTATAAATATATCTGCATTTTCAATGACTGTGTTAACCATTGATTCTTCAGTAGTTGCAACAATCTTACCCTCGCGTTCAGCAACACTTAGCTCACGCCTTATTATATTTTTAAGTCCATCTATTGTACTTTGCAAAATCTGATTAGATATCATACCTCACTACTCCTCCTTCTTTTTTTACAATCACATAAGTGTTAGTATACTTATTTTATAACAAAAATCGTTAAATTAAAAGACTTATTCCAAAATTTTTTTATTTTATAATGCAAAATTAATATATTTTTAATATTTTAATACTAAAATTCCTAGCATTTTTATACCCAAATTTACTTTATTATGATATAATTGTTATAATAATTGCATTGAATTACAGGAGGATTTGTATTATGTCAGAGGAAAAAAAATACATTAATATAGAGATAGGTAGCAGAAGCATTAAACTTGTTAGCGAAGAAAGTGATGAATATTTAAGAGCCATCGCCAAGTATCTTAATCAGAAAATGGCAGACATTACAGGTGGAGATTTATCACACCCATTATATCGTGATGATAATGCTATTTTATTCTCACTTAATATTGCTGATGATTTATTTAAAGAGCGTACTTCTAGTGGTTCTGTTGCCTTTGATACAGATACCCTTGCTAAGTTAGAATCACAGGAAAAGGAAATATCTGTCTTAAACGAAACTATCACTAATTTAAACAACGAAAAAAGCACTCTTACTAAAGACCTTGCCAACAAGAAAGACGAAATACAGGTACTTACTGTAAAAAGAGAAGATGTAAAGAGCAAACTTGACGAATGTGAAAAGAAATTAGCATCTTTACAGGGTCTTTACGCTAGCGTTGAAAATCAGCTTGAAGAAAAGACTAATAAATGCAATGACTTAGAAACAGAACTTATTAAGACAAAGAGTGAATTTGACAATATTCAGAGAGAATTTTCTTCTTGTCAAACTCGTCTTACAACGGCTGAAAAGCGTGTTGAAGAAAAGACTAACTATATTGCTAAATTAACTGGCAAAATCAATGACAAAAATCAAGAACTTAACAACCTTAGTACAAAACTTGCTGAAAAGAACACATCAATCAACGAATTAAATCAAAAATCAGCCGAAAGAAATGTTAAGCTCACTAATGTAAACAAAGAGCGTGATGACTTAGCTGTTAAACTTAAAGCTGCTAACGGCAATATTAGAAAACTTGAAGAAGAAATAAAGAACTTAAAGTCTGAAAGCGACAAGTCTGTAAAGACAGCTAAAGACCAGCTTACAAGAGTTCAGGAAGATTACCAAACACTCTTGTCAGATTTTGAAAATTACCAAATAGAAAATCAGACTATGAGTGAAAATCAACTTCAAAGTGCATTTGCTAAAACAAAAGCTGAAAACATTGATTTAAAGAGAAAAGTAGAAGACCTTTCAAAGAAACTTGCAAAAAATAATTAAGGTGACAATATGAAAAAGCCTGAAATTTTAGCTCCTTGTAGCACCCCTGAAAGCGTTACAGCTGCTCTTAATGCCGGCTGTGACGCAATATACATTGGCGGTAGTGCCTTTGGTGCTCGTGCCTATGCTGAAAACCCCTCTGACGACACACTTCACGAAATTATTAAAACTTGTGCCCTTAGAGGGGTAAAAGTGTTTATTACACTTAACACTCTTTACAAAGAAAACGAAATACAAAAGGTTTTGGACTTTGTGGAAAAGGTCTATTCCTATGGTGCATACGGTCTTATTGTACAGGATTTGGGTATGGTTTCTCTTATAAAAAAATACTATCCAAATATAAGAATAAGTGCATCTACACAAATGACAGTACACAACAGCGATGCTATAGATATGCTTACTGAAATGGGTTGTAGCCGTATTGTACTGGCACGAGAATTAGGTCAAAAAGAAATAACTGACATTTGCTCAAAAAAAGGCAATACAGAAATTGAGGGCTTTATACATGGAGCGTTATGTGTATGCTATTCTGGCCGTTGCCTTATGAGCAGTATTATAGGTCAAAGAAGTGGTAACAGAGGTCGTTGTGCCCAGCCTTGCCGTATGGAATATTCACTTTTAAAAGACGATAAAACTTTAAAAAGTGGTTATCTTCTTTCTCCAAAGGATATTTCAACAGCTGAAATACTTGACAAGGTTCTTGCAACAGGTATTGACAGCCTTAAAATTGAGGGTAGAATGAAAAGCCCTGAGTATGTTTATGAGGTTGTTTCTACCTACAGAAAATATGTTGACGAAGTTACAGACAAAGGCACTTTAACCATTGATAAAGAGGATATTTCAAATCTTACACAGATTTTCAACAGAGGTGGCTCATCATCTCATGGATATTATGACACATATTCTTCATTGAGTATGCTCAGTAAGTCCCCTAAAAGTAGTGGTGTAGAAATAGGTGTAGTAACTGGATACAACCCTAAAAACAAAAGATGTTCTATAAAGTTATCTCGCCCTGTTACTGCCGGCGATGGTATAGAAATATGGTCAAAACAGCACACAGGTACTGGTGTAAACCAAACAGCAGGTGTTGGCAGTACAATTTCCGTTGTAGTAGACGGATATATACAAAAAGGCGACAGAGTTTTTAAATCCTTTGACAAAGCCCTTAATGATGTTCTTAAAAAGACATATTCTAAAAACACTAGAAAAATGACTGTTAACGCAACAGCCTCTGTAAATGTAGGAGAAAAAAGCTATATAGAATTCCCTGACTATGGCATAAGAGTATACGGAGAAACAGCCGAAACACCTCTTAACAGACCAATGACAGAAGAAGATATTGTATCAAGACTTTCTAAAACCGGAGATACTCCTTTTACATTTAATTTCGTAGATTGCAATATCGGAGAAAATGTTTATATTCCAGTTTCTGCATTAAACAGCCTTAGACGAGATGCCTGTTCAGAGCTTGAAAACAAAATAATAGAAAACACTCAAAGAGAAGATATTTCTGCTACTTATGAACCAAAGGCATTGACAAAATCTGAAAATGTAAACAACATTTCAGTAAAAGTCAGAACTTGGGAGCAGTTTGTGTCTGCATTAGAAACAAAACCTAAGAGAATATACTGTGAAGTCCTCGACAGTAAAGCTGTAGAAATGGCACATAAAAATGGCATTGAGATATACTTTGCACTTCCTTATATTTCTCGTGAGGGTTACGGAAAATATTTTGAAAAACTTGATAAATACAACCCTGACGGCTATCTTTTGAAAAGTCTTGGAAAAATAAGCACAAATAAACCTGTAGTTACAGACTACACATTTAATATTTTCAATAAACAGACAGTATCTGTCCTTGAAAATACTTACAACTTGGAAAACTATACACTTTCTCCTGAATTGAATTTACAGGAATTACAAAACTTAACATCAGATAAAAGCGAAGTTGTTATATATGGTCGACTTCCATTAATGACTACTCATCAATGTCCAGTTGGTATCCATTGTGCAAACAAGAAGTCCGGAAAGTATTGCAAACTAAAAGGAATAGAGGGTAACTATCAATTAAAGGATAGAAAAAGCGTAAAATTCCCTATTGTTAGGGAATTTTACGCTTTAACTATCAATTAAAGGATAGAAA
>OICB01001390.1_pt1 | contig 10363 bp, 18 predicted proteins | sample 1581121 | NCBI WGS metagenome assembly OICB01 (sample SAMEA3882544, study PRJEB24775) | human gut metagenome | biome: human-associated habitat; feature: intestine environment; material: feces | place: Netherlands | collected 2009/2010 | reverse complement strand
CCCCGGAACATCAACGTAATCTCGTCGAGATGGTAGAATCGCTCATTGATCCGATGCGGGAGCAGTGGGCAATCCGATGTGCTCATGAGCAGCTCGGCACGCCGCAACTGCGCGTCTCATCCGGTTACCGCAGCGGCGCTCTCAATGCAGCCGTCGGCGGATCGGCCACGTCGGCCCATTCGTTCGGCTATGCACTCGACCTCGTCCCGATGAACGGCCAGTTCCGGCAGTTCAAAAATTTCTGCCGGGAGTTTCTCAAGAATCGGAAGTTTGATCAGATGATCTCCGAGGATGAAGACGTCGGCGGAGTTCCGCGGTGGGTGCATATCGGCTACAAGAACGGTGAAGGCAAACAGCGACGTCAACTGCTGTCGATGCGCAACGGGAACTATATTCCGATGACCGCATGAAACGGCTGATGCTATATCTGCTGGCGGCGCTGCTTGTCGGAGGTCTGCTTTTCGGCTGGGGATACCGCCGGGGAGCAGCCTCCTCCGTGTCCGTGCAGATCGACACGATATTTTACGAACGACCGCAACCGACCCTTGTCTCTGATCGCTTGATTTCCGTCAACGTCCCAAAGCTGATTTTCGCCGGACACGGCTCCAGTCAACCAGGAGACGATCCGAAACGACAGCCTCTATACTGTTGGGGCAGGCAGTGGAGACAGCATACAGATAACGGTTACGGAGCGGACGATTGAGTACCGCGATTCAAGCTATTACGCCCGCGTCGTCGGCCCCGCTATTGGGACGCTCGGACCGCGGCTCGATTACTTCGAGATATACAGCCGCACGGTATACAAGAGTGAGCAACGTATATGGGAGGCCGGTCCCACGGTTGGAGCCATGACCGCACGCCCCGGGAACGTCGTGTGGGCCGGAGCTTTTGTGCGGCGGAATATCGGACGGCTGCGCCTGTCGGCCATCGCTGCTTACGACACGCATAACGGCGCCCCGATGGGACAGGTGCAGGCCGAATTTACCTTGTGGAAAAAATGAACGCGAAGATGAAAAACAGATTCCTTTCCATGCTGCTTGAATGTCTGCTGTACGTTTGGCAGCTGCCTCAAAACCTGATCGGGCTGGCCTACCTGTGCTATTGCCGCGACCGGGCTCTGGTCACGAAACAGCGAGGTGCGGTGTTCTACGTCACCTCTCACGTGAAGGGCGGCGTAACGCTGGGCCGCTATGTCTTCATTGCCGTGGACAACATGATGCGGGAACCGGTCTACGATCACGAATATGGCCATGTCCGGCAATCCATGTACCTCGGTCCGCTGTGGTTGCTGGTCGTGGCGCTGCCCAGCGGCATTCATTGCCTGATCTGCCGGGCCGAGAACTACTACCACTTCTACACGGAACGATGGGCCAACGCTTTGGGTGGTATCCCCGACTACAAGGGCGAATACCACCATCATGAAGACGGCCTGATCGTAACCTGCTGGGATACCCTGCTTGAGCTGAAGCAGAAATATTTCCCGCGTGAGTAGCCTCCAGTCATTCAACAGATAAAATTCCGGCAGGTATAAATTTGATTATGTTTGTGTCATGAAGATGACTACATTCACGGTAAACAAGGCGAACGTCTATGACGAGGTGGCCAAGACTACGGGATATACCGGATTCAAAATGATCCAGGCGGACAATGCGGCATACGACAGAATATTCACGACAGATGAAGACCGGATGATGCTTGAACGCTTTTGGATCGAAGCCTGCAATATCGTGACCGAGCAATTCAAACCGTTCCTTGTTACGGTCAGTGCACAGCCGGAGAGCCATGGCATTGAACTGGACAGGAACTATGAGGTGCAGTTGGAGTTGTCGTCGTCCTACGACGAGACACTGTCCGACAGTATTTCCTCCTCCTTGTTCAGCTTCTTTGTTTCCACTATAATCAGTAAATGGTTCAAGTTTACCAACAAAGAAGAATCGGGCAATTATGCGATGGAAGCCGCCTCGATGCTGGATAGCATCATGCGCAAACTATATTTCCGGAAGAAGCCCCAAAGGGTTAATCCCGTGCAACAATAAACGACAGACGATCACATGGCACAGAAAACTATCAGCATCACGTTGTACATGTCCGAATTGATCTACGACGTGCAGAACAAAACCTATCTGACGGGCAGGAGCCGCAATACGGGCGACAACCACGAGCAAGTTGCGAATATGCAGGCGAACGAAGACGAGGAGAATCAGAACCAGGTCGTTCGGAGCATCGGAAATGCGTATGCCAATCTGAAGACCAAATTGAGTGAATACATCGAGGATTCGGGGTCAACGGCAAACAACATCCTGCTGTCAGCATCCGACAATCTGCAGATAAACCTCGTCATGCCATCCAACTTCAATCCGGCGACAAACGATACCATCGGTGCCGCATTACACCAATATATCGTTAACAGCGCAATCGGGGAATGGTTTACCATTACCAACAAGGCGGATGCAGCCGATTATCTGACACTCGCGGCGGCAAATCTTGCGGAGATCCGCGAAGCAATCAACAAGCGAGTCAGGCCGACGCGCTCCAACGTATAATCCGATCCCATGAAACCCAGGCAAAGGACAAAAATCGCGACACTTACGTTCAAGCGCGAAGAACTTTTATACGACATCGGCAGTTATGCCTATGTCGAAGGGGATGTCATGCGCACAGACGATGACCACAGCCGTCACCAGGTAATAGACATTACGCAGGACGGCAATGTCGATTTGGTGACACGCACGCTTAACCTGGTGCATTCTGAATGTGTCGAGATGATGTACCCGTATACGAAAATACCGTGCGAAAAGGAGGAATCCCGTGACGATCAGCTGAAGGATGCGTCGGAGTATACCATCAGACTGTTGGTCCCCGACGACTTCTCGAAGACTACGGTGACGTTGTTGTCCAACCTTGTCCACGAATACATGATCTGCCGGGTTTTGGCCGACTGGATGAAGCTCACGAATCCTCAAAGCACCGCAGACTGGCAAGGTAAATCCGAAGAGCTGTCGAACAAGATCAGATGTTGCCTGAATGCCCGTTGCGGCCGTGTCCGTCGGACACTTACTCCTTTCTGATGATGCAAGATGAAAAAGGAGCATCTCCGTCGGGATGCTCCTTTTTTTATCTTGGCTGGTTCAGCAGGCGCGGCGTGTATTGGATACCGCAACCGAAGATACTTTCCCCCTTGTCGAGCGAACATATCAGGACGATCCGGAAATACTTGTAGGGCGTACCGCGGAACCCTCGTAAATAATGATCCTTCGACGAGAATACGAGAACCCAGTTGAACAGGTCTCGAGAACCAAACAAGGCTGTCGATACATGCCCCCGTCGAAATACGCCCCGTTGGATAATCGTGTCTACTGTTTTCAGAATATCGGCATTGTCGAGTTTCAACGGCCTTGTCACGATCAATCCGTGTGGAACGGCCGTATCGTCCAGTTTGGAGAAATCCACCAACGCATTGTCCCATGTCATGGCAAGAGCCTGCGGATACGACTGGACGTGCCCCGATATGTACGAGGCCATCATCCCCCACTTCTTGCTCAACAGGGAATATACATAGGCATACAGTCTACCGGTATTGTAGATGATGAGTCGTTGATTGGTGTAGTCATAGATGATTCTGCATTCTACGACGAACTCCTTGAAGGGAATGAAATCGAAATGGTCAGCCGAGAAACCAGCCTTTTCGATCAACTCCTCACCGCAGGTGAACGTGGCCAACGACACCGTCTCGTCATTATCCAGCATATCCGAAATGCACATGCTTTCTGAGCCGGCAACGAGCATGATACCTCTTTCCGTGGCAAACAACACGGAATTATCGATCTGCGTAATGCTCTCCGGATTGACGCATACGTCCCGTGTAACTGGCTGCACGGATGAATAGCTCCCTGATGCGGATACTTCCATTGCCCACACTCCTTCCGAGGTAAACTCATAGAGAGGAAATTGTCCGAACTGCCCTTGAGACATCGCCTTGACCGCGGAACAAATCCCCAATATTTCACCGAACCCTACGGTATTGATTCCGAGCACCGGGAAATAAAACGGATTGTTCGTTTCGGAAGTGTAAATCTTGTTCGGGAGCGAAATCAACCGCTCTTCGTCCGATGAAACCGCGACAGAGACATCCCCTTCCTTAAGGATGATCCCATCCCATCCGCCAAAATAAACGGCCCCGTTCAGGTATTCATGCGGCTTAAGCTCAATCTCCGCATATTTGGAGTATGTGCCGCCCATATCGTCCGGATAGCCGCTTTGACATATTACTGCTTTGAAGGCATTTGTGTTGGGATAATAGAAGTACACCAGCCATGGGTCAGTTGCGAATATTGCGGATTCGTTTCGGACGACAATCGTTCGTCCGTCCTGCTTGACGTATACATAACATGACAACGGTCCGGTAGAGAAATAGGCCGTATTCTGCGGCCGGTCGTTGCAGCAGAAAGCGGCGACTGACGGATAGCCTTCGTAGAGCAGCTTCTCCAGATTGGCAATATTCAATCGCTAGTTGTAGACGTAGGAATACTTCGGTATGAGTTGATCGTGACTGTCGTAGTCGTCCGTCATGGCCTCTCTGTTCATCAACGACTGCAGATACTCGTCGGGAATCTCTATCCTCGATCTCTCACTGCACAAGTTATCTATTTCGATGCTTTTGAGCAGGAAAAATTGATTGCATCCCTTGATGTCATCGATGATATCATCGCGCTCTTTTTTCGGCAAAACAGGGGCAAAGTCCGCTGCAAAACCATTGTTCAGGCGTGACAGTTCCTCCGATATGTTGGTTTTCCTGTACCCTGTATCCGTACTCGTTCGGCACAATGCATAACCAGGCTCCGTCTTACCGAATGATTCGCATTCGCCGCTTTGGTCGTATGTGTATATGGGAGCCGACACAAAAATATCCACCGACCGGATGATGTCCTTCCATCGCTTCAGCCTTGTCAGTACGGATGCATTTGCAACCATGTAATTCAAGTCGCAAACCATGCCATACACGGCGCATTGAGCGGACGTGATGTTCTCGGCCCGCATGATGCGCGACGCGACCTGCGGTGACGTGCCCGATGAGCAGATCATCAGAACCGGAGCCGAATGCCGGGACAATGATCCGTCATACAACCGGTACGCATACCGTACAAAGAACGGAAAGAGAAACGCACCGTTGTTCGTCGCCCTGTCCGCGATGAACGAATTAACCTTGGCCAGCACGGTCGAGGTCACTTTCGACCTGTCCTCATCGGAGAATCTGCCGCCATCGGAATACACGGAGCCAAAAGTCAGATTGAAGGGTTCCCCCATGGCAATCGAACCTTCCAGACCGAATGAAAGCGAACACTCCGGCAACCCGCTGCCGAGATGTATGTATCCCTCCTCTTCAGACCACAGGTAGTAGTCCATCCCGTCCTCCCGCAGGACGATGAGCGTGTTCCCCATGACTGTGACCTGTCGAAGAACGGTATCTCGCAACTCGGTTATCTCTTGATAAGCTCCGTCACACAGATATTCAAGACTGTGCCACGGTGTCCCATCTTCGTCGTAATTGGCTTCCAGAATGTAATGTACGGATGTCCCGATCTTGTGTATACAGATCACGGTTCTCCCCTCTCGCAAGGTTTGGACGGTTTGTGGCGGCAGAATGGGTCGCAACGCATCGTGTTCATGAATAAACCCCATGGCTGTTACAAGATCGCCGTCCGGGCATTCGTAATCCGACGGCGTAAACGAAACTCCGTTGTATCTTACATCCTTGATCATCGCGATAAATTATTGTTGGTGATGAGTGATATTGCTGTCCCGAACCCCTGCAAATCCACAATCTGCCCGGCCGGAAGCTGCGCTTTGTCCTCGCTGTGGCATTGAGCGAGAATTGCCGCACACAACCGGGAGGAGTGTGCCCGGAAATTCCGGCTGTTACGTTTCGTAGAGAAGCATTGTGCCTCATGTTTCCCGATGATGTCCGTATGCCGCGCACGGACATACAGATAAAACTCCGCTTCGTGTTTTACGATGTCGATGACATCGCCGTTATGTATGTCGAGCTGCCGGGCTATCGAAGAGGTGATGTCTATGCGTCCGCCCCTGTAGAACGAAATATCCGGACGCCGGGTGTTACCGAGTATACTTTCCATAGGGACGACAGATTTGATAATAGACAATGCCGTTGGGTGCCGTATGCCTCCGAACGGATAGTTTGCAACGGATGCCGGATGGCAGACCGTAATCGTAGAAGATACGGTTGACGGTAGGAACAAGACTTTCAAAGCCGACACAGCGATGTTTGCTGTTGTACTGTATGTCTGCGAGCTGTGTCTCCTGCTCGATCGAAGGATTCAGCGTGAAGGCATAGCATCGGGATTCCGGAACATAAAATACCAGCACTTTGGCAACGTCCAGCCCCATCACCACATTCAACCGCCGGAACAGACGCCGGGAAAAGGTGACGGAGTTGTCCGTAGAATCCGCTATCACATAGCAGTCAAGGCCCAGGAGCCGCAAGATGATATCACGTAACATGTCACTAATATAGTATGAGGACCGGTGATCGACGTTTTATCTGTTACTTCGGGGATAATCCATCCGGCTGCGGAATGATACCGTCTCGACAAATTGAAATGTCATGGTGGATTCTACGTCTCGCCGGTGTCGCTCGGCCTCCTCTCGAGAATGAAAAATGAACGAACAAATTTCACACTTGTCTACACCGCGTGTGTTGATGATGTTGGCATAATACTTATGCCCGAACAGAAAATCAACAATCAATGAATAAACGGTTTTGTGTTGCATACGAATCAGATTTTGGGATCAGGTTGTTTTTTGAGTTTTTCGATAAGAGCGTCGGCTGCAACAACGGCAGATTCTGCATGACTTAAGGTGAGTTCCTGCGGATCGGATGTGATGAATGCCTGCATCGCCATACCGGCGTACATCCGGCGCCAGTAGTCATCATCATACGGGGATTCCGTCTTTAATACTGTGCATTCAACCTCTGTGACACAAGCTCCATTATTTTTCCTCACTGGCTTGTCATACTCTCCCCGCTCCAGCTTTTCGAGGTAGTCGTCGTCTGCCATCATGAGGTCATAATTTATATCTACATCGCCGGTAAATGTTCCTTTGATAGTGTATCTGTGAAGCCACTCCGTACCGTCGCTATCCATGATAGCGGCGACTATAGGATATAATTTATGTTTTAAGTCATAACATAATATTCGCACAGCTTGGCCTTCGGCAGTGCACACCGTTGCCCCGCGCTCTGCGGCAGCATAGTCAAAATTTTTCATGTTATTCTGTTTTAATTTCTAAACTTATAGGGCTGTGATGATTGTCCCCAAAACTGCCATCAGACTGCCAATAGTGCCCTATCCTCTTGCCGTTCTTGTGCACATATCCATATATAAGATTGTTATGACACCCCGCAGATGTTGTTACAATCTCAACCTTATGTCCTTCACGAGTATATACAGAATTCGGATATCTCGAAACAAGAAGTCGAATATCGCCCATAAACAACTATCTATTATCCCCGTTCCCTTCTATCACGCCCCGCTGCTGCCGGCTGGCCAGCTTGTCGAGGTTCATGCGGGCTACCTCATTTAAGTCCCAGCCCATCACCGAGCAAAGGCCCGCAAGCTGCCACAACACGTCGCCAGCTTCCATAGCCATTGCAGATTCCAAATCACAATCGATATGCCGCGTCGACGGGTGCCGAAGCCTGTTATTGGTGATTGTCGCCTCTCCCTTGCGGATCGCTTTTGCAACCTTCGAGGCCAGTTCGCCTACCTCGCCGACGAGGTTCAGCATCATGTAGGAATAATTGTCGCAGGTAGGCATGCACGTCGTCATGGCTTGCTTTTGGTATTCTGTAAGTGTCATAGTTATTCTGTTTTTTCGCCGTCATCCGGCAGTTCGACAAAATCTTCGCAAGCCTCATCCTCGAAATATGCGAGCATACCTTCTTTAGTACATTTTCCCACTCCGAAGAAATTTTGGCATTCAAAATTTGCGCAGCCGCTGCAAGTTTTCATATCCTTATTTTACTTTTCCGCCCCAAACTAAAATAGCCTGTATTGTTATTTTACTTTTGTACTATTACTGCCCCACAATTAGTTACTCCTTGTATTTCTACTCGACCTTCACAATCGCATCTTTCGGCACATGCAACGCACCGCATCCGACCCACCAGCCGCCATCGGACACGGGATAGTAAACTCCCTCAAACTCGATGCACTCGACCTTCTTCCGCCGCTTCAACGTCAGAATCTTGTGTGTGCTCTTGTCAAGTGTCAGCAGGAAGCGCATCCATCTCGGGTGGTCGATATGCTCGTCGCCAAAGTACGACACATCGGTCTCGTTCCACCTTTTGAGATTTTCCAAGTTTTCCCGAAGGTCGCGCACGATCATCTCTTTTTGACTGTCAGTCCAGCGATCGTAATACGCCGCCAGCAACTCGTTAGGTAGTGAGGCTGATGCCGCAGTACGACGATTCATAGCGTACCGTATCGCCATCCAGCAGGTGTCCCACTCGACGGATGAGAGGGGTTGGGTAATCCTTTTCATAATTATTTCGAGGTTTTGCGAGAATCTCGCTATTTTTACTTATCTGTTATCTCAAAGAGGTTGATTTCAACCACCTCAAATTTCTCCTTATCTACCTTATAGTTGGTTACTTCGTATATCATCACTCCATCAGTTTTTGTTTGAACTCTTGGGCTATTTTCTTGGGCGTATCTCCTTGAAACACTCCGGACATGAATTGCTCAAAAAGGCGGCACGCCGTCTCGGCCATCTCTTCCTCGGCAAGTTCGACGGCTTCAAAAGCTGCTCCAGCGCTGAAATCTCCGCTTGGGTATGGATGTTTATCCCGATGCTCCTCAATGTACTTTTCTGCTCTCTTGCTTTTCATTTTCTCGTCTGTTTGGATTTATTGGGCTCGAAAAATAATGTTGGGCCTTGACCCATCGTAAAGTCGAATAATAACATCACCTCGTCGCACTCATGATTCGAGGTAGTACGATTATCTCCGTATTTCACTTCGCACTCTCCGTTATGCCAATAAATGCAGTTTCCGCAAATAGCTTTCATTTTCTCCTCGGTTTATAGTTTGAGTTTTATCCCATTCTCCGAAAGCCATTCGATGCAACTGACTATCGAACTTACCATAGGATTGCTTTGATAATATACATATGGTCGCTGCCCTCCGTATTCAGGAGATTCGTAGCAAACATAAAGAGATTTTGAAATCTCTTCATAAATAAACGATACATACATTTCTACTCCCTCATATTCGATCTCAAACGGAAGCATCCCCAGCAGGTCAGCTACCGTGAAGGCGGGGACAACATAAGGCCCCGGAACTTTCATTACCAATCGTCGCTCTCCGGCGATTTCTGACCAACACATGCTCGCCTTATCCGCAGGTACGCCCAGCTCCAACAGCCGCCTCGACTGCTCGATGCTTGTTACTTGGTTTTCCATGCTCATATTATGATACTTTTCTATTTTCCTCACAATTAATTGCTTCTGCCAGTGCTTCACACATAGCCGTGGCGACCTGCGTCACCACGGCGTTGCCGAGGTACTTCTTCTGCTCCTCCTGGGTGCCGACCAGCACGTAATCGTCACCGAAGCCCTGGATGCGCTTCATCTCGGAGATCCGTAGCATCCGCATCGTCACGTCGACTATACCGTACAGCGCGCAGAACTCCTTGATTCGCCGCATCGCAGGGGTATCATCCGCACGTATTTCCCATGCCGGTTGCCCCTGTTCCACCTCCACCAGGTACGGCGGTCGCTTGTCCATCCGTGCAATCAGCGTGAAGCATGGAGCATCGACAGATCCTCCGGCCGACCGGTATTGCGGATTGAGAAGGAATTTCGCGGAAACAAGGTTCTGCTTCGGATTCGTCAGAAGCGCACCGCACGGGACGTCTACCGATCCCGTCTGTCCGCCGCCGGAATAGGAATTGACAAAGAACGGCCGCACCACCTGGAATCGATCCTTCGTCGTGAGGGTCGGAGCCGGACTGTCGACGGAGGCATTATAACCGTTGCCGTAGTAGGCCGAGACGAAGGCGTGATGGTCTACCGTCGTCAGAGTCCCGGCCGGGCCGTCGACGCCGATGTTCTTACTCTGCGGATCTCCGCCGAACTGCTTCGACAGAAAGTTCACGCGGGCCACACCGAGGCGGTTCTGCGTGGCAACCGTCGGGCATGGGGCATCGAGATCAGGAGCAATGTATTTACCGGTCTTCCCGTTCACTGAATTCCACTTCACGAGGAAGGCGTCTTTTCCTCCGGCCACGAACTTTACCAGCCCGGCGTGGATCCGGTCGAGCGTAGCATCGACAAGCGGCTTGCG
>OICB01001380.1_pt1 | contig 10421 bp, 7 predicted proteins | sample 1581121 | NCBI WGS metagenome assembly OICB01 (sample SAMEA3882544, study PRJEB24775) | human gut metagenome | biome: human-associated habitat; feature: intestine environment; material: feces | place: Netherlands | collected 2009/2010 | reverse complement strand
GAGCGGGGGAAAATCCGGAGATAACTTCAAAGGATTACCTATCGCTATCGGGTGCGAAGTCACAGGGAATCAAGCAGCTTATGGCAGGTGGAGGTGTCGTTTTAATCGGTACACAGCTTGTACCATTACTGGCGAATTTATTTTAGCCGTGGCAGTAAGAAAGGAGAACACGCATGGATAAGATTTTTGAGTCCATAGAAGAATGGATGCGTAACCTCCTTACAGGCATGGTCAGCTCAAACCTGACGAACATGTTTACCGATGTAAATGAAAAAACCGGTGATATTGCAAGTCAGGTTGGGCAAACGCCCCAGGGATGGAATGGCAGTATATTTAGTCTGATTCAGAATCTGTCAGATTCTGTGATCGTGCCGATTGCCGGGATGATTATAACCTTTGTGCTGTGTTATGAGCTGATTTCCATGCTCACAGAGAAGAACAACATGCATGACATTGATACGTGGATGTTCTTCAAATATTTTTTTAAAATGTGGGTTGCAGTCTGGTTCGTAAGTAATGCATTCACAATTACTATGGCAATTTTTGATGTGGGACAGAATGTAGTGAACCGGGCATCAGGAGTGATCAATCATCAGACAGCAATTAATATTGATTCGGTGGTCACTTCAATGGAAACGGCAATGGAATCAATGGAAGTAGGGGAACTGGTCATACTGGCACTGGAAACACTTCTGGCAAGCCTGTGTTTAAAGGTTATTTCCGTTTTTATAACGGTCATTCTTTATGGACGTATGATTGAGATTTACTTGTATTCGTCAATCGGTGCAATTCCGTTTGCAACAATGAGCAATCGGGAATGGGGACAGATTGGCAGCAATTACTTAAGAGGATTGTTCGCATTGGCATTCCAGGGATTTTTTATCATGGTGTGTGTGGGCATTTATTCCGTACTGGTTGCTAATATACAGGTATCAGATAACGTGCATACAGCATTGCTCAGTGTAATGGCTTATACGGTTGTACTTTGCTTCAGCCTTATGAAAACAGCCAATTTCTCAAAGAGTGTGTTTAACACACATTAAATATAAAAAAGGAGATGATAGAAAATGGCTTTTGTATCAGTACCCAAAGATCTGACGAAAGTTAAAAATAAGATTATTCTGAACCTCACAAAACGTCAGCTTATCTGTCTTGGCATTGCAGCGGCAGTAGGGCTTCCATTTTATTTCCTGGCAAGAGGATTGATTGGTTCAAGTAATGCGGCAACCGGAATGTGTTTGTTGATGCTTCCGGCTTTTTTGTTTGCCATGTATGAGAAAGACGGACTTCCTTTAGAAAAAGTCCTGAAAAATATGATTACAGTAAAATTTATCCGTCCTCCGTTGCGAAAGTATGAGGTGGAAAATATGTATGAGAAAAGAAAAATTATAACAAAATCGAAGGGAGGTACAGTTCGTGGAAAGAAGAGAAAATGATAAATTGCTGCCAGAACATGCCAAAGATGCTTCTTATCCAGAGGACTGGTGGTTAGATGAAGCAGATTCTGCTGATGGTTTACCAGTGTTTGCCATGGATGAAGCAGAAGATTTTGTCAAGGACAGACAGCGTTTGAAGGGAGTACCTATGGTTACAGGGTATGAAGCACTGGAGCGACATCGGGGTATCCGCAGACCAAGACGTAAATTAAGCAGACGAGAGCAGCGAGCCTGGGAAAAAGCACAGAAGTATGAAGCAAAACTTCATAAGGCACACGAAAAAGAAGATAAAAAACGTGCAAAGCAGGAGGCAAAGCTGGCAGCTCGTGAAGAAAAAGCAGCAAAGAAACAGGCGAAAAAAGAGAATAAATATAAAAAGAAGACGAAACCAGCAGTGTCATCTTCTGTAAAATCCAATGGTAAAAAGGGAGCTGTAAAAAAAGTAAACAGGAATACGAGTGGTGGAAATAAAGAAAAGAAGATTACCGCACAACAGTCTATTCCATACAGAGAAATGGGAAAAGACGGTATCTGTCGTGTGGAAGATGGTTATTATTCCAAGACCATCCGTTTTTATGATATTAACTATCAGTTGGCACAGAACGAAGATAAAAATGCGATTTTTGAAAACTGGTGTGATTTTCTGAACTATTTTGACAGTACGATTCATTTCCAGTTGTCCTTTATCAATCATCACAGCAATATGGCAGAATATGAAGATGTGATTCGCATTAAGAAGCAGAATGACAGTTTTGATGATCTGCGTATGGAGTTTGCTCAGATGCTCAGAAACCAGTTGGCAAAGGGAAATAATGGTCTTGTCAGAACAAAGTATCTTACATTTGGAATCGAAGCAGACAATATCCGGGAAGCAAAACCGAAACTGGAGCGTATCGAAACGGATATTCTCAATAACTTTAAGGTATTAGGGGTGTCTGCTTATCCGTTGAATGGCGTGGAGCGTTTGCAGATTATGTATGAAACGTTCAACCAGGACAATAAAGTTCCGTTCCGGTTCAGCTATGACGATGTGCTGCGTACCGGACTGAATACCAAGGACTATATCGCACCATCCAGTTTTGTGTTTAAGAACGGAAAAGATTTTCAGATGGGAGATACTATCGGGGCAGTATCCTACCTGCAGATTTTGGCACCGGAGCTGACTGATAAAATGCTTGCGGAATTTCTGGAAATGGACTGCAATCTGCTTGTGAATCTTCACATCCAGTCCATCGACCAGATGAAAGCGATTAAGTTGGTAAAAGCAAAGGTTACAGATATTAACAGGATGAAAATTGAGGAGCAGAAAAAAGCAGTTCGTTCCGGATATGATATGGGTGCGACACGTTCCTTGATAACTGCATAAGCAGGAAACAAGGCATATACAAAACTTTTGTATAGAGAACTGATATTCCAAAGAGTGGAATGAGGGGGTAACGCCCCAAAACGCTCTCCTTAATACTCCTACATGCTGTGCAACTGCTGAAATGCACAGTATGAAGCTAGGTGAAGTCGGCAGAGAGATACCGTAAGGCATGAAAATGCCACGAAAGCTGTCCAGCGGTGGGCGGTGTATCCTATATGCCGGAGGTCTATAAAATATCTATGGTGAGAATAACTTAGAGATAAGTTTGACGAACTTGCGAAAGTAAGGGTCTAAACGTAGCTTATGTAGAAATGCATAAACCGTGGTCACGGGGTATGTGGGGTAAAGTAAGAATCCATGTTATGAAATACCCTATTGTGTTACAGGCACAATCAAGCATACAGGCTCATAGCAAGCACCTACGGATATATGGACAGATAGGAATATCGGAACGTGGGAAGCTGTGAATACAAATGGTAAGGATTCAGCAGTCCGATGTTGTAGTGATAGAAAAAATCGAAAGCCAGTAGCAAATACTGGCAAGCCAACAGGCTTTCCGCTATCGGGATAATCTATCTTTATCACAGTGAAATCAGGGGCACGAGCATTGATATTTCCTGTAATGGGAAAAGGAGCAACAGCCCCAAGACAGGATTTAGTTTCATTATTATTTCTAAATCTTTCAAGGTTCTTGTATGACTAATAGAAACCAAGTCCGAAAGGAGGCGGTTGACTTGACTGTCGATACGAACTTAGAGAGGCAACCAAAGCAACAAAAACTGCGAAATGCCGAATATTACGATATGCAAGATGTTATGGATAAGCTATATGAAGAATCCTGCAAAGGAAAATCATTCCATAATCTAATGCACATTATTACCAGTGAAAACAACATACTTTTAGCGTTCAGAAATATCAAAAACAACAAAGGCTCAATGACTAAGGGAACAGACGGCAAAACAATTACACAGTATAAAGGGTGGTCGGAAGAACAGTTTGTCAAATATTTTCAAAGTAAATTTGCAAACTATCACCCCAAAAGTGTACGCAGAACAGAAATTCCAAAGGTCGGGCAGCCTGATAAAATGCGTCCGTTAGGTATTCCCTGTATGGACGACAGGATTATACAGCAATGTATTATCCAAGTATTAGAACCGATATGTGAAGCAAGGTTCCATGCTCATAGTTATGGCTTTAGACCCAACAGGTCGGCAAGCCATGCCATTGCAAGGGCACAATCCCTGATGAATGTCAGCAAGCTGCACTATGTTGTAGATGTTGATATAAAGGGATTCTTTGACAATGTAAATCATGGCAAGCTGCTCAAGCAAATGTGGACAATGGGCATACGGGACAAAAGTCTAATCTGTATAATCGGCAAAATACTGAAATCTGAGATTGAGGGAATTGGCAGACCAGATAAAGGGACGCCACAGGGCGGTATCATCAGCCCGCTACTCTCAAACATTGTTCTGAACGAACTCGATTGGTGGTTGAGTGACCAATGGGAAACCAAAAGCACAAGATACCCCTATACGCACAGTCACAAATATGAAGCCTTAAAGAAGTCCAACCTCAAAGAATTTTTCTTCGTGCGTTATGCAGATGATTTTAAGATTCTATGTAGGGATTACAAAACAGCAAAAAAGATATTCATTGCTGTAAAGGAGTGGCTTTGGGAAAGACTGGGGCTTAAAATCAGCCCTGAAAAATCCAAAATCACAAATGTCCGTAAAAAGAAAACGGATTTTCTTGGCTTTGCATTGTATGTGACGAAAAAGAGTAAGAAGTATGTATCAAAAAGTAATATTTCGGAAAAAGCGAAAAAGGCAATGAAAACCAAACTCAAAGAGCAAATCAAAGTAATACAGCACGACACATCACCCCATCAGGTAAGTCAGTTGAATGCCATGATTCTTGGTATGCACAATTATTATAATACTGCCACAGGGTGCAGTCGTGATTTCCGAGAAATCAATTTCGTTGTCAGCAAGAGCCTAAAGCATAGGCTTAGAGTAAAAACCAAAAAGGCAAAGCGAAACAAAAATAGCAAATCGCCATTGCCTGAAAAAGTGCTAAAGTCCAGAACGTATCAGAAATTTTACGGCAGCTATGGCGGAAAGCCTAAAGTTGTGGCAGGTGTACAAATCTTCCCGATTTACGGTTGTAAGTTTGTTACTCCGAGAATGTTCACACGAGAGGTTAATAAATATACTCCACAAGGCAGACAGCTTATACACAAAAATCTGTCAACCGTTCACTCCCTTATCCAGTATCTATTGGAAACAAAGGAGTATGGAAAATCTGTGGAATATAACGATAACCGTATTTCACTTATGGCAGGACAAAACGGTAAATGTGCGGTAACAGGTGAACCACTCTGCATATTTGACATGGAATGCCATCATAAGAAGCCTAAAAAGCTGGGTGGTACGGACGAATATAGAAATCTTGTGTGGTTAAAATCCGACGTACATAAACTTATCCATGCTACCGAAGAAGATACGATTACAAAATATCTTGATATTCTCAAACTTGATGACAAAGCACTGAAAAAGGTCAATTCTCTAAGGCTATCAGCAGAGAATTTAGAAATAGTAGTTAAAGCAAACTAAATTTTGTTGGAGCGCCGTGTGCGGGGAAACTCGCACGCACGGTGCGGAGTGGGGGAAAATTCGGAGATAACTTCAAAGAATTACCTATCACTATATATTATCCCGTCTGATTTGAATACTTACGGAGGGGAAGCAAAGAGGCTTCTGGAAGATTTGCAATCCAGGAATGAGAGAATGTTTCTTGTGACGGTGGTGTTTTTAAATACTGCAAAAAATAAACAGGAACTGGAAAATGTGGTATTTCAGACCGCAGGTATTGCACAGAAATATAATTGTGCATTAAAGAGGCTTGATTATCAGCAGGAACCGGGACTTATGAGCAGTCTGCCACTTGGAAAAAACTGGATTCCTATTAAAAGAGCATTAACGACAACTTCAACAGCGATTTTTGTTCCGTTCACGACACAGGAATTATTTATGGGTGGAGAATCCATTTACTACGGTCTGAATGCCTTGTCTAACAACCTGATTATGGCTGACAGGAAGAAACTGAAAAACCCGAATGGCTTGATCGTGGGTACTCCGGGAGCTGGTAAGTCCTTTGCGGCAAAACGTGAAATTACCAATGTTTTTATCGTGACAAAGGACGATATTATTATCTGTGATCCAGAAGGCGAGTATTTTCCCATAGTCCGGGCATTCAATGGACAGGTTGTTCGTATTTCGCCAACTAGTCATGATTATATCAATCCGATGGATATTAACACCAATTATGCGGATGATTACGATCCGTTATCTCTGAAATCAGATTTTATTCTTTCACTTTGTGAACTGGTAGTAGGTGGGAAGAATGGCTTGGAGCCAGTAGAAAAGACGATTATTGACCGTTGTGTCCGCTTGGTATATCAGGACTATCTTGCAGATCCGGTTCCAGAGAAGATGCCGATACTGGAGGATTTATACAATCTGCTTCGCAAGCAGGAAGAACCAGAGGCACAGCGTCTGGCAACGGCACTGGAAATCTATGTTAATGGTTCTCTTAAAGTATTCAACCATCGCACGAATGTTGAGTTGAATAACCGTCTGGTATGTTTCGACATTAAAGACCTTGGTAAGCAACTTAAAAAACTTGGTATGCTGATTGTTCAGGATCAGGTCTGGAACAGGGTAACAGTCAATCGTGCTGCACATAAATCTACCAGATATTACATTGATGAGTTTCACTTGCTGCTGAAAGAAGAACAGACAGCAGCATATAGCGTGGAAATCTGGAAGAGGTTCCGTAAGTGGGGCGGTATTCCGACTGGTATCACACAGAATGTAAAAGACCTGCTTGCTTCAAGAGAAATCGAGAACATCTTTGAAAACTCTGATTTTATTCTGATGCTTAACCAGGCATCCGGGGACAGACAGATTCTTGCCAAACAGCTTAACATCTCTCCGCATCAGCTTTCCTATGTGACAAACAGTGGAGCAGGAGAAGGCTTGATTTTTTATGGAAATACAATTATTCCGTTTAAGGACAGATTTGATAATTCTCTTATGCTGTATGCGTTAATGTCATCGAAACCGGAAGATGTGGAAAAACGTGAAAAACTTGGCATCAAAGACAGGGACGATTAACAGGAGGAGTGGCAGAGTGAGGCGGTTTATAGCAGGAATATTGATGATTGTTTCGATTATTTTGCTTACTATCAGTATTTACTTTCTGATGGGAATGTTCATACAGGAAAGACAGGACAATCAGTTACAGCAAGAGTTGCAGGAACTTATGCAGGAGAAAGAGGACGAGCCGGGAGAAAATTCTTCCGGCGATTCTTTTATAGAAGTAGATGCTGGAATACTGGCATTGCATGAGGAAAATCCAGATTGTATTGGGTGGCTTACGATTGAGGGAACAAAGATAGACTACCCAGTTATGTACAGGCCCGGAGATAAGAATTATTATCTGCATCGGGATTTTAATGGGGACTACTCAGCAAATGGCTGTCTGTTTCTTGCTGAGGAATGTGTGCCGGGAGATTCAGACAACCTGATTATCTATGGGCATCATATGAACAGTGGGAAGATGTTTGCTGATCTTGAAAAATATAAAGACAAGGGATTTTATGAGGAGCATCCAACAATCCTGTTCCGTACCATATGGGGAAATGAACAGTATCAGATATTATCAGCATTTACAACACCGGTTTATACCGGAAATGACTTTAACTATTACAGTTTTATAAAAGCACAGAAAGGGGCAGATTATGAGTACTTTATTAGAGAAATTAAGCGAAAAGCAATCTATGAAACCGGAATCACAGCAGAATATGGGGACAAGCTGCTTACATTGTCCACATGCGAATATTCACAGCGGAATGGGCGTATGGTCGTGGTTGCAAAAAAAATTCAGCAAAATGAAAGCCGAGAAAGAACCGGAAGAATTTGAATTTGGCTGCGAAGATCTGACGAAGGACTGGTTTGATGAGATAAGTGATATGGAAGAACCGGAAGAGAAAATTAAGTGCGATGGAAATGATTTTTTTGATAATGAGCAGGACAGTGTAGAGCCGGATTCTAAACCAGATAAAGCAAGAACAGGAGGTATCTGGGACTGGGACAGCGAAGACTACTGGGCTTATGGGGAATCTGAAAGATCACTTTTAGAAATGGCGCATAAGGATATGCTTTGTATTGCTGGTCTGTTAGAAGTAATGGATTCATTGGCTCTGCTTGCAGATACGCAGGGGCGAGAGTTACAGAGTGGTCTTTCTGATGTTTCAGTGAAATTAAAGGATAAGGCGATTGCCATTGAAAACAGATGGAACACGTTTCTGAACAAAAATTATGAAATCAGGAGATGATGACCATGCAGGAGCATGAATATAAAGCAAGGGATAAAACTGTCCAGAAGATGAGCCGGGATGGACTTCGGGAAGAAAATCTTCGCAGTAAAAAGGAGAAGCGAATTACCAGACGCGAGGCAGATGAGAAGAAAACAGCCGGACACAGGGAACAGGAGCTGGATTTTGGAAAGGCAAGAAAAGCTCATACTGCAGAAGAACCAGTAGAGGAAGGAACAGAGGGAAAACACAGGTTACAGTCAAGACACGCTTTTCTGGAACAGGAAAAAATTGCGGAAGCGGATGAAATGGAAAACTCAGAAATGAGTGAGGATAAGGCAGACGGGGAGAAATCTCCGTCTGTTTCACGTTCCAGACTTCGTAAAGAAAGTATCCGGGGACATCCGGGACAGGATGCTGAACGTGATTCTGAAACACCGGAACCAGACAGGCAGAGCCGAAAGAAAAAGATGGTCACAGCCTATGCAGCAAAAGAGCAGAAACGCTACCATGAAAAGTCAGAAGTTGATGAAAAATCAATGGAAGATTTTCGGGAAGAGATCAAAGGCAAGACGAAAAGGGAACAGACGCTAAAAGAACAGAAGAAATCAAAATCCCGTCTTTCCTTTGAAGATGAAGGCAAAGGTATGATTCCAGGCAGTGGAATGGCAAGAAAGGGTGCAACCGTTGTTTCTGAAACGGCATCTGCCTATGGTCAGAAAAAGATTAGAGAGGATACCGACGATAATGCGGCTCTTGATGCAGCAGAGCAAATGGAACTTGCGGGAGAAAGTCTTGCAAGAAAGTCAATTTACGTCCGGGAACGGTTAAAAGAGAACCGGAAGAGAAATAACCGGTTAAGGGAATCTGTGCTGGAAGAAATGGAAAAATCCCGCTTGCAGTTTGGAACTAGTGCTTCCAATGAGGCAAAAAAGGCGGTTCAGAAAGAAGCAGAGCAGAAAAAACAGTCTGCCTTAAAGAAATTACTGCAGAAAAAGCGTTACCAGAAACAGTATCAGGCTGCGAAACAGGGAAAGGCTGCGAAAGATGCAGTGTTTGTAAATGCACAGCGATTTACGGAGAAAGCCAAGGCAGCAGTCAAGGAGATTGTGGCGCAGAACCGGAATATCCTTCTGACGATAGGAGTTATGGTTCTGCTTTTTGCATTGATGGCAACGAGTCTGTCAAGTTGCGCTGCATTATTCCAGGGAGGTTCCAATGCCATTATTTCTACCAGTTATTCCAGTGAGGATGAAGATATTTATGCTGCGGAAAATGCTTATGTAGCATTGGAAAATGCACTGAATGAGCAGATCAATCAGATGAAGGCAAACCATTCCGACTATGATGAGTTCCAGTTCCAGATTGATGAGATTGGACACAACCCGTATCAACTTATTTCTTACTTGACAGTCAAGTATGGCGGTTTTACCTATGCAGAGGTTGCAGATGAGATCCAGGAGATTTTTAAGGAACAGTATGGGTTGTATACGGACTCGACACGAGAAACTGTAACAGAAAAGAAAAAGGTCAGGGTTGGGGAATCACTGGGACAGGTGGTAACCAGCGGATATTGTAACTGTTCAATCTGTTGCGGGCAGTGGAGTGGTGGTCCGACTGCAAGTGGCGCATATCCACAGGCTAATCATACGATTGCAGTAGATGCTTCCAATCCATTTGTGCCTATGGGAACCCATGTCATTATGAATGGAGTGGAATATGTAGTAGAAGATACGGGAGCATTTGCAAAATATGGTGTTCAGTTTGATGTATATTATGGTGATCATGCTTCTGCATCAGCACATGGGCATCAGACCTGGGAAGCGTACATAGCAGACAGCAACGGAAGTCAGGAAGTAGAAGTAACAACGACAAGAGAAGTGAACCGTTTGGATGTAACACTCACGAACCATAATCTGGATGCAGTTTTAAGAAACCGTATGACAGATAAGGAACAGGAGCAGTATGACGCTTACAACAAATACTATGGAAATCGTGATTATCTGTTTGACCTTAACACAATTCCGACAGGTGGGGCAGGCTTTGGATATGATATTCCGGCAGAAGCACTTTCTGATCCGCAGTTTGCCAAGATGATCCAGGAAGCGGAAAAATATCTGGGTTATCCGTATGTCTGGGGCGGTGCATCGCCATCTACCAGTTTTGATTGCTCTGGTTTTGTATGCTGGGTAATCAATAATTGCGGAAATGGATGGAACGTGGGAAGAACAACAGCGGA
>OICB01001371.1_pt1 | contig 10491 bp, 8 predicted proteins | sample 1581121 | NCBI WGS metagenome assembly OICB01 (sample SAMEA3882544, study PRJEB24775) | human gut metagenome | biome: human-associated habitat; feature: intestine environment; material: feces | place: Netherlands | collected 2009/2010 | reverse complement strand
GTCAGCACCGAGATGACGAGCGCCGGGCCGCCGAGGTTGTAGCCCAGGGCGATGAAGATCACCCCGGCACCGACCTCGCCGCGCGTGAACATGCCCACCGAGAGGGCCAGCCGCTCGCTGAAGGGACGGTCGCGGTAGAAGAGCAGCGGCACGAGCTTTCCGAGATTCGAGAGCGTCGAGACCGCCACGACGTGCAGCAGCAGCGTGCCCCACGGCATCATCGGCTGCGAGGCGGTCACCGACGTGGCGTCGCTGCCCGAGCCGGCGTGGCCCATGAGCGGCATGCTCATGCCCACGAGCAGCATGAAGAGGAATGAGATACCCGTGGCGACGCGCCGCTCGGCGGGGGTGTCGATGTGGCGGTGCCGCATGAGCATGCCCACGACGAAGGCGGGCAGCAGCACCTCGACGTGGATGCTCTCCTCGTGACCGTAGAGGTGGGCCGTGACGTAGTAGACCGCCTGTGTGAGCAGGCACACGGCCAGCGCGAGGCCGAGGATCGCCCGCCAGTCCTGCCGGGCGTTCCAGCGCCCCTGCCACCGCCAGCCGACGGTCAGCAGCACGGCGACGAGCCCCACGATGACGAACATCTGCCACCGCAGGCCGATCATCAGGATCTGCAGCGGGATCATCAGCAGGATGGTGTCCAGGTCGTCGAAGATCGCCAGCACCTGGATCTTGCGGTAGATCCAGCTCCGCTTCAGGTGCAGGGCGGCAAGCATCGTGAAGAGGATGCCCGCCGAGGTCGGCGCGGCGAAGCGGCTCAGGAGCAGGTTCTCCTTCCAGGCCGCCGTGTCACCCCACAGCGCCGGGGGCAGCAGCACGAAGACGTAGTAGAGGGCGATGAGCAGCCACGGCAGGGCCGCCGTGGCCATGGCGATGAAGTAGTCGGCCGTGTAGGAGCGCCAGCGCGACTTGTCGATCTCGAATTCGCGCCCCACGTTGATCATGATGAACGCAAGGCAGATGTAGAGCAGCAGATCGGTCGTGGTCTTGAAGGCCGCGTGGGCCTCGCCGAGCAGGCCGGGCAGAAGTTGCGAGGCGACGAGGCCCAGCATCAGAAAGAGCGAGAACGAGAGTACTTTACGCATGGTCGAGGTCGTTTTTGTATGTCGGGCGGGGCGTTCCGCGGCTCAAAGATAATCATTTCCGTCTTGTTTGAAAGCGTCGGAGCCCCCGGGGCGTGAAAAAAATAACAGCGAGGCGTCCGCAATTCGACAATTATTTGTAACTTTGCGGTGCGAAAAAGGCAATAGAGTATTCAAGAACCATAAATTCAAATCATTACGACTATGCAGATTGTAGAGATTCACGCAAGGGAGATCCTCGACTCGCGAGGCAATCCGACCGTTGAGGTCGAAGTTCGCACCGTATCCGGCGCTTTCGGTCGTGCAGCCGTTCCGAGCGGCGCATCGACGGGCGAGAACGAGGCCCTCGAGCTTCGTTACGGCGACAAGAACCGTTACCTGGGCAAGGGCGTGCTGAACGCCGTCAAGAACGTCAACGAGGTGATCGCTCCGGCCATCATCGGCATGAACGTCGCCGATCAGGTGGGCATCGACAAGACGATGATCGCCCTGGACGGCACGCCGACCAAGTCGAAGCTCGGCGCCAACGCCATTCTGGGCGTATCGCTGGCCGTGGCCCGCGCCGCTGCCGACTACTTCGGCATGCCGCTCTACCGCTATATCGGCGGTGCCAACGCCAAGACGCTGCCCGTGCCGATGATGAACATCATCAACGGCGGCTCGCACTCCGACGCCCCGATCGCATTCCAGGAGTTCATGATCCGTCCCGTGGGCGCTCCGTCGCTCAAGGAGGGTGTCCGCATGGGTGCCGAGGTGTTCCACAACCTGAAAAAGGTGCTGCACGAGCGCGGCCTTTCGACGGCTGTCGGTGACGAGGGCGGTTTCGCTCCCGCACTCAACGGCACGGAGGATGCACTCGACTCGATCATCAAGGCCATCGAGAAGGCCGGCTACGTTCCCGGAAAGGACGTGATGATCGGCATGGACTGCGCTTCGTCGGAGTTCTACAAGGACGGTATCTACGACTACACGATCTTCGAGGGTGAGAAGGGCGCAAAGCGCACCTCGAAGGAGCAGGTCGAGTACCTGAAGGGCCTGGTTGCCAAGTACCCCATCGACTCGATCGAGGACGGCATGTCGGAGAACGACTGGGAAGGCTGGCAGCTGCTCACCGCCGAGCTCGGCGACAAGTGCCAGCTCGTGGGTGACGACCTCTTCGTGACGAATGTTTCGTTCCTGAAGAAGGGTATCGAGATGGGCTGCGCCAACTCGATCCTCATCAAGGTGAACCAGATCGGCTCGCTGACCGAGACGCTCGACGCCATCGAGATGGCACACCGCGCCGGCTACACGACCGTTACGTCGCACCGCTCGGGCGAGACCGAGGACTCGACGATCGCCGACATCGCCGTGGCTACGAACTCGGGCCAGATCAAGACCGGCTCGATGTCGCGTTCGGACCGCATGGCCAAGTACAACCAGCTGCTCCGCATCGAGGAGGAGCTCGGCGACGAGGCTATCTACGGCTACAAGAAGGTTTACCGCAACAAGTAATTCCGGAAATCTGCCGAATAAACGATCCGGCCGTCCCTTTGGGGCGGCCGGATTTTTTGTGCCCGGGCCGTTGCGCACCCCGGGCCGTCGTGTCGCTACCGGCAGGACACCGCGAAGGATTCCCGCCCGCGCCGGGGAGGGCGCTTGATGGCATTTGATGGCGCTTGACAGCGCCGGGTGGTGGTTGTCGGTATCGGGCGGTATCGGCCGGCGGTTGTCTGTGCAGGTCGGATCGCATCCGGGCCGTTCCGGTCCGGATGAGCCGGAAAAGGCCCCGCTCCGGGCGCCGGTGCCATTGTGCATCGGGCGGCGGAAGCGGGGCCTTGCGGTGCGGGCCTGAAGCGGGTCGGGGGTCAGTCGGTCAGGCGCGCGAGGATCTTCTGCAGCGTGTCGGGGTGGTCGGTCGTGATGAAGTCGACACCCATGGCGATGAACTCCATCATGTCGGCCTCGGAATTGACCGTCCAGACGTTCACCTTCATGCCGCGGTCGTGCGCCTCGGTGACCCACTGGGGGTTGTTCTTCAGCACGGTCATCTGGTAGTCGATGCAGCGGATGGCGGGGTCGAGCGCCGAGGGGGCCATGTCGCCCATGAGGTAGCCGACCATCGCCTCGGGAAGCTCGGCGGCGAGCCGCTGGCAGATGTCGTATCCGAAGGAGATGAAGTCGCAGCGGCCGACCATCTGCCGGCGCTGCAGCTCCTCGACGATGGCGTCGACGACGCGGCGGTTGTTCTCGGCCGTGGCGTGCTGCTTGATCTCGACGACGAGTTTGGTGCCCGTCTCGCCGAGCCGGTCGAGGTAGGTGTCGAGCGTGGCGACGGTCTCGCCGTTCGAGAGCCGGATGTCCTTGATCTGGTCGAAGGTGGCGTTCTCGATCAGGATGCCGTCGATCGTCGTGTCGTGGTTCGAGACGACGACCCCGTCGGTGGTGATGTAGAAGTCGGCCTCCGAGCCGTAGACCCCCAGCTCGATGGCGGCCGTGAGCGAGGCCAGCGAGTTCTCGGCCGCACCGTTCGTCGTGTGGAAGCCGCGGTGGGCGACGACCTGCGGCAGGTGGTCGAGTGTCGTGGGGTTGTCGGAGAGGGTCAGCTCGATCATGCCGATCGGGCACTGCGCCTCGCCGCGCAGCAGCACCATGCGGTAGGTGCCCGAGACGAATCCCTCGGGTATCGTGACGGCGATCGACGAGTCGGTCACCGCGGCGTCGCAGAGGTATGTGCGCGTCTCGTCCTCGACGGATTCGAGCCGCACGCGGTCCCCGGCGGCGAATCCCGATCCGAAGACCTTGAAGGCCGAGCCGGGCTGTACGCCGGTGCGCGGCAGGAAGAAGATGTCCGAGAGGCGGATGGGGCTCGCCTGCGGCATCCGCTCCTTCACGCCCGCCCAGAGGTCGGCGACGATGTCGCCCGGGAGCGGTTCGTCGTAGATGCGCGCCAGGGCGATGTCGCCGCGCCAGGCCGATTCGGCGCCGTTGCTGTTGGCGTCGCCGCCGATGCAGAACCAGTTGGAACCCGAAGCCGGCAGCTGGAAGGTGCCCCAGACGTTGATCTCCGACTGCAGCTCGCCATTGACGTAGATGCGCGACTTGCCGGCCTCCTGATCGTAGACGCCGACCAGGTGGTAGTAGGTGCCGCGTGCGGGGGTGACGTCGCTGCTGGTCCAGCGCCAGCCGTCGGGCGCGAGGTTCGGCAGGAAGGTCAGCTTCGTGCCGCGGTCGCGCGTGGTGATGAGGAAGCCCGTGCCGCCCGACTGCATCGAGCTGAAGGGCTTGATTTCGCTGCTGCCGTCTGCCTCGGCGTCGAACATGACGAGCACCTCGAGCGTGTGTCCGTCGGCGAGCGCCTCGCGGAAGGCGGCGTCGGCCGCGTAGTCCACCTTGTAGTAGCCCGCGGCGGGACTCGAACCGGGATCGTGGTTGAAGCGGGCGACGTAGTCCCCGTAGCTGTCATTGTAGTAGGTCAGCAGGCCCGAGCCGCTGTGGCGCTGCACGACGCGGTGCGAGGCCGAGCGGTCGGCGGCCGTGCCGTCGTTGTGGAAGACGACGTCGAGCAGATCGGCCGTTGCGGTGCCCTGCGTGACGGTGACCGTGCGCGTCAGGTCGGGGTGCCCGGCCACGGAGAGGGTGACGAGCGCCTGACGCTTCGTCGCGTCGCTGTTTTTGGCGGCCGTGAGTGTCAGCGACCCTTCGGCCTGCTGCTGCGTGAGCCAGCTGCAGGGGCTGCCCTCCGGGTCGGTCACGGCGGCGCTCCACGCGCCGGCGTTCGTCGCGACGGTCAGTGTGAGGTCACCGCCGCCGATCGGGATGCGTCCGCTGTCGGGCGAGACCGTGAGGTAGGCTTCGCCCGCCGCCTGCTCGACGGAGAGCGTGTGCACGGCCTGCTTGCCGAGGTAGAAACGCACTTCGGCCTGCCGTGCGGCGGCCTGCGTGTTGGCCGTGGCGGTCAGGGTGACCTCCGCATCGCCGCGGCCCGACGAGGGGGTCAGCGTGAGCCAGTCGTCGGCCGGGAGGGTCTCGATGCGCCACTCGCCGGTGGTGAGCAGCTGCAGGGCGACGGTACAGTCGCCCGTGCCGATTTGCATCAGGGTGGGATTGGTCCCGCAGTCGGGAACCTCGAGGGTGAGCGTCGCGCGCTGCGACGGGGTGTCGTCCGATTTGCACGCGGTCGGGAGCATCGCCGCCAGTACGCACAGAATCGGCACGAAATGAAGAGAGCTTCGTTTCATGTATTGAGCCAATTTTGCGGATCGGGGCGTTCGATCCCGGTTTGTCGAATCAAAGATACGAAAAAATTACGGAATCCGCATCCAAAAAAAAGTGTGTTGCGTCGCGGCCGGGCGGCAGAGACAAAGTGAAAAAGGTGAAAAGTAAAAAGTAAAAGGTAAGAAGTGAAGGTCGGGGGCGGATTGTGGGCGGTGCACCTGCGGCGGCGGGGCGGTCCGGCGTCAAAAGCCGACAAAAAAGGGGTTCTCTTTTCGGAGAACCCCTGCGGGTTGAAGAAGGTACTCGAACCTATGATTATTTACCTCTATATATCAATGTGTTGTAGCTGATGCTTCGTTGTTGGGTCACTGATTTGTTGGAGTAATTTTACGTCTCAATACTTTCCCTTGCTACAAAGCAAAGATACGTTATATGTTTCTCATCTCAAAATAAGATTCAATAAATTTGATATCCGATTCTTGGGTACGATTAGGGGATAGTCGCAGTCGACAACCAGCACGTCACGCTGCAAGGTATAGTGGAGATGACTGGCAAGCAAAACGGTGAAGGTTGATTTTCCGACGCCGCCTTTTTGATTGCATACGGCAATGCTTACAGGTGTGTTTTCCATAGTTTGTTTCTTCAGGAAGGCGCGATTTAACAAGTATGTTCAAGAGTGCGTTCACGCACGAACTCCCGAGTTCGTGAATTCAGGAATAAGGTCCGGCACGAACAAAGGGAAGCATTTCATCGTGAAGGAACAAATGACGGAAGCTGTTCCCGAAATCCTGAAAAGCAGGATCAATGAACAAATACAATAGCAGTTTCATGGATGGATTGTTGGACGTTTGCCTGCAAGGTAATGCAGTTTTCGGGGGTTGATTCCCGATGTCCTTCGGAGGCCTCGCATGGCCGACAAGGACGCTTTTTAATCCCTGAAGATTCTCGTAATATTGCAGTGGAGAATCCGCCCGTGTTTTTTTGTTTCGGAGATGCTTTTTCGGGAGAGGAATTGTCCTCTGCGGATGCCGGAACTGTCCCCGTCGCCTGACGGGAGCGAGCTGTGTCTTTGTATGCCGAAAATGATTTCGACATACAAAGACGCTCGCTCTGCGAGGCGGTACGCTCCCAAGTCGCGCCACATGAATATGCTGTATAATATGATGAAAACTCAAAAGCCAACCGGTCGGCCAACGGCTACCGCTCCCAGAATCCATCGTTACAATTTCAAGTTGACAACAGCGGAGAATATTCGGTTTAAGGAAATGCTCGCTACTGCCGGATTGGAACACAACTACAGCCGGTTTATTGTCAAACGACTCTTTGCCGAGCGCTTCGAAGTCATCCGTCGTGACCCTTCAAAGGTGGAGTTTCTGACACGGCTCAACGACCTTTATTTCCAGTTTCAGCGCGTCGGAAATAACTATAATCAGGTGGTCAGGGCCATCAACAGCCACTTCTCCAATGTCTCGATTCCCCGCCAGATCACTGCGTTGGAACAGCATACCCGCGAACTGAAAGCGTTGAGTATAGAGATTCTGAATCTTACCAAACAAGCCGAAGGATGGTTGCGAATATAAGAACGGGAGCAACCGTCGGCGGTGCCATCCGCTACAATGAGGAGAAGGTCAACTGCGGGCAGGCCGAGGTGCTCTTCTGGCATCGGATGCTCGACCCGTTCGATACTGCAGGCCGCATGAGCCACGAACGGTGCATGGCCAGCTTCGAACCCTTTCTGCAGGCCAATCGACGGACGACCAACACGGTTTTCCACGTCTCGCTGAACCCCTCGCCCGAGGACCGTCTGACCGATGAGCAACTGGGCGAGATCGCCCACGAATACATGGAGCGGATGGGCTACGGCGAGCAGCCCTACATTGTCTTCAAGCACGGAGACATCGCGCGCGAACACCTGCACGTTGTCTCATTGAGAGTTGATTCGATGGGCCGGAAGATCTCCGACTCGCACGAGTATGATCGTTCGATGTCGATCCTGCGGGACCTCGAGCAAAAATACGGACTTCACCCGAGCATCAAAGGCCTGGAGTTGCAGGATCGGGAGGGATTGCGCAAGGTCGATTATCAGAAGGGTGATGTCAAGCAGCAGGTTTCATCCACCGTAAGATCGTGTCTGCGGCATTACCGCTACGCCTCTTTTGGCGAGTGGCGGACGCTGCTTGAAGCCTTCAATGTCTCGGCCGAGGAGCGAACCGGGACCATCGACGGACGTGATTATGCCGGGATGATTTACGGGGCACTGACCGATGACGGCTATGGCATCGGGACGCCGTTTAAGTCGAGCCGGATCGGGAAGGATGTCGGATATGAGGCTCTGCAACGCTATTACGAGCGATCGAAAACGGCCTTGAAGGAGCCCGGAGCACTTAATGAGTTGCGGGGTAAGATTGCGGATGAACTGGTGCGGTACTCAAGCCGGACGGAGTTCTGTAAGCGGCTGCATGATAAGGGAATTGATGCTATATTCCGCCTCAATGCTGCGGGACGAATCTACGGCGTAACCTTTATCAACCATGAGCAGGGAATCGTAGCCAACGGTTCCCTGTTGGGCCGAAACTTCTCGGCCAATGTTTTCGAGCAGCAGTTTCATGCCGAAGAGAAGGGTGGGCGCGTTTCCCAGGAATCCTCGGGGCAGACGCAATCTTCCTCAAAAGAATCTTTCCGGTCGGGTCAGTCGTTCCATCCGTTGGACGCTGTTCTGGGATTAGCCGATGTACAAACCTACGAAGAGCAACAACAGCAGATTCGGAAAAGAAAGAAAAGGTCCATGAATCGGCACTGATCCAACCTCATTTTATACTACACAAGTACAATGAACACCCGTCACTGCCGCCCGGTCCAGCAAGATAGCCACCCCATGCAAAGATGCCAAGAGAACTGCTCTTGTCCTCGTTTGCACAGGACGGCCTTGTCTCTTTTGCTGTCCGGGCGTTCCGAAAATTCCTCAAATATTCCGACGGGTTACAACGCCATATTTTCAGCAACGACCTCCATGTCGCGCATGATTGACGAGTCGAGGACCTTCGCATAGCGGCGCGTCATGTTGACATTGGCATGGCCGAGCATCTTGGCGACGTTGTCGATCGTCGCGCCGCTGGCCAGCGTCAGGGTTGCGAACGTATGGCGCGCGCAATGAGTCGACAGATTTTTGGGGATGCCGCAGATGTCGGCCAGCTCCTTCAAGTAGGAGTTCATCTTCTGGTTGCTGCATACGGGGAGCAGGACGCCGTGCGTTTGGCAGTAGGGGTGATCCTTGTAACGGTCGATAATCTTTTGCGCCTCGTCAAGCAGCGGAATGTTGCACATGTTTTTGGTCTTCTGCCGTGCCTTGCGGATCCAGATCTTGCCGTGGATGTCCACCACGAGATGCTCCGCCTTGAGCTGTTGCACGTCCGTAAAGGCCAGCCCCGTCAGACAACAGAAACAGAAGATGTCGCGGACCTGTGCCAATCGAGGGATCGAGATTTCCTTGTGGAGCAGCACCTTCAGCTCCTGTTTCTCGAGAAACTCGCGTTCGACCGGCTCGAAATGGAAGTGAACCTGGGCAAATGGGTCCTTCTTCATCCAACCTTTGGCCAGCGCAATGCGGATAATCTTCTTGAAGTTCAGCAGGTACTTGGTGGTCGTGTTGTGGCAGCACCGCCGAACAGTTCGGAGGTAGAAATCATAGTCCTCGACGAACTGGTGCGTAATTTCATCCAGATAGCAGTCCTCCTTTTTGTAGGTCGTGCGCAGGAACGCCTCGGTCAGCCGCAGCGAGGTTTCGTAGCGGATCACCGTTCCCGGGGCGAGGCTGATGCCCGACAATGCCCTGCACTTTTCGTTGTGGGCACGGAAGACCTCCATCAGCGTGTGACGGTCCGACTGCTCCTTGCCCAGATAGCGGTTCAGAATGATTTGGGCGGATACCTCTTTCTTGTCGAGTTCGAGGTCCCTTTGAATCCGCAGAATGTTGGCGGAAATGGCGTCTAGGTATAGGTTCAAATCCTTTCCGCCGCGGCTTTTTTCGTTGGCTTTTCCTTTTGCCGAGTTCCAGGCGTGTGGCTCGATGAAGCGTTTGATTGAGGCGTCAGCGCGTTCTCCGTTGATTGTCAGACGCATAAACACGGGAGCTTCGCCTTTTTTGTTGGTCTTGTCCCGCCGAATGTAAAACAACAGTCCGAATGTTGTCCTTTCCATAAGTACACCGAATTAAGGGTTGCAAAATTAGTTTCCCAAGTGTCTCATGTCAAGAGGAAGACCGCTGCAAACAGGTGCAAACCAATCTGTTACGAGCAATTCGGTGTACTTTTTCGGCCCGGAAAAAAGTACACCGAATAGGCCACAGGTAACCCGCTTTTCGATGCCTTTTTCTGCATTTCGGCCAAAATAAAAATCCCTGTAAATTCGTGATTTACAGGGATTTGCAATCTTTTGCGTTGTTTCTTGGTGGAGAATACGAGATTCGAACTCGTGACCTCTTGCATGCCATGCAAGCGCTCTAGCCAGCTGAGCTAATCCCCCGTTGCGGATGCAAATATAAGTCATCTTTTTGATTCCTGCAAGCGTCTGCCGAAAATTAGCCGTTTTTTTCTCCCGAACCCCGCCCGCGGGAAAAATCGCCAACCTTTCCAGCCGTTTGTCCATTTCACGGCGTGAGAAAAAGCGCGATCTTTGCATCATGAAAAACAAAACCATTCACAGTGTAAAAACGGCATTCGCAACGGTGATGGCCCTGCTGGTCGGTATGACGGCGTCGGCACAGGACCGTTCCGAATCGAAAAACGAAACGACCATGAAAGCAATCGAATTGAACGCGGCGGAGTTCCGCAAGCAGATTTACGACTACGAGAAGAATCCCACGGCCTGGAAATACGAGGGCGACCTGCCCGCAGTGATCGACTTCTATGCCACGTGGTGCGGCCCCTGCAAGATGATGGCGCCCGTCATGGAGACGCTGGCGGGCGAGTACGAGGGGCGCGTGCGCATCTACAAGATCGACGTCGACAAGGAGCAGCGGCTCGCGGCCCTGTTCGGCGTGCGGAGCATCCCGACCTTCCTCTTCATCCCGCAATCGGGCGATCCGCAGCATGCGATGGGGGCGATGGACATCACGCAGATGCGCCGCATCATCGACGAGGTGCTGCTCAAGAAGTAGTCGCGCCCCGCAGCACACCGGCCGCATTGGCCGTACTGGCTGCATTGGCAG
>OICB01001370.1_pt1 | contig 10492 bp, 7 predicted proteins | sample 1581121 | NCBI WGS metagenome assembly OICB01 (sample SAMEA3882544, study PRJEB24775) | human gut metagenome | biome: human-associated habitat; feature: intestine environment; material: feces | place: Netherlands | collected 2009/2010 | reverse complement strand
TCCGGCAGGCGCAGTTTGTTTATTCCAGAAAGGCGTTGAGCGCGTATGAATATAATTCTGTGGGATTTGCAGCATCCTATTCCCTCCTTCGGGGAATGCGCTGAAAACGGTTTATTCCAGCCGTTTCAGGGTACGCCTGATAATTTGCATTTTAAATACCATTTATTGGTTACTTTTTAGCATCATATCAGAGAAGAATCAGGGAGGATTACAAGTGGGAAGCCCGCGACAACGCGGGCTGAATGTATCAGGATTGCAGCGTCGCCAGTCGGGCGGCGAAACCCACGAACATCAAACCAATCAGTGAGTTGCCAACTTTAGCCAGTTTCTTTTTGGTACGTATGTACTGCGTGACAAAAGCACCAGAAATAATCAGGAAGCTCAAATAGCAGAAACTCACCAGTTCCAGCGTCGTCGCCAGAATAAAGAATGAAATTCCCGTATGTGGGGCATTAACATCGATAAACTGTACGAAAAACGACACATAGAACAAAATGGCTTTCGGATTAGTCAGGCTCAAAATTAACGCGCGTTTAAAAATGGCCCCGTATTGGGGCTCATCGGATTTGGCCTCGTTATTTTTACCCTTCAGGGTCGCGTAGAGAATTTTACTCCCCAGATAGAGCAAATAAAACGCACCAAGATAACGTACAATGTTGAATAATATCGGGGTGGTCTTAATTAATGTCGCCACTCCAGCCCATGCCAGAAACATCAATACTGCATCGCCAATAAATACACCGCAGGCCGCAAGATAACCGCCTTTCATACCGCTACTGACGCTATTTTTGAGTACAAACAGGGTATTTGGCCCTGGCACCAACACAATAAAAATGGCCCCAACCAGATAGGTCCAGTAATTCAGAACCCCGTATTCAGCGAACACATTAACCTCTTTAATTATCTTTCGATCATGCGCGATTAAAGGTGAATATGCTAACCAATCTGTAGCGGCTTAGAAAGGAGAAAATCAGGTTTTAACCCGATATCAACCCGATAATTGAATAATTAATCAGGCATGCTCCAGTGAAAAATTCGGGTAGTGCTCGGCAAAATACTGGCGTAAAAATTCTACCGTTATCCGCACTTTCGCTGACGTCGCCAGCCTTGAAACATAAACGGCCCAGACGTTCGCTGGCTGGTAATATTCCGGTAGCACTTGCACTAAATGACCACTGGCAATGTTTTCGCTAACATCCCACTAGGAGCGCAGAGCAATCCCCTGCCCATCGAGACACCACTGATGGACAATTTCTCCATGATTAGACGACAGTGGGCCGGTGACTTTAATCGCATGGTGGCCTTCTTTATTGCGTAATTGCCAGACACCAAAAGGATGATCGCGCTCTTTAATGACCAGGCACGGCAATGCGGAAAGATCGGTTAAATGTTTCGGCGCGCCATGTTGCGCAATAAATTCCGGCGACGCGCAGAGAATGCGGTAATTAGTCGCCAGTTTGCGGGCGATTAAATTAGGGGCGATGTCATCGCCAATGCGAATATCGAGATCAACACCTTCATTGACCAAATCGACCAACCGGTCTTCCACATCAAAACGTAATTCCAGTTGCGGATACGCCTTAGCCAGCGCTGATAACGCCGGAGCCACCACCTGTCGTCCAAAACCAAAGCTGCTGATAATACGCAGCATCCCCTGCGGCACCTGACGCACGTCAGAAAGTTCGTCCATCATCTGACCGACATCCTGCAAAATCCGCTGCGCCCATTCATAAATCCGCTCTCCTTCTTCGGTAATGGTGACGCGGCGGGTGGTGCGGTGTAACAACACCACGTTTAGCGTTTGCTCCAGCAAGGCGATGCGCTTGCTGACGAACGCCGGTGAAACGCCCAGTTCTTCCGCCACGGCGGCAAAACCAGCCCGACGAGCCACCAGCATAAAGACGCGCAAATCATTCAGCAGCGGTAAATTATTCATGATTCGTGTTTTATGTTTCACCAGTTACGGGGATTAATTCCTTTTCAGTCAATTATAGGATGGTGATGTTGTCAATTTTGATGGTCAGGAAGTGAGAACCCAATGATGAAAACGATGCGTATTGCTGCGATCCCGGGAGACGGGATTGGCAAAGAAGTCCTTCCTGAAGGGATTCGCGTGTTACAGGCTGCCGCTGAGCGCTGGGGCTTCGCCTTGAGTTTTGAGCAAATGGAGTGGGCGAGCTGCGAGTATTACAGCCATCACGGTAAAATGATGCCGGACGACTGGCATGAGCAACTTAGCCGTTTCGACGCCATCTATTTTGGTGCCGTCGGCTGGCCGGACACCGTTCCTGACCATATTTCGTTGTGGGGTTCGCTGCTGAAATTTCGTCGTGAATTCGACCAGTACGTCAACCTGCGCCCGGTTCGTCTCTTTCCTGGCGTTCCCTGCCCGCTGGCGGGAAAACAGCCTGGCGACATCGATTTTTACGTGGTCAGGGAAAACACCGAAGGCGAATATTCCTCGCTCGGCGGTAGAGTGAATGAAGGTACAGAGCATGAAGTCGTCATTCAGGAATCGGTATTTACGCGTCGTGGTGTCGATCGCATTTTGCGTTATGCCTTCGAACTTGCGCAAAGCCGCCCACGTAAGACGCTAACTTCTGCCACTAAATCAAACGATTTAGCCATCAGCATGCCGTACTGGGATGAGCGAGTGGAAGCAATGGCCGAGAATTACCCGGAGATCCGCTGGGACAAGCAGCATATTGATATTCTCTGCGCGCGTTTTGTGATGCAGCCGGAACGCTTCGATGTGGTGGTGGCGTCCAATTTATTTGGCGATATCCTTTCCGATCTTGGCCCGGCCTGCACCGGCACCATTGGCATTGCCCCATCCGCCAACCTGAATCCGGAACGCACTTTCCCGTCGCTCTTCGAGCCAGTCCACGGTTCCGCGCCGGATATCTACGGGAAAAACATTGCTAACCCTATCGCCACGATTTGGGCCGGTGCAATGATGCTCGATTTTCTCGGCAATGGCGATGAGCGTTTCCAGCAAGCGCATAACGGTATTCTGGCAGCAATTGAAGAAGTGATTGCTCACGGGCCGAAAACACCTGATATGAAAGGCAATGCCACCACGCCACAGGTTGCCGACGCGATTTGCAAAATTATTTTGCGTTAAGGTCAAACCAGTTTATTTGAACCGCGTCACTGACGCGGTTTTTTTATTCGTTCTTTGCAGTAAATAACCTGCGTCATTTCACCTTTTATTGTTTCCGTTTCGTGTTTTATGGCTTTCCGTATTCTTAATTGTTTAATTTATGTAACATGCAAATAATCAATTTGTTAAACACAACATACAACTCATTACCCTGCAAATAATTACAACTGGCAAAAGCCAGAGACGGGCTTTTATGCCCAGGAGATGACTCATGATGAGCAATGTTAAGAAAAAAGATGTGCCGCTGATAAGCATCAGCCTGGTGGCCATTCTTTTCATCGCAGCTGCATTAAGCCTTTTCCCACAACAATCGGCCGACGCGGCCAACGCAATATACACTTTTGTTACGCGTACGTTAGGTTCCGCCGTACAGGTATTGGTTTTGCTGGCAATGGGACTGGTGATTTATTTAGCCACCAGTAAATACGGCAATATTCGTCTTGGCGAAGGAAAACCGGAATACAGCACGCTCTCCTGGCTGTTTATGTTTATTTGTGCCGGTTTAGGTTCTTCTACGCTTTATTGGGGGGTTGCTGAATGGGCCTATTATTATCAAACGCCTGGATTAAATATCGCACCGCGTTCACAACAGGCACTCGAATTTAGCGTCCCTTACTCCTTCTTCCACTGGGGCATCAGCGCCTGGGCAACTTATACGCTGGCCTCATTAATCATGGCTTATCACTTTCATGTGCGTAAAAACAAAGGTCTGAGTCTTTCCGGCATTATTGCCGCGATTACCGGCGTTCGCCCGCAAGGCCCATGGGGAAAACTGGTTGATTTGATGTTCCTGATCGCCACTGTCGGCGCACTGACTATTTCCCTTGTTGTCACCGCAGCAACCTTTACTCGTGGACTTTCCGCGCTGACCGGTTTACCCGATAACTTCACCGTGCAGGCATTTGTGATCCTGCTTTCCGGCGGCATTTTTTGCCTAAGCTCGTGGATTGGTATCAACAACGGTTTGCAACGTCTGAGCAAAATGGTTGGCTGGGGCGCGTTCCTGCTGCCATTACTGGTGCTGATTGTCGGCCCAACCGAATTTATTACCAACAGCATCATCAATGCCATCGGTCTGACCACGCAAAACTTCCTGCAAATGAGCTTATTCACCGATCCGCTTGGCGATGGTTCATTTACCCGCAACTGGACCGTTTTCTACTGGCTGTGGTGGATCTCATACACCCCTGGCGTAGCAATGTTTGTCACCCGCGTTTCCCGCGGTCGTAAGATTAAAGAAGTTATCTGGGGACTGATCCTCGGCAGCACCGTCGGTTGCTGGTTCTTCTTCGGCGTAATGGAAAGCTATGCCATTCATCAGTTTATCAATGGCGTAATCAACGTCCCACTGGTGCTGGAAACACTGGGCGGCGAAACAGCTGTACAGCAAGTTCTGATGTCGTTGCCAGCCGGTAAATTGTTCCTCGCCGCATACCTGGGCGTGATGATTATTTTCCTTGCCTCGCATATGGATGCGGTGGCCTACACCATGGCTGCGACCAGTACGCGTAATCTCCAGGAAGGTGACGATCCTGACCGTGGGCTGCGTCTTTTCTGGTGCGTGGTGATCACTCTGATCCCGCTTTCCATCTTGTTTACCGGTGCTTCGCTGGAAACGATGAAAACCACCGTCGTGCTCACAGCCCTTCCCTTCCTCGTCATTTTACTGGTGAAAGTCGGCGGATTTATTCGCTGGCTGAAACAGGATTACGCCGACATTCCGGCTCATCAAGTTGAACATTATCTCCCGCAGACACCGGTTGAAGCCCTGGAAAAAACGCCAGTGCTCCCTGCGGGAACCGTATTCAAAGGCGACAACTGAGCGCCATCATCCTAACGATAAAGGTATCCCTATGAGCAATCTGAGCCCTGACTTTGTACTACCCGAAAATTTTTGCGCTAACCCGCAAGAGGCGTGGACCATTCCTGCCCGTTTTTATACCGATCAGAACGCGTTTGAACACGAAAAAGAGAACGTCTTCGCCAAAAGCTGGATTTGCGTCGCTCACAGCAGCGAACTGGCGAATGCCAATGATTATGTGACGCGTGAGATCATTGGCGAAAGCATCGTGCTGGTACGCGGTCGTGATAAGGTTTTGCGCGCGTTCTATAACGTGTGTCCGCACCGTGGTCATCAGTTGTTGAGCGGTGAAGGAAAAGCAAAAAATGTGATTACCTGCCCGTATCACGCATGGGCATTCAAACTCGATGGCAATCTGGCCCATGCACGTAACTGCGAAAACGTCGCCAATTTCGATAGCGACAAAGCGCAACTGGTTCCGGTGCGTCTGGAAGAATATGCCGGATTCGTCTTCATCAACATGGACCCCAACGCCACCAGCGTAGAAGATCAATTACCCGGCCTGGGCGCGAAAGTGCTGGAAGCCTGCCCGGAAGTCCACGATCTGAAACTGGCGGCCCGCTTTACCACCCGCACGCCTGCCAACTGGAAGAACATTGTCGATAACTATCTCGAGTGCTATCACTGTGGTCCGGCGCATCCAGGTTTCTCCGACTCCGTACAGGTTGATCGTTACTGGCACACCATGCACGGTAACTGGACGCTGCAATACGGTTTCGCCAAACCGTCCGAACAGTCGTTTAAATTTGAAGAGGGTACGGATGCGGCATTCCACGGTTTCTGGCTGTGGCCGTGCACGATGCTGAACGTCACCCCGATCAAAGGGATGATGACGGTCATTTATGAATTCCCGGTGGATTCTGAAACTACCCTGCAAAACTACGATATTTACTTCACCAATGAAGAGTTAACCGACGAGCAAAAATCGCTGATTGAGTGGTATCGCGATGTGTTCCGTCCGGAAGATTTACGTCTGGTTGAAAGCGTACAGAAAGGGCTGAAATCGCGTGGCTATCGTGGTCAGGGGCGCATCATGGCCGACAGTAGCGGTAGTGGCATTTCCGAACATGGTATCGCCCATTTCCATAATCTGCTGGCGCAGGTGTTTAAGGACTAATGACATCGGCGGCGGTATTTTCCGCCGCTGGGCTGATTTTTGATGGAGTACAGCAATGTCAGACTATCAAATGTTTGAAGTACAGGTGAGCCAGGTTGAACCCCTTACCGAACAGGTGAAACGCTTCACGCTGGTGGCAACCGATGGCAAACCATTACCTGCGTTTACTGGAGGAAGTCACGTCATTGTGCAGATGAGCGATGGTGATAACCAGTACAGCAATGCGTATTCACTACTGAGTTCGCCGCATGACACCTCTTGTTATCAGATTGCCGTTCGGCTGAAGGAAAACTCGCGCGGCGGTTCCCGCTTTTTGCATCAGCAGGTAAAAGTGGGCAATCGGTTAACGATTTCAACGCCTAATAACCTGTTTGCGCTAATTCCCTCAGCCAGAAAGCATCTGTTTATCGCGGGCGGTATTGGTATCACCCCTTTCCTGTCGCACATGGCAGAGCTGCAACACAGCGACGTCGACTGGCAGCTACATTACTGCTCGCGAAATCCAGAAAGTTGCGCATTTCGTGATGAGCTAGTCCAGCATCCGCAGGCTGAGAAAGTTCACTTGCATCACTCATCAACCGGAACACGACTGGAATTAGCGCGATTATTGGCGGATATCGAACCTGGCACACACGTTTATACCTGTGGTCCCGAGGCGCTAAATGAAGCGGTAAGAAGTGAAGCTGCGCGTCTGGACATCGTCGCCGATACGCTGCACTTTGAGCAATTTGCTATCGAAGACAAAACCGGCGATGCCTTTACCCTGGTGCTTGCCCGTTCCGGAAAAGAGTTTGTGGTGCCGGAAGAGATGACTATTTTGCAGGTTATTGAAAATAATAAAGCCGCGAAAGTGGAATGTTTATGTCGTGAAGGGGTATGCGGAACCTGCGAAACAGCAATACTGGAAGGTGAAGCTGACCATCGGGATCAGTATTTTAGCGATGAAGAGCGTGCCAGCCAGCAAAGTATGTTGATCTGTTGTTCGCGTGCGAAGGGTAAACGCCTGGTGTTGGATTTGTAGTTTGCCAAAGCCGGATGTGGCGCTGAGCGCGCCCAGTCCGGCTTCGGAAGATTTTACTGCGGATATTCCTGCAATAAATTGTGTAATGCTTCCGCCATCAGCTCACCACGCCAGCCGGAAATCAGCTCCGGCAAATTGTTCTGCGGTTTCAGTTTCCAGTGCCAGTTCAGCAGTTGGTTGATTTGCCGACGCGATGCCAGTAATCAGCGACTTAATCGCTTTAAACGCTTTACGATAACCAGGCATATCCATCAGGTTAAGCATCGGCTGCGGTAAGGCCTCTTCCGGCAATGTCTGCGCTTTTTCCACCAGCGCCAGCAGCGTTTTACCGTGAAAGCGGATTTCGCTACCGGATAAACCCAGGCTGTCCAGTTCGCCTAAACTTCCCGGCATATAACGCGCGACCGACCACAAATGCTCTTCACGCACGACAAAGTTCACCGCCAGATCGCGCTCTCGCGCCTTGCGCAGTCGCCAGTCGGCTAACAGTTGCAGACAGGCCAGTTGGCGTGTGCGTAATTGCCAGGCATTGGTGATATCACGCCAGGCATCTTCCGGCGCAACGACTTCCTGACGACGCATTTGCATCAGGCGGCATTCATCCAGCGCCGCAGGTAGCCAGCCGGAGGCCTCCGTTTCTACCATAAGCTTGGCGGTGATCGGTAACAGATACCAGACATCCGCCGCTGCGTATTCACACTGACGTTCGGTCAGCGGTCTGGCCAGCCAGTCGGTGCGCGATTCACTCTTGTCCAGCGTAACGCCGGAATACTCTTCCACCATGGAAGCGAAACCCCATGACATCGGGCGTCCGCAGAAGGCAGCAAGGATTTGCGTGTCAATCAAGGGTTGTGGTAATTCGCCAAAGACATTGAGGAACACTTCCAGATCTTCACTGCCTGCATGGAGAAATTTTGTGATGGACGGATCGCGCAGGATCGCTTTCAGCGGTGACCAGTCGGTGATCCCGAGAGGATCAATTAGCGCCAGATGCTCGCCATCGAAAAGTTGAATCAACCCCAGCTGCGGGTAATAAGTGCGCGTACGAACAAATTCAGTATCCAGGGCTATCGCCGGAAAGGCACGGACGGCTTCACACAAAGAAGCCAGCGCATCGTCCGTGGTAATCATTTGGTAATTCAAATTGTTTTCTCTTTAGTGGGCGTCAAAAAAAACGCCGGATTAACCGGCGTCTGACGACTGACTTAACACTCAGGCTTTATTGTCCACTTTGCCGCGCGCTTCGTCACGTAATTCTCGTCGCAAAATTTTTCCGACGTTAGATTTCGGTAACTCATCACGAAACTCCACCAGCTTCGGTACTTTGTAACCCGTGAGCTGACGGCGGCAAAAGGTCACCAGTGACTCTTCGGTAAGCGATGGATCTTTTTTCACTACGAAGATTTTCACCGCTTCACCACTGGAGCCGGAAGGTACGCCAACAGCCGCGACTTCCTGTACGCCAGGATGCTGCATGACGACATCTTCAATCTCGTTGGGATAGACGTTAAAACCGGAAACCAGAATCATGTCTTTTTTACGATCGACAATGCGCAGGAACCCTTCTTCATCCATCACCGCGATGTCGCCGGTGTGTAACCAGCCATTTTTGATGATCTCATCTGTAGCATCCGGACGCTGCCAGTAACCCAGCATCACCTGCGGTCCTTTGACACAAAGCTCACCCGGTTGACCCGGTGGTACTTCATTATCATCATCATCCACCAGTTTGGCTTCCGTCGACGGCACCGGCAAACCGATGCTACCACTATGATAATCAATATCATATGGGTTAACGCTGACCAGCGGCGCACACTCGGTAAGGCCATAGCCTTCCAGCAGATACTGTCCTGTCAGTTTCACCCAACGCTCTGCCACCACTTGCTGCACTGGCATCCCTCCGCCTGCGGAAAGATGCAGACTGGAGAAATCCAGCTGCTGGAACTCTTTATTGTTCAGCAACGCATTGAACAAGGTGTTAACGCCCGTGATAGCGGTAAACGGATATTTCGCTAACTCTTTTACCAACCCTGGAATATCGCGCGGGTTAGTGATAAGCAGGTTCTGCCCACCCAGTTCGATAAACAGCAGGCAGTTAATGGTCAGGGCAAAAATGTGATACAGCGGCAGCGCCGTCACCACCAGCTCTTTGCCCGGATGCAACAACGGCCCATAGGTGGCGTTAACCTGTTCCAGGTTCGCCAGCATATTGCGGTGAGTCAGCATCGCGCCTTTCGCCACACCAGTGGTGCCGCCGGTGTATTGCAGAAAAGCTAAATCTTCCGGCACCAGTTCGGGTTTGACGTACTGCATCCGGTAGCCGTTATGCAGTGCGCTACGAAATGAAATGGCATCTGGCAGATGGTATTTCGGCACCAAACGCTTGATGTATTTAACAACGAAATTGACTACCGTGCCTTTTACCGTAGATAGCTGATCGCCCATACGGGTCAGAATTACGTGCTGAACGGCGGTTTTATCAACCACTTTTTCCAGTGTGTGAGCAAAGTTAGACACGATAACAATCGCCGATGCGCCGCTATCGTTAAGCTGATGCTCAAGCTCACGCGGGGTATACAACGGGTTAACGTTTACGACGATCATCCCGGCACGCAAAATGCCAAACAGCGCCACCGGATATTGCAATAAATTAGGCATCATCAACGCAACGCGATCGCCTTTCTTCAGCCCCAACCCTTGTTGCAAATAAGCGGCAAACGCGCGACTGCGTTCTTCCAGCTTGCGGAAGGTCATTACCTCCCCCATATTCACAAACGCAGGTTGATCGGCGTAGCGCGCGACCGACTGCTCAAACATATCTACCAGAGATTGATAACGGTCAGGGTTGATCTCCGTCGGAACGTCCGCGGGATAACGGTTAAGCCAAACCTTCTTCAATTCTTCACCTCTAAAATGCGTGTTCGTCGTCATCGCAACCCCAAATGATATACATGCCGTTAACATAATATTAACTCATCATACCAGCTTGATAATTACCCAACGAAAAGGTTGCGAAGCGCGTCACTATTTATTTTTATCTTTACCGTAAGAATGCAGAAACAGCGGACCAGCCGCTGTTTCTTTTTCTTTAAAAACAAGCAATTATTCAGTTACAACTGTTTGTACTCTCGCGGGACCGGGATTATACCAGCCCCATCCGCCGTAGCCATAGGGCCAGCCACGACCGCCATAAAACCATGGATCAATCGGCTGAGGCGGCATAATCACCTGCTGGGTTAAATGCCAACGTTTGTAACCCGTTACTTGCATCACCATAAATTTATAGGGCGTATTGCCGATTTTGCCGTCAACCGCACCAGTGATTGGCCC
>OICB01001361.1_pt1 | contig 10534 bp, 11 predicted proteins | sample 1581121 | NCBI WGS metagenome assembly OICB01 (sample SAMEA3882544, study PRJEB24775) | human gut metagenome | biome: human-associated habitat; feature: intestine environment; material: feces | place: Netherlands | collected 2009/2010 | reverse complement strand
ATATCTGACACTTTGGTTCCCACTACTTATTTGGTGGACACCACTTTGTCTAATTCGTCAGATTCTGACCAGACGGTTCAGGCTGTACGCTTACGAATACTATAAGGAACTGAAAACAACTGTGGGTGATGAGCCGATTCTTTTTATTGATGGAGTCCATCCGACTCAGGCCACTAAAATCAGCTATGGCTGGATACGCAAAGGCCAGAAAAAAGCAGTAAAAACAACAGGCAGCCGCACACGCCTGAATATCATGGGGGCGCTGAATCTGAAAGCACTGACGTCACCGCTAATCTGCGAATATAAAACCATTAATGAATATAATGTATCCCGTTTTTTCAATGAGATACGAAAGGTTTATCCTGATTATAACCAAAAAATCCACGTTATTCTGGATGGAGCAGGTTACCACCGTTCACAGTTAGTGAAAGACTGGGCGGAAGTGGTAAATATCAGGCTGCATTACCTTCCCCCTTACAGTCCAAACCTGAATCCGATAGAAAGAATGTGGAAATTAATGAACGAACATGCCCGGAATAATCGCTACTTCAGCAGTACGCGAGAGTTCAGGGAAGCAATATCTGTCTTTTTTAACCAGACACTGCCGGATATAGCGGACTCACTGACATCCCGAATTAACGATCACTTTCAGGTGCTCACACCCGCATCTTGAGGTTTATTGAGTATATAACATATGTTTTTATTTCATTGTACTTCAGTCAAATAAATTTCTGAAGCACTGCCAGTAGTGCCAGTTCAGCTTTCTTTTTGACTCATTCCGGCAAAGTCAGTACCGTTCATCTTTTGTACTGATGTTGCCACTGGAAAATCGGTGCGCTTGTCGATCATCGGGAATTTTGTCACAATTTCTAACGGATAGTGTTCACATTGTTTCTAACCTGCATTTCAGACACGGGCGCTGCTTATGTATATAAGATCAGCATCACCAGGTCTTTCTGCAACACTACTGCTTTCAACAAGTCAGGCATTTCACACTTTATGAGCTGACATCATCAAGATGCGCCAGTAATTTTTTATTAATGACTTCAAACAGTTCCTGTTCATCATGGGTCAGATAACCCCAGATTTCTTTCAGATACATGCTTTGTGCAAGAGTGAGCCTCTGAATAAAAAACATACCTTCAGATGTCAGACTGATTTTTTTAGCACGGCGATCCTCCCTGCTATCCATCCTTTTTACATACCCGGCTTTTTCTAAAAAATCTGTAATGCGGGTAATATTAGTTCTGGTAAACTGCAGTTTCTGGCTTATCTCTGAAGGTGACAGACAATGACTCTCCGCTGTGAATAATGTGGTGAGAACCATGTACACTGAGTGATTTATTCCATACGCCCCCAGAAATTCAGATATATTATCCTGCATCCTTTTATTTGCGCGAATACAGAGTTGCATCAACAAATGTTCCTGAAAGGGATATGCGGGGTCTTTGTTTTTTTGGTGTCTGATTATTTTTTCTAATGTGTCTGTGTTATTCATTTCATTATTCTCCATATTACTGAAACACACTGTCTGTGTACAAGCGCGCATCAGTCATCCGGTAAACTTCGACTTTCCACTACAATTTATTCCTGCCTGATTTCTGTATAACTGAGATATCCCGGCACAGCGGACAGATAAATTTCCTCAGATAAAAGAACATAAATGCTGGCTGCTGGCAAGTCTGTGAAAAAGGATTATCCATACTGCTCAGTAATCGCGGATAATTCATCAGCTCCCACACGCCTGTAGAGCCATCCCTGACAGCCCTGGACATTCATGTCTCTGGCAATACGGAACAACGCTTCATTTTCAACACCTTCAAGTATTACGCCCCGGTTATGACAGGCAACAGTGTCTGCCACAGCATGGAGAAGCGGCATTGCACTCCTGTTTTTCAGGGCATAATGAAAAAACTCATGACTTATTTTTACCCGTTCAAACATCCCGGACAGTCCCCACATTAAGCCTGCATTTCCTGAGCCGAAATCATCCAGCCAGAGGGTGAAACGTTCTGACAAAAAACGTAACAGGGGGTCATCACCGGGTTTTAACGCCACTGCCGGAAAGTCCTCACTGACCTCAAGCCTGATATGTGTTCCCGGCCGCCCCGGGATGCCATGTTTTCTCAGATACAGGGCTACCACCCGGGAAATATTGACACTCAGCATTATTTTCTTCTGCAGACACCATTTATGAAGCGTTTCCGCAGTCTTCAACTGACTGATGAGTATTTTGTACTGAATATCCGGAGGTGCACTTCTGAAAAAAACAGATGCGCAGATTTTCCTCCCGTCTTTTGCTGAACGGATATCCGAGAGCATTTCAAAAGCAAATATTTTCCCGGTCTGATTCCATACAGGCTCAAAAACCGGTGAGAGGATATATTCTGTTCTGCCTGATTTCACCTCCAGTATACTGTTAACTGCCCCTGACATTACTCCTCCGGAAATATGAGCCCCTCCCGACCAGAAGGTCTGGCTGGATAAGCGCAGTTCTTCTGATTTGATTTTTAAACCCTCAGATTTACCATTATCTTTATGATTACTGACAACGCTCAGAACCAGATATACGGCTCATACTGGTTCTGTTTATCTTTGACAAAGACCATATGACAGACTCGTTCCGTCACAACACCGGAAACAATACTATTATCAGCTATTTTTCTCCACAAACAGTGATACATTAAATGAAAAACTGGATATAAAGAGCAGTAATATCATTACCGCCACAACTGCATTCTAGTTATAGCTAAAAGTCACATTTATCACTGACTGGACAGCACCGGGCGTCGGACTTACCTGACCGGTCAGAGCATAAGAAGCCTTCAGCCCCAGACTCACAGGAGAGCTGCCTACCTGTCCCAGAGACCTCGATTGTCCGGCCGGAACCGGCCCCGCGTTGTCCGACAACTGTACACCCACACCGCCGGCCCCTGATGTTGCCGTATTTGCGAATACAGTACCACCACTTCCTGTCGCAGGACCTGACAGGGTATAGCTGACCGACTGTGTCTGGTCGCAACGTACAGTAAGAGGGACTGTTACCGGCCCTCCGGGATAGGACGGAAGGTCAACTTTGACATTGTTCGATGAGACCCTGCATGTACCTGTCTGGATATAGACATCATTCGTTGCATAGAAACGCCAGGTGAAATTTCTCTCCCCTGCCTCCTGCCCCATGGTGGAAAACTTATTAACATAAACTGTGGCCACTAATTCTCCGGCATGTATCAGTTTCCCGAAAACGCCCGGCTCAGGATAAAGGTACATTTTTGCCGGGAAAGGTTTCCATACACCATATTGCCAGTAAGCTTCTGTTGGCTTTGTGTCTTGCTGCAGCGGTAACGTCTGACTATACCCAGAAAGCCTGTTTGTAAAGTCCAGCCTTCCGTATGTTTTAGCATCTAATGAAGGAGAAAAACCGGTTCCCTGTCTGACCCTGAGATAGTCATAGTTCTGACCAGAGGCATCTTCATTCTGACATAACACCAGTTGATTTAAATCCAGAACTGTAATGGCTTTATCATACTGAACTGTTGGGGAAAGAGTGATATTGAAGCGACTGTCTCCAGACTGAAAAGTCTGCCCTGTCTGGTTATTTCTGCACAACAGTGCAAACGATGGCTGGGAATATGCCATTATAAATGTGAATAAAACACAGCCCTCGAGGACGGTGCTTTTCTTAAAGAGGGGATAATATTTACGCATAGGTATAGGTGACAGTAATTTGTGAATTAATACTTCCCGCACCAGCATTACCTTTGCTTACGGCACGGACTTTAAGATTGAATGTCGCCTGCCCATTGCTCACTGTAACAACTTTTGTTGAACCAACTTTCAAGGGGGTATTACCATTACCTTGTTCCTGTAGCTCAACCATGATATTAGTAGCATCCCCTGTATTTCTGTAATAATTTGTATTTTCTGCGGTTCCACCAAAGGTGGCAGTAACATTGTTTACATTCTGACAATTCGTCAATGTCAACGAAAAATTTTTCCACTGAGAGGTGCTGTTGGCTGCTATCAGGTCAGAAGTGTAAGCGTTATCCAAAACAACGGTGGCGTTTGGGTTTCCTCCATTACCAATGGTACAGGTACGTGGCAATACCCTCCCTGTAACAGTAATCGTCGTATCCACTGCCTGTGCTGAAAATGCAATACAGTTAATAAGACCGGTGGCCAATATAATAGCTTTCAGTTTCATCTGTTTTCCTCTGTGTTATATTTACTGATAGTCAAGTACAAAATTAATCACCGCATCAACATTACCGGCCTTTACCGGAAGATAAGTGGCTTTCAGACGGGCATAAAACGCTATGGTCTGTGTTCCCGGCATTAACGCAATTGTTGTCGGCACATTAATTTTCAGCTCATGTTTATCCTTATCAAGAAGCTGAATCCCCACACCCCGCGCTCCATTTATGCTGTTAATCTGAATAAGCCCCGCCTCCTGATTATCTGGTGTGCCCGTAAATGTCAGCTTCACTGCACTGACAGCACTGCCGCAGGAGGTTAACCCGACATGAAATACCGACGCAGGTGTGGTATCACCAGCTGCGGTAAACTGTCGGCTGTCATAACTTCCCAGACTGACATCAAGGTTTCGGGAGTTAATGTCAACATCGCAGGTGTTATCCTGAACATTGCCTGTAATATTCACCACAGAACCCGCTGCACAGACATGACAGGTAACGAACATACTGCCGGCCAGCATGCAGGAGAATGTCACTGTTTTAATAATATCCTTCACCATTTCCCTGCCTCTTTACCTGCAACTAACCGTGACATGACTTAATATCTGTCCGGCGCTTTCCTTCGGTAATTTATAATCTGCAGTACACTGGTCCGTGGTCTGACTCCCCCATTTCACACTAACCTGTCCTGACAGAGGCATTCCGCTCAGATAAACCTGACCATTCTCTCCGGCGATACTGCTCCCCCCGTTTCTGGCCGTAACGACAGAGCCAAAAGGAACTGCTTTCCCGTTTCTCATCAGCGTCATCAGCACTTTCACACCCACACGGGTTTTATAGTCAGCCCGCACAACGGCACCATGCGTGGGCACGACGCTGACCACGGTATTCTCTATATCAACATTATCTGCAAGGGTGTTGGTATCCAGTGCCACCCGGTTTTCACGATAGTCTGTTGCATAAGGCAGTACAGCATACCCCCTCCAGTCTGTAGACACCCCCGTCTGGTTTTCAATGCGCGTATCAGATGCACCTGGTGCACGGACAAGAATCAGCGTATCTCCCAGAGGCTGGCTCAGTGTCAGACCATTGGCATGTGCCAGAATACCGCCACTCAGCCCATAATACAGTTGCCGGTAACCCCCACTGTGACTGTATCCTGCACTGGCATTACCGTATCCCCCTCTGTAATTCAGAGAGGCATATCCTGTTTTACTGCTCCCCTCATACCCTCCCCGGGTATAACCACTCTGGATGCTGTATCCCAGATTATTGTCCTCCAGCAGTGTGCCATACAGCCCTGCTGTACTGGCAGCCTGTCCGTGAGCCTCCAGGGTCTGACTGTAACGGGCACTGGCGTTTCTCCATGCAGATGTGCTGTCCGAACGCATCCAGTGGCTGAACGGAATGCTGACATCAAATGACAGTATCCGGTCAGTTTCATGTTGCCATGCATTCCGGGACAGGCTGTAGTTCAGGGACCAGCTGATGTCATTCACAGATGAGTTAAAGCCAGCATTAAGCTGACGGTCCGTCCTGTCCGTTCCCCAGTAACTCTGGTGGCTGCCACTCAGATACAACGTTGACGATTCCCCCGTCTGCTGGCTGATACTCACCTGCACCCTTCCCCGCTTGTTGTAAGCCAGATTGTAGTAATCCGTATACTTCGGCTGTATCTGTATCACTCCGTCCTGGGTAAGAACACTGTAACCACTCATTTTCTTCCAGGCGGTATCAGCAAAGCTGAAATAGCCCCGTGTGGAGTAGCGGTATCCGATTAACTGGATATTTGTCCCTGTTTCCGTCAGTGACTTGTTATACAGAAAACGATATGACTGACCGTCATGCCGGCTTTCATCCGGTAACCGGGCATTCGCACGGGTGGCATCCAGTGAAACAGCACCCAGCCAGCCCATGTTTTTACCCACCCCCAGATTGAAGGCACGGTAGCGTTCAGCTATCCAGGCTCCTCCATACACCGTCCAGCCTGCAGGCAGACCATACTTCAGCGTTCCTTCAGCAAAACGGGGATTATCCTGCTGATGTCCGCCACTGCGAAACTCTCCGGCACTGAGAGCATATTTCAGATGCCCTTCACGTTGCAGTACAGGCACCGAAGACCATGGCACATTAAATCGCTGTACACTGCCATCAGCTTCCTGCAGGGTTACCTGTAAGTCTCCTCCACTCCCGGCCGGATAAATATCGTTTATCTCGAACGGGCCTGGAGGTAGCGTACTCTGGTAAATTTCATACCCGTTCTGGCGGATACTAATCCGGGATGTTCCCCGGGAAATACCGTGAATTGTCGGTGCATACCCTCTCTGGCTGTCCGGAACCATATTGTCATCAGAGGCCAGTTGAATCCCCCTGAAATTTACACCGTCAAAAATATCCCCCCGGGTATAACTGTCCCCCATCGTCAGACGGGAGCGCAGGGGAACTATATCCCGCTCCAGCCAGGTGTTAATGTGCTGCCAGTTATTCTGGCTGTACCCCTTTCCGGCACTGTAACTCCAGCTGGTGTTGTCCCGAAGACGCCAGCTCCCGATATTCAGTCCTGTTTTCAGATTCAGATAGGCATAATCGCTGGTGCCACCATAGCTGTCGCGCACCCGATTACCACTGAAGTCATAATTCAGCAATGCCGCTGTAATTCCGTTATCCCAGTATTCCGGCGCAATATAACCACGGGCCTGATTACTCATATATAACTGAGGAACGGTCAGGTACAATCGCTGCTGCCCGACATCAAACCGGAATGTGGCACCCTGAATCATGGAATTCAGTGATGTGCAGGTGTCAGCCGGCAGTCTCTCCATACCCGGCACGGCATAACGGTTTACCCCCATCGCACTCATATGCTCCGGACTCAGGCAGGGGGCAAGTTGCTTCCCGTCCTGACTCATCTGAAACTGCACGTCACGGGTTGAGATATACGTATCATTCAGATAAATATCCACCCGGTACACACCGGGCGGAAGCTCCTGCCCCTGTGTAAATGCAGACAGGTCCGCAACCGCATCCGGGTCATCAGACAGAAAACGCGGATTAAAATAGAGCTCAGCCCGGGCCGGAGAAACAATTATCCCGATAAAAAATGCCAGCGGCAGTATATTAAATTTCATTCTGTTATTACCCCCGCCAGCAGAGCCGGTCAGTGATTTATCAGACAGGAGCTGTCCGCCATCTCCGAAAAACATGTCAGCCCCCACACTGAGCGAAAAAATAAAATCAGCAGCCAAACACAACCAGTACCAGAAATAACTGAGTTACTTCACAACACCCTTCACCTGTTCAGTCAGAGCACCATAATCGTTAATTGTTTTATAAGTAATATCTCCTCCGGTGTATCCTCCAGGGATATTCACAGTGACCTTTCCCTGTGGGGGTACCATGGTGTTTTCAAGACTTTTATTTCCGGCCTTTAAGTCAGTCACTGTCAGATAATACGGCGTCGGATTAAACAGAGTCAGCCCTCCGTTTTCACGGGTGAACTCTAATTTACCCGGTGCCTGTTCTGGCGGAATAACCAGTCCCTGTGGACGGTAGAGCAGTTTAATTCTGCTGACAATTGCAAACTGCAGATAATTCTCGCCGGTTTTCGCCTTATCCATGGCCGGGATGGCCTTGACATTCACCCAGAACAAACTTTCCCTGTCTTCCGGCATCTGTCCGTTTGTGGCATCAATAATTCTCAGGGTATTCTCTTTCTTTCCCTGCATGGAAAATAACGGAGGAGTAATTACAAACCGGGCATCCTTTTTTCCCTCAGCATTTTCAATCCATGACTGAATAAGGTAACTACTTTTATCATCATTATTTGTTACCGCCAGTTGTACCTGTTTTTGCCCTTCAGGGTAAATCACACGGGTGGCCCCCAGAGCAACCCCGGCATAGCTCTGCGGAATATAAAAAAAGACTAAAAATGATGCCAGAACGGCCCATATACGCATGTGCTTCATCATGTTATTAACAGCCTTAATTAAATGGCGTTATATCTGCCAGTTACAGATAGGTCAGAGAAAACCATACCTGTCCATTTGCCTTTCCCCCGGTGACGGGATAATGTGTGGCCTTATACCTCGCCTGCATATGCAGTTTCATATCTCCGCGGGTAAGATGCACCCAGTTCTCCGGAGGCTGATTAAGTTTTACCAGCTCTCCGCTTTCATTAAATAAAGCGATAGCGATTCCGTCTGAGGCATCATTCTCCTCATCCACCGACAGCAACTCCGGCTCGTGAATATCTGACACGCCATAAAAGGAAATCCCCACCCGCTGACTGACGACAGTGCTGCAGCCCTGAAGGTGAATATCAAAGCCCACAGAGTCCCCATACTCACCGGCGGCGTGAAATCGATTGCTGCTGAGTTGCCCCATATCCACAGTCATCTGCCTGTCTGACAGGGCAAGACTGCATGCTTCAGCAATTATTTTTCCCTGGAAGCGCATGTTTCCTCCCGGAAGCATGACATGCCAGTGGTTTCCGGCCAGTGCAGCGGGAGACAGCAAAAATAACATTATTGCCATTTTCGATATTTTCATTAATCTCACACCCGCATGGATAAAAACAGCCCTCCCTGGCCGGGTATATATCCGTTACACTGTTCTGATATTACTGGTACTGAACTTTAAAGGTGGCGTCGGCGTTGGCAATACCAGCAGTGGCCTGTCCAGTTGCGTAGTAAACCGCCTGAAATGGAATTTTGTTGGTTCCGTCAGTTAATGTAAACGTTGAGCTTGCAGTTCCATCTAAAGGTACAACCTTGCCGGTATGGTCAGTAATCTGAACGCCGACGTTTGTTGCAGAACCCGCTGCAGAACTTTGTAAAGCAAGAACATCTGTTTTACCAGTAACTGCTGGGCCTGAAAAGACAATTCCTGCACCAGCAGACACCTGCGAGTCACAATCATTTAATTCAATTGTAAATCCAACTGGATTGCTTTTAGCTCCATCTACTTTCAATCTTTCGGAACGAACCTGTCCAAGATTAACCGTCTGATCGAATGAGTTAGTGTTTACAGCACATGCAGCATTAACCACTTCACCCTTAAAATGAACTGTACCACCATTAACCGTGGTGACAGCAGACGCATTTGTCGCAACACCCAGGGTCAGAGCTGAAAATACAGCCATGGAGATGAATTTTAACTTCATATTTAATTCCTGTTTTTAATTGAACTACGCACACCGTATCTGTCATCACAACAGACACAATCAATATCCCGAACGACGGGAATCTTTTTTCAGGAGAACTTCATAAATGCAATGTGAGAAATACACTCAGGCAGCATTTATGACATTATCTCCCGATAATATTTTCCGGTTAACCGACAAGAATCTTCTCTATAGATAAGATTCCCTGGATGATAAGCTATGAGTTAGCACTCCTGTCTCCACACTGAATGCTTTAGCAAAAGCAGAGAATGAAAGCATGCCTCGTTGATAATACCCGTACTCTCATTTGACTGCAGGCTTATATTTCTCGCGTATTATGTATTGCCCCGGCGTTTTTTATTGTCCGTATTTTACAGGGAAGCAGCTTCAGCTATAGCTGATACACTATCAGTATAATAAGGAGCAAGTCTGGCAACGAGGACATTCAACCTGGTAAGGCGCCCAAGCGTTGTACTGAAATATCCATTATTCATCTGGTATTTCTCGCAGACATCTTTACGGGAATGACCACTGACCAGATAATCCTTCATAGCGAGAATAACTCTGTCACTGTGAATAGAGGAAATACCTATCAGTAAAAAAAATTGTTCTTCAGACATGGAGCCGGATGACAGCGCGCTCTCACGTAATTTTAGTAAAAAAGCATCCCCTCCCCGGGTAATAACTTCATGCTGTGCCATTCGATACTCCCCACCCCGCCACCTACAGGGCTGCCTTAATATTCATCCCCCATACAGGAGGGCCTGGCTCCTTAAGATATATTTAGTTTTTTATGTTGTAAACATGTATTTTGACGATCTTTTGATCTGTAAAGCTGTTTATTTTTAGGGTTACATCTTGCAATGGATTAGTGTTTTAGTGATTAATGCTGCATAAGAATTAATATTCAGTATAAAAGATCGTTAAAATCGTTTTTTGCAACGTTCCTTACCATTGAAAAAACTATAAAAATAATGTGATAGAAATCCAATCGTGAATATGTTTCGCATATTAAGTAAATACACCAAATACAATATAAAAACATGATGATCACATTTGAATTGTCAAAAACAAGTCAGCCACTTATTATCCTTTTGCTTATATAGAGAGGATGATGATATGCAGTAGACTGGCCCCCTGAATCTCCAGACAACCAATATCACTTAAATAAGTGATAGTC
>OICB01001350.1_pt1 | contig 10608 bp, 7 predicted proteins | sample 1581121 | NCBI WGS metagenome assembly OICB01 (sample SAMEA3882544, study PRJEB24775) | human gut metagenome | biome: human-associated habitat; feature: intestine environment; material: feces | place: Netherlands | collected 2009/2010 | reverse complement strand
ACAGGTTTTTCAGAACTTTTTAAGTTCTGAAAAACCGCACTCAGCTTGTCAAAAAGGCTTTTTTGACAAGCTGAGAATTATTTCAGGGTGCTGCTGTTGTTCAGCACGCCGGTGCTGTACAGAAACAGCACGTCCTGATCGGTGAAGGTCAGATAACGGCCCAGCTGGGCCGGGGACAGATAGCGGATATCCACCAGAGTGACCCTGCTGTACCCCTCCAGCAGCAGCGGGGCCAGGCTGGAGGCGAAGGAATCCCGGAAGATCACCAGCTCCCGGTCCGTCCGGGCGTTGGGACTCTCCACCGTCAGCAGGGACACGGACCCGGACAGAAACAGCTCATATGGGTCGCTGCCCCGGGCCTTTTCCAGGTCGTACACCGGGCCTTCCCCGCCGGTCTCATAATTGGTGACCCGGCAGGCGGCGATGGTGTCGTTGGTGAGATAGCGCAGGGTCTCCCCGGCCACGGGCAGGGCCGCATACCCGGAATACACCCCATAGAAGGGGCGGTCCAGGGTCACCTCCGTGTAATCCGCGGCGGCGTCCGTCCCCATGGCCCCGGCCAGATACCGGGCCACGGCAGGAAGCCGCTCCTGCCGCCAGTGGGCGTCGGTGCGGTAATAGTCCTCCAGGGTCAGCCGGTCAAACAGGTCGATATACGTCATCTCCGGCGTATTCTCCCGCAGGCGGGCCACCAGAGTGTCATAGTCCATGGCCGGGCGGCCGGAGGCCGGGGCCAGGAAATACCCCTTGTCCGGGATCACGGAGAGATAGACGTTGGCCTCCGTCCCGGCCAGATAGGTGTCGTACACATACCGGAAGCGCTGGGCGGCCCGGTCCACGGAACCGGGGTTCAGGGGGAAGTCCAGCTTGGCGGCATAGCCCCCGGAGAGATACACCCCGTCCACGTCCCGCTGGCCCAGCAGGTCATAGGACACCAGGGAGCGCAGGGTACGGAACTGCTCCCGCAGGGGGAACTGGTCGGCGGCGGCGTGCTCCAGCTTGCCGGCATACTGGCCGGACAGGAAGCCGGAGACGGTAAGCTCCGGCCACTGGGCCAGGGGGCGGCGCTCCGCCTGGGACACGTCCCCCGGGGTCCGCAGCAGGCCCCACAGGCCGAAGCCCGCCAGAAACGCCGCCAGCAGGCACACGGTGATGATTTGCTTGGTCTTCATGTGCACCTCCTCAGAACCGGAAATACAGGAAGGGATTGGCGGATCCGCTGACCAGAAACGCCGTGCACACCGCCAGCAGGGCCAGCAGCGCCGCAGGCTCCAGCGCGTCCAGCACCCGCCCGGCCCGTCCGGCGGCGATCCGGCGGCACAGGGCGGCGGGCAGCGGCGTGGACCCCACGGCGGCCAGCGCCAGCACCGGGGCATAGCTGCGCAGATAGTAGAGGGCGCCGCTGTCCCACAGGGGCAGGCCCCCCAGGCCCAGCAGGCCCCCGGCGGTCCCCAGGGCGGCGGGGACAGACGCGGCGTCAAACAGCACGAAGCTGAAAAGCGCTGCCAGCAGCACATACACATGGCCCAGCACCGGGACACGCTTCAGCCACCGGCCCAGAAACAGCTTTTCCAGCAGCAGGAACGCGGCAAAATACAGGCCCCAGGCCACGAAGTTCCAGGCGGCCCCGTGCCACAGGCCCGTCAGGCCCCACACGATCACCAGGTTCCGCACCCAGCGGGCCTTACCCACCCGGCTGCCGCCCAGGGGGATATACACATAGTCCCGGAACCAGGAGCCCAGGGAGATGTGCCAGCGCCGCCAGAATTCCGTGAGACTGCCGGACACAAAGGGATAGCGGAAGTTCTCGGCGAAGCGGAAGCCCATGATGCGGCCCAGGCCGATGGCCATGTCGCTGTAGCCGGAGAAGTCGAAGTACACATGGAGCATATACGCCGCGGCGTACAGCCAGGTCAGCAGCACCGTTTTCTGCCCGCTCTGCTGATACACCGTCACCAGCTCATACAGGACGTTGGCAAGCAGTACCTTTTTCCCCAGGCCCAGCACAAAGCGGCGGGCCCCCAGAGCCGCGTCCTGCACCGTGTGGGTGCGGCTTCGCAGCTGGGGGGCCACGTCGGCGTAGCGGACGATGGGACCCGCCACCAGCTGGGGGTACATGGCGATATACGCCGCCAGGTCAATGAGGTTCCGCTGGGCCGGGGCGTCCACCCGGTACACGTCGATGACATAGCTGAGGATCTGGAAGGTATAGAAGCTGATGCCGATGGGCAGGGCCATCCGCAGCAGAGGCACCGACAGCCCGGTGACGGCGTTGAAGCCGGAGATCAGGAAGTCGGCATACTTGCAGTAGGCCAGTATCCCCAGGCTCAGCACGGCGGACAGGGTCAGCACCAGCCGCCTGCGGGTGGGATACCGCTCCATGAGCCGGGCGGCGGCATAGCCCTGTAAAATGGCGGCGGCCATGAACAGCACAAATCGGGGCTCGCCCCAGGCGTAGAACACCAGGCTGCACAGCAGCAGCGCGGCGTTTTTCAGCCGCCCTGGGACTAAGAAATACAGTCCCAGGGCGCAGGGAAGAAAATAAAAGAGAAACGGCAGACTGGAAAACAGCATGGCTGCGGCGGATTACTGGAGGGGCTCGTCGCAGGCGGTCTGAACGCCGGTGTAGGTGGCGGTCATGGCGTTGACAAAGTCGTCCACCAGGTCGTCGGCGCCGAACAGCGCCACTACATACTCGCCATAGGTGAGGACCACCAGCTTGTCAGGGAAGCCGCACATCCACTGGGTGTTCTGGACATTCTGGCGCAGAGCGTCGGCCACAGCGGAGACGTCGCCGCTGTTTTTCACATGGAACGCGCCGCAGGTAAAGCTGTTGGCGTTCATCATGTGGGTCAGCGACGCGGCGTCGTCAATGAGATCGGATTTGTCGGCGGGGAAGTGCAGCATATAGTCCAGATTGTCGGCATCGTCCACCGGGAAAGCGCCGGGGGCGTTGTCTACGGGGTTATCCAGGCTGCCGCCCACCACGGAGAACTTCTCGCTTTCGGGATAGGCGTTCCACACGGCGGTCAGCAGGTCCACGGCGCTGGCGGGGAAGCCGCCGTTGACGTCGCCGCCCTTCTGGGAGGAGCAGGCCGCCAGGGACAGGACCATCACCAGGGCCAGCAGCATAGTGAGAAACTTTTTCATGGGTAAATACTCCTTTGTTATCGTTTTCAAAAGCCATCCGTGCATTTTTGAAGGGCTATTGGCAATGCATCATATCATATTCCCGGCGAAAAGGCAAGCCAGGACGCAAAGATTTTATCAAAAAGGTGTGCTCCCCCATACTTTACAAATCCTTTACTTGACGCAGGGGGCCGGGCCTGGTATAATATTTCCAATCGAATACCGCTGTGAGGGAGTAATTCCGCCCCGCTTTGGGGTTAGGCAGTTTCGTCAAAACGGCGCTTCTGCGCCCGGACTGCTTTGAAAGAATGAGACTCATGCATAGGCTTTGCCTGTGCATGAGTCTTTTATTTTCCTCCGGCGGGTATGATCCTACTATAAGGAGTGAAGCGTATGCACAAGGAGTACAACCAATCCCCCCGGCAGGTCCTGGAGGACCTGCACGCCGCCGAGACCGGCCTTTCCGGCCGGGAGGCGGAGACCCGCCTGGGGCAGTACGGCCCCAACCGCCTGCGGGAGGCCCCCAAGGCCACCCTGCTTCAGCGGTTCATCCAGCAACTGAAGGACCCCATGCTGCTGATCCTCATGGCCGCCGCCGCCGTGTCCGCCGTCACCAACTACCTGTCCCACGAGCCCTTCACCGAGGTGCTGATCATCCTGGCGGTGGTGCTGCTGAACGCCGTTCTGGGCGTGGTCCAGGAGAGCAAGGCCGAGGCCGCCATCGAGGCCCTGCAAACCATGACCGCCGCCACCAGCAAGGTCCTGCGGGACGGCTCCGTCACGGATCTGGAAAGCAGCCGCCTGGTACCCGGCGACATCGTCCTGCTGGAGGCCGGGGACGCGGTCCCCGCCGACGGACGGCTGCTGGCCTGTGCCTCCCTGCAAATTGAGGAGGCCGCCCTCACCGGCGAAAGCGTCCCCTCCGCCAAGTCCCCGGAGGCCCTTACCGGCGAGGTGACCCTGGGCGACCGCCGCAACATGGCCTATATGGGCTCCACCGTGGCCTACGGCCGGGGCCGCATGGTGGTCACCGCCACCGGCATGGACACGGAGATGGGCAAGATCGCCGGCGTCCTGGCCCGGACGGAGCAGGAGGAGACCCCCCTGCAAAAGAAGCTGACCCAGCTGGGGAAAACCCTGTCCTGGCTGGTGCTGGGCATCTGCGTGTTCATCTTCGTGTTTGACCTGATGGTGGCCGGGGACTTCTCCCTGTCCGGCATTCTGGAGACCTTCATGGTAGCCGTATCCCTGGCGGTGGCCGCCATTCCCGAGGGCCTGGCCACGGTGGTAACGGTGGTGCTCAGCATCGGCGTCACCCGCATGAGCCGCCGCAATGCCGTGATCCGCCGCCTGACGGCGGTGGAGACCCTGGGCTGTACCCAGGTGATCTGTTCCGACAAGACCGGCACCCTGACCCAGAACAAGATGACCGTGGTGGACCACACCGGGGACACCGCCCTGCTGGCCTCCGCCATGGCCCTGTGCAGTGACGCCGTCCTGAACCCCGACGGCTCCGTCCAGGGAGAGCCTACGGAGGCGGCCCTGGTATCCTTCGCCGCAGAAAATCAACTGCCCAAGCCCCAATTGGAGCAGGAGCGCCCCCGCATCGGCGAGGCCCCCTTCGACTCCGGCCGCAAGATGATGTCCACCATTCACCGGACCCCCCAGGGCGTGGTGCAGTATACCAAGGGCGCGCCGGATCAGGTGCTGGCCCGCTGCACCCACTATTGGGAGGGCGGACAGGCCCTGCCCATGACCGATGACCGCCGTCGGGAAATTCTGGCGGATAACCACCGCATGGCCGCCCAGGCCCTGCGGGTGCTGGCCGCCGCCAGCCGCCCCTGGCCCCACGGCGCGCCGGAGGATCAGTCCCCCGCGCACTTAGAGCAGGAACTCTGCTTCATCGGCCTTACCGGCATGATCGACCCGGTGCGGCCCCAGGTGAAGCCCGCCATTGAGGAGTGCCGCCAGGCAGGCATCCGCCCGGTGATGATCACCGGTGATCATCAGGACACCGCCGTGGCCATCGCCCGCCAGCTGGGCATTCTCTCCGACCCCTCCCAGGCCATCACCGGCGCGGCGCTGGATGCCCTCAGCGATGAGGAGCTTACTCAAAACGTGGACCGCTACAGCGTCTATGCCCGGGTCCAGCCGGAGCACAAGGTCCGCATCGTCAGCGCCTGGCGCCGCCGGGGAGCCGTCACCGCCATGACCGGCGACGGCGTCAACGACGCCCCCTCCATCAAGTCCGCCGATATCGGCATCGGCATGGGCATCACTGGCACCGACGTCACCAAAAACGTGGCGGACATGGTCCTCTCCGACGACAACTTCGCCACCATCGTGGGCGCCGTGGCCGAGGGCCGCCGGATTTACGACAACATCCGCAAGGCCATCGGCTTCCTGCTGGCCAGCAACATGAGCGAGGTGCTGGGGGTGTTCTTCTCCGCCCTGCTGGGCTTCACCCTCCTCAACCCCGTCCACCTGCTGTTCATCAACCTCATCACCGACTGCTTCCCGGCCCTGGCCCTGGGCATGGAGCGCCCGGAGCCGGACATCATGCGCCGCCCGCCCCGCTCCGCCAAGGACGGCATCTTCTCCGGCGGCCTGGGCTTCGACATCGCCTATCAGGGCATCCTCATCACCGTCATCACCATGGCCTCCTACATCATCGGCCACTGCATGGAGGCGGGATGCTTTGAAATGCCCCGGGGCGTCTCCCCCCACGGCATGACCATGGCCTTTTTGACCATGAGCATGTGCGAGATTTTCCACAGCTTCAATATGCGCTCCCAGCGGCGCAGTGTGTTCACCCTCCGGGGCCACAACAAGGTCCTCTGGGCCGCCATGCTGGGCTCCCTGGTGCTGACCACCGTGGTGCTGGAGGTGCCGCCCATCGCCGCCGCCTTCGGCTTCACCCCCGTCAGCTGGACGGAGTACGGCATCGCCCTGGCCCTGGCGGTGCTGGTGATCCCCATTGTGGAGCTGGTGAAGCTCATCCAGCGCAGACTGGGCAAGTAAACAAAACCGGCTCCGGCGCGACGCGCCGGAGCCGGTTTTCACATTCCAACAATTATCCCTGCCGCTCCAGGCAGGTCTGATAGGTGTCCCACAGGTCGTCGTTCATCTCCAGCACCATGCGGCCCAGGCGCAGGCCCGCCGCCGTCCGGGTGTGGCGATAAATGCCGCACAGCTCATCCTCCTGACTGCACCGGCCATAGGCCAGCAGGGTCCGGGGGTCCTTCCTGGCCCACTGGCCCAGGGTCACCGTCTCCCCGCAGTAGGGGCACTGCACCTCCCTCATGGCCGGGTCCTCCTGGCCCTGGGCCAGGGAGGCATACACCCGCCCCTGCACCAGTCCGGCCGCCCGGTCCTGGGGATACTGCACATACCGCAGGCCGTATTCGTCCATGCACCCGTCCAGGTCCATCCGCCCGCAGATCTGCACGGTATTCCGCGCATCGTTCAGGGCGTCGTGGGCCCGGTCCGGGGTCAGCTTCAGCAGCTCCATCGCCCGCTCCAGGGAGCATTGCCGGTCATCCCGCATGATCTCGTGGCCGAAGATCCGCTGCAAATCATAGCAGCAGGGCATCTCCGCGTCCATTCCGTGCATCAGCAGGTTGTCCATCAGCACCGGAATGTCGTCCGGCCCCCAGGTACACAGGCAGCAATTCTCCCCGCACCATTCCATGAAATCGGCATAGGCCCGGGGAAATTCCGGGGCTTTTTCCAGGTCCTGTGCCCGAATTTTCGTCAGCTGCACCACGTCGCCGTTCATGTGGGGATAAAACCGGGGGCGGATGAAGGTCTTGAAGCTGCCGGTCTCCCGGAACCGCTCATCCAGCCGCAGGGCCCCGATCTCAATGATCTCCGAGTCGAAGAAAAACGGCTCCCGTATGGCGCTGTCCGGATTCAACGGCTGGTTCCACTCCAGGTCCAGGACGATATAGGAAAAATCAGCCACGTCTGGCAGCTTCCAGAGCCTTGCCCTTGCGCTCGGCCTCCTGGAACTCCTCCTGGGACTGGGCCATGGCCTGGGCCAGCAGCTGATCGGCCACGGACTTCAGGTCCATCTTCAGCACCCGGTCGATGACCTCCTGCTGCTTTTCCGGGGCCACGCCGTAGATGGTCATGCCGCAGGACAGGAACCGACGCAGCTTCTGCTCCATGGTGAAGCTCCGGTCGCACTTGCGGGCCATGAAGCTGCGCAGCATGCCGGAGGTAGCCAGCTCCAGCTCATAAAAGTCCTGCCGGGTATAGCCGGGATGCTCCTTCCCGAACAGCTCCACCAGCTTGTCCGTCACCACCTGGTGTATATAGTTGGCGGTGGCCGCATAGGAGTACGAGGAGACATACAGCTCCCGCAGCCCCTCGGTCTTTTCGGCAATATACAGCTGGATGGCAGGCTCCACGGCGTAGAACATCACCGGGTCATAGTCCTTCCCCAGCAGCTCGTGCGTAACGGCGAACTGCTTTTCGTACATCCACTTGGTCAGCTTCAGCAGCAGCGCCTCCTTGTTGGCAAATACTGCAAAAAACGCGGACGGGAACATACCCGCTGCCTGCGCGATGGCGGCGGTGGTGGTCCGTTCATATCCGTTTTCCAAAAACAGCCTGATGGCTGCATAGGTCATCCGATTCTCTCTTTCGGCGACCTTGGGCTGTGCTCCTCTCGGCATAGCGTCCTCCTTTACAACCGTTTGAACGATTTTTCCATCCTGACAGAGTATAATATTGTATATTAGCAACAAAGCTATACTACATTAAGGTTAGGGCTTCCTACCTGTTAAGTTAGTATCTTAACATATCTTTTATTGTTTTTCAATGGGCGACACAAAAATTTTAGAAATTGTTTTTCTGTGATATATGGTGCAGATTTCTGTCGATATGACCATATATTGTGGTACGCATGCCATGCGGCTGTCCGTGCTATACGGACAGGTTTTCTCCTTGTGTCGCCTGTTTCCAGTATATGACAGCACCCGCCGATTCCGTTGCGCGGAATCGGCTGGTGTATATACATATGAATCTACTGTCTGTCGGCGGTTATTTACTTGATGATCTCGCCTGCGGCTTCCTTGGCCCGGATCTCCTTCATGGCATCCTTGTGGCTCAGGTTCACCCGGCCCTTCTCGTCGATCTCGGTGACCTTGACCCACATCATGTCGCCGATCTTGCAGGCGTCCTCCACCTTCTCGATGCGCTTGTCGGCCAGCTTGGAGATATGGACCAGACCGTCCTTGCCGGGGGCCAGCTCCACGAAGGCGCCGAAGGTCATCAGGCGCACGACGCGGCCATAGTACAGCTGGCCCACCTCGGGCACGAAGACGATGTCGTCGATGCACTTCTTGGCCTTTTCGCAGCTCTCGGCATCGGGGGAGGCGATGTGGATGGTGCCGTCGTCGTCGATGTCGATCTTGGCGCCGGACTCGGCCACGATCTTCTGGATGACGGAGCCGCCCTTGCCGATGACGTCGCGGATCTTATCCGGGTCGATATGCATGGTGACCATCTTGGGGGCGTACTTGCTGACCTCGGGCCGGGGCTCGGCAATGCAGGGCAGCATGACCTGGTCCAGGATCTGGCAGCGGGCGTCGTAGGTGATGTCCAGCGCGTTCTTGATGATCTCCATGGTCAGGCCGTCGTTCTTCAGGTCCATCTGGATGGCGGTGATGCCCTTCTTGGTACCGGCCACCTTGAAGTCCATCTCGCCGTGGAAGTCCTCCACGCCCTGGATGTCGATGAAGGTGGTGAAGGAGCCGTCGTCGTCCTGGATCAGGCCGCAGGAGATGCCGGCCACAGGGGCCTTGATGGGCACGCCGGCGTCCATCAGGGCCAGGGTGGAGCCGCAGATGGAGCCCTGGGAGGTGGAGCCGTTGGAGGACACCACCTCAGACACCACGCGGATGGCATAGGGGAACTCCTCCACCGGGGGGATCACCGGCAGCAGGGCCCGCTCGGCCAGAGCGCCGTGGCCGATCTCCCGGCGGCCGGGGGAACGGGCGGGCTTGGCCTCGCCCACGGAGTAGCCGGGGAAGTTATAGTGGTGCATATACCGCTTCTCGGTCTCCTCCCAGATGGTGTCCAGCTTCTGGTTGGCGGAGAGGGTATCCAGCGTGCAAACGGACAGCACCTGCGTCTGGCCGCGGGTGAACAGGCCGGAGCCGTGGACCCGGGGCAGCACGCCCACCTCGGCATCCAGGGGACGGATCTCGTTCTTCTGGCGGCCATCCACACGGTGACCCTCCAGCAGCCACTTCTTGACGATCATCTTCTGGAACTTGTAGGTGATCTCCTCCAGGTACTGGTCCATGTTGGGGTACTCTTCCAGGTACTTCTCGTGCCACTTCTCGATCATGGCGTTCCAGCGCTGCTCGCGGACGTTCTTGTCGTCGGTGTCCATGGCGGCCTTGGCCTCGTCCATGAAGTCGGCGGTGATCTTGTTGAACAGCTCGTAGTTGAAGTCGGCGTGGGGGTACTCGAACTTGGGCTTGCCGATCTCCTGCACCATCTGATTGATGAGGGCGATCTGCTTCTGGTTCTCCTCGTGGGCCTGCTTGATGGCCTCGAACATCACGTCGTTGGGGACCTCGTTGGCGCCGGCCTCGATCATGACGACCTTCTTGCCGGTGGAGACGACGGTCACGTCCAGGTCGCTGACCTTGCGCTGCTCGGCGTCGGGGTTGAAGACCAGCTTGCCGTCCACCAGGCCCACCTTCAGGGCGGCCACGGGGCCGTTCCAGGGAATGTCGGAGATGGCCAGGGCGGCGGAGGTGCCGATCAGCGCGGCGATCTCGGGGGAGCAGTCGTGGTCCACGGCCATGACGGTGCACATGACGGACACGTCGTTGCGGAAGTCATAGGGGAACAGGGGGCGGATGGGGCGGTCGATGACGCGGGAGGTCAGGATGCCCTTCTCGCCGGGACGGCCCTCGCGGCGGTTGAAGCTGCCGGGGATGCGGCCCACGGCGTACATCTTCTCCTCGAAGTCCACGGACAGGGGGAAGAAGTCGATGCCGTCGCGGGGACGGGGGGCGGCGGTGACGCAGCAGAGGACGCGGGTGTCGCCATAGCCCACCATGACGGCGGCGTTGGCAAGCTCAGCCAGCTTGCCGACCTCCAGCGTCAGGGGGCGGCCGGCCAGGTCCATGGTGTATTTGTGATAGTGGGGGAACTGGCGCTTGGTGATGATCGTTGACATATCGTTTCTCCTTTTTTGTGAAATGGCATTCTGCCCGCGACCTATCGCCGTTAGCACTTGAAAACGCTCCGAAACCCTGAATTTCGGCGCATTTTCAACTGCTAATGGTCAATTTGTACACGGCGCAGAATGTGAAAGAAGGGTGATGCGCAAGCGCACATCACCCTGTTTCAACTTACTTACGCAGACCCAGCTTGGCGATCAGGGCACGATAACGCTCGATGTCCTTCTTGGCCAGGTAGTCCAGCAGACGACGGCGCTTACCGATCATCATCTGC
>OICB01001346.1_pt1 | contig 10621 bp, 9 predicted proteins | sample 1581121 | NCBI WGS metagenome assembly OICB01 (sample SAMEA3882544, study PRJEB24775) | human gut metagenome | biome: human-associated habitat; feature: intestine environment; material: feces | place: Netherlands | collected 2009/2010 | reverse complement strand
CGATACCCTGAAGGAGCTGCTGCCCCTTTTGGATAACCTGCAAAGAGCGCTGGAGACCCCCTGTGCCGATGAAAGCTATATCACCGGCATCCGGATGATCCAAACCGGCTTTGAGGAATACCTCAAGCGGATGGGCGTGGAAGCCTTCGGCAAGGCCGGCGACCCCTTCGACCCCAACCTGCACAATGCCGTCATGCACATCGAGGATGAAAGCCTGGAGAAAAACGTGGTGGCGCAGGTCTTCCAAAGCGGCTACCGCCGCGGAGACCGCATCCTGCGGCACGCCATGGTGCAGCAGGCCAACTGAATCAGTCAGCATTTTTAATTCACATAAATAATCCAAATCAAGAGTAATATTCGGGAGGAATAGATTATGAGTAAGATTATCGGCATCGACCTTGGTACCACCAATTCCTGCGTAGCAGTTATGGAAGGCGGCGAAGCCGTCGTCATCCCCAACGCCGAAGGCAACCGCACCACCCCGTCCGTCGTCGCGTTCAGTAAGACCGGCGAGCGTATGGTCGGTCAGGTCGCAAAGCGTCAGGCCATCACCAACCCCGACCGCACGATCTCTTCAATCAAGCGTGAGATGGGTTCTGATTATAAAGTCGAAGTCGATGGCAAGAAGTATACCCCGCAGGAGATCAGCGCAATGATCCTGCAGAAGCTCAAGAGCGACGCTGAGGCTTACCTCGGCGGCCCCGTGAGCGAAGCCGTCATCACCGTTCCCGCTTACTTCACCGACGCGCAGCGTCAGGCGACCAAGGACGCCGGTAAGATCGCCGGCCTCGAGGTCAAGCGTATCATCAACGAGCCGACGGCCGCGGCCCTCGCCTACGGCGTCGACAAGGAGCAGAGCCAGAAGGTCATGGTCTACGACCTTGGCGGCGGCACGTTCGATGTCTCCATCCTTGATATCGACGACGGCGTTATTGAGGTTCTGGCCACCGCGGGCAACAACCGCCTCGGCGGCGACGACTTCGATGAGTGCATCATGAAGTGGATGGTCAGCGAGTTCAAGCGTACCGACGGCGTCGACCTCAGCGGCGACAAGGTCGCCATGCAGCGCTTGAAGGAAGCTGCCGAGAAGGCCAAGATCGAGCTCTCCGGCGTGACCTCCACCAACATCAACCTCCCGTATATCACCGCTGACGCCACCGGCCCGAAGCACCTCGACCTGACCCTCACGCGCGCTAAGTTCAACGAGCTGACCGCGCACCTGGTCGAAGCCACTGCCGGCCCTGTCCGTCAGGCGCTCAGCGATGCGGGCCTCACCGGCAACGACATCCACAAGGTCCTGATGGTCGGCGGCTCCAGCCGTATCCCCGCCGTGCAGGAAATGGTCAAGAAGCTCACCGGCAAGGAAGGCTTCAAGGGCATCAACCCCGATGAGTGCGTCGCCATGGGCGCTGCTCTTCAGGCGGGCGTTCTGACCGGCGATGTCAAGGGCCTGCTGCTGCTCGACGTCACCCCGCTGTCCCTCGGCATTGAGACCATGGGCGGCGTTTGCACCAAGCTCATCGACCGCAACACCACCATCCCCGTGAAGAAGAGCCAGATCTTCTCCACCGCCGCCGACAACCAGACGAGCGTTGAAGTCAACGTTCTGCAGGGCGAGCGTGAGATGGCCGCTGCCAACAAGAGCCTCGGCCGCTTCCACCTCGATGGCATCGCTCCGGCCCGCCGCGGCGTGCCTCAGATCGAGGTCACATTCGATATCGACGCCAACGGCATCGTGAACGTCAGCGCGAAGGACCTCGGCACCGGCACCGAGCAGCACATCACCATCACCTCTTCCTCCAACATGAGCAAGGAGGATATCGAAAAGGCCGTCAAGGACGCCGAGCAGTACGCCGCTGAGGACGCCAAGATCAAGGAAAAGGTTGAAGTCCGCAACCAGGCCGACCAGATGGTCTACCAGAGCGAGAAGACCCTCGGCGAAGTGGGCGACAAGATCCCCGCGGACGAGAAGGCCAAGGTTCAGAGTGGTATCGACAAGCTGAAGGAAGTCCTCAAGGGCGACGACACCGACGCCATCAAGAGCGCGACCGAAGAGCTCACGCAGATGTTCTACCAGATGAGTGAGAAGCTCTATCAGCAGGCGAACCCGCAGGGCGGCGCACAGGCTGGCCCCGACATGGGCGGCCAGAACGGCGGCGCGCAGACCGGCCCGAACGGTCAGCAGTATTATGATGCTGACTACAAGGTCGTGGATGACGACGACAACAACAAAAAGTAATTGAAATCGTATCGACGCAGCGGGGACAGTTTATACTGCCCCCGATTGCGGCGTTTTTAGGAGCGTAGTCTATGGCTGAAAATAAAAGAGACTATTACGAGGTGCTCGGCGTTTCCAAGGGCGCTTCGGAAGAAGAGATCAAAAAAGCATACAAAAAGCTCGCACGCAAGTATCATCCCGACATGAACCCCGGCGACAAGGAAGCCGAGGAGAAGTTCAAGGAGATCAACGAGGCGAACGAGGTTTTGAGCGACCCAGACAAGAAGGCGCGCTACGACCAGTTCGGCTTTGCGGGCGTTGACCCGAATTACGGCGCAGGCGCTGGTGGCGGCGCTTACGGCGCGGGCGGGTTCGACTTCGGCGACCTCGGCGATATCTTCGGCAGCTTCTTCGGCGGGGGCTTCGGCGGCGCGCGCGCGAACCCCAACGCGCCCCAGCGCGGCGAAAGCCTGCGCACGAGCGTGAACATCAGCTTTGAAGAGGCGGCCTTCGGCTGCGAGAAGGAAGTCAGCATCGACCGCATCGAGCAGTGTCCTGACTGCCGCGGCTCGGGCTGCGCCAAGGGCACGACCGCCGATGTCCTGACTGCCGCGGCAGCGGCGTGGTCCAGCAGCGCCGCCAGACGCCGCTGGGCTATATGTCGACGTCGGCCCCCTGCCAGCGCTGCGGCGGCAAGGGTAAGATCATCCACCAGCCCTGCCCCAAGTGCGGCGGCAAGGGCATGATCCGCCACCGCAAGACCATCAAGGTCAGTATTCCTGCGGGCATCGACAACGGGCAGACCATTTCACTGCGCGCGCAGGGCAACGCGGGCAAGAACGGCGGCCCCGCGGGCGATCTGCTGATCGTTGTGTCCGTGCGTCCGCACGAGATCTTCCGCCGCGAGGGCACGAGCGTCCTGTGCGAAGCGCCCATCACGTTCACGCAGGCGGTACTCGGCGCGGAGCTTGAGATCCCGACGATCGACGGCAAGGTGAAGTACACCATCCCCGAGGGGACGCAGAGCGGCACGACGTTCCGCCTGAAAGGCAAGGGCATCCCCGGACTCAACGGCCGCGGCCGCGGCGACCAGTACGTCACCGTGTATATCGAGACGCCGCGCAACCTGAACCGCGAGCAGAAGGAAGCGCTCAAGAAGTTCAGCGAGTCGCTCGGCGAGAAGAATTATGAGGAACACAAGAGCTTTTTCGGAAAGTTCAAGCTGTAACGAATAGAAGATGTATTTATCCGATTATCACACCCACTGTTCGCTTTCGTTCGACTCGAAAACGCCGGTGGAAGACATGGTGCGCGCGGGCATCGCGCAGGGTTTGCAGGAAATGTGCCTGACCGACCATGTAGACCTGTTCCGCCCGAGGGAGACGGCGCACTGGGAGCACGATTTTTCGAATCGTGAAGAGGCCTTTGCGCACGCCGACCAGGCGGCGGATGGGAAGATCATCGTCCGCCGCGGTATCGAGCTCGGCGAGGCGATGCGCGACTTTGCCTACGCAGACGAGCTGCTCTCGCGTTTGCCGGAGCTCGACTTTGTCATCGGCTCGCAGCATCAGCTGTCGGAAAAGTACGATTGGAACGACCTCTACTTCATGCCCGAGGCCACGGAGCAGGAGGCGCGCGAGCAGATCGCGGACTATTTAACGCTCGTTCTGGAGACGGCCAAGTGGGGGAAGTTCTCCGTGCTCGGCCACCTGACGCTGCCGCTTCGCTACATGAACGAAAACCACGGTATGCACATGAGTTTCGACGGCTTCGAGGACGAGGTGGCGCAGGTGTTCCGCGCGCTCATTGAAAATGGCTGCGGCATCGAGTGCAACGTCAACCGCGGCAACACGCCGCTGCCGGACGCCAAATGGCTGAGGCTCTATCACGAGCTCGGCGGCGAGATCATCACCATCGGCACCGACGCGCATACGCCGGAATTCGTCGGCATGCGCGCCCGCGAGACGCAGGAGCTCTTAAAGAGCTGCGGCCTCAACTATGTGTGCACGTTTGAAAAGAAAAAACCGGTCTTTCACAAAATCTGACTGACAAAAGGAGAAACACTATGAAGATCGCATTGGGCTGTGACCACGGCGGATACGCCATGAAGGAAGACATCAAAAAGCAGCTGGAGGGCCTGGGCCACGAGGTCAAGGACTGCGGCACTTACTCCACCGAGAGCTGCGACTATCCCATTTTCGGCGAGGCCGCCGCGCGTGCCGTCGCGAGCGGAGAGTGCGAGTACGGTATCGTCGTGTGCACGACGGGCATCGGCATCTCCATTGCGGCGAACAAGGTCAAGGGCATCCGCTGCGCGCACTGCGCCGATACGCTCGAGGCGCAGCTCTGCCGCCAGCACAACAACGCGAACATGATGGCCATCGGCGCGGGCTTCACGGGCCCGAAGCTGGCCGCGGCCATGGTCGAGACGTTCCTCTCCACCGCGTTTGAGGGCGGCCGCCACGCCCGCCGCGTCGCGCTGATGGACGCTATCGAGGGCTAAAGCATACAAAAACGGAAAATCAACAAAAACCGAAAGGTTTTTGTTGATTTTTTTGCTCTCAAAAGGTAAACTGTTGCACGAGAAAAAGGAGGCGGATGCAGACAATGGCAAGAAGATCGAGCGGAACGAAGGGCTATACCGGTTATCGCGGGCGCAGGCGCGGCAGAGGCGTGCTGGCCGTGGTGCTGGTGGTCATTTTGCTGCTGGCGTGCGGCTTTTTGTTTGCGCAGCGCTATATGGTATACGATGCGGACGGCTCGGTCCGCTTTGAGTTCCCCTGGATAAAGAAGACCCCACAGGACGACACCGCAAATGGCGGCGACAGCGGCGACGATAAGAAGCAGGACGACCTTGAGATCACGGTGCAAAAGCCCGTCATCAAGGATACCTACGCAGTCGAGCTGGGGGCGGACGCGCTCGGCAGCGATTGGCAGGCAGCGCTCGATGGCCTTGATAAGGACGTGAACGCCGTGGCGGTCGAGCTCAAGGACGCGAGCGGCAAGATCCATTACGGCTCTAAGGTGCAGGACGCGATCGGCTGCGGCGCGGTGGCCGGGAACAGCACATCGGACACGGCCATTCAGGGCCTTGTCGACTCGGACTATTACACGATCGGACGCATCAGCACGCTGCACGACAGCCTGTACGCCTACGAGCACATGACGGACGCCGCCGTGTGCCAGCTGACGGGATTCGTCTGGTACGATACGAACAGCACCCACTGGCTCGCGCCCGAAAAGCAGGCCGCGCGGGCATATGTGACCGATATCGTCACGGAATGCGCACAGATGGGCTTTGATGAGCTGCTGCTCGACGATTTCCACTACCCGCGCGAGGGGCGCATGAGCCGCATCAAGACGGACGAGCGCACCATGACGCAGCAGGAGGCGCTTGCGCTGCTCGCCGACGATATCCACACCGCGCTTGAGCAGGCGGGCTACAAGGGCAAGCTCTCCGTCAGCGTGGACGCGGACATCGCGCTTGCGGGCAGTGAGGCAAACTCCGGCATCGTGATGAGCGAGCTCACGGAAAAGTTCGACCGCGTGTACGTCAAGGTCACGGCAGACCAGCTCGAGAGCGTCACCGAGGCGATGAAGGCCTACGACGTCGAGTTCGTCCCCATCGTGACGGAGGCGGCGGACAGCGGCAGCTATCTCATTGAAAAGTGAAAAGGCGAAGGGCGGGCCGCTGATACCTCAGCGGCCCGTTTTTTGCGCAAAAAGGGAAAAGGGCACGGGGCAGCGAAGGCTGTCCCGTGCCTTTTTTTGATGTGGAGAAAGACGAGGGGGGACGCCCCGTTCGAGCGTTGGAAAAAGCGTTGATAACCGCTTTGAGACATAATGTACAAAAGTTGAATGAATTCAACGTAATTTAAACGCTTAATTTTGTGCAAAATAGATAGTATACTGTTGCCCATACCAAAAAAAGGGCTCTCGAGGGCCGTTGCGCCCGCGCGGGAAGGAATATGCCCGCGGGCGAAAAAGAGGATATGAGACGCCCGCTCTCCGGTGAGTGAGAGACCTGCCGCAGCGCACAGAGCGGCGGAAACGGGCCGATACGGAACATACAGCAAATTCTGCACAGGAGATAGAACATCATGCTTGAAAACAACCACACGATTCACCTGACGCTCAACGGCGAGAGCCGCGCGTTCACGGTGGAGCCGCAGGAGACGCTTCTGCACGTGCTGCGCGAGCGCGCGCATCTGACGGGCGCGAAGAAGGGCTGTGACCTTGGCGAATGCGGTGCCTGCACGGTCATCATGGACGGGCGCGCGGTCAACTCGTGCTGTGTGTTCGCCATCGAGGCGGACGGCAGCACGGTCGAGACCATCGAGGGCATCGGCACCGCCGACGAGCCGCACCCGCTGCAGCAGGCGTTTATCGACGCCGGAGCCATCCAGTGCGGCTACTGCACGCCCGGAATGATCATGGCGGCCAAGGCGCTGCTCGACCGCAACTCCCATCCCACGCGCGAGGAGATCCACGCCGCCATGTCCGGCAACCTCTGCCGCTGCACGGGCTACACGAAGATCGAGGAGGCCGTCGTCGCGGCCTCCAGGGTCATTGAACAGTACGCGAACGGAAAGGGGGCGCAGCAGTGATGGAGCAGCGTCATTTCGACATTGTCAACCACGCCACGCCGCGCCTTGAGTCCATGGATAAGGCGCTGGGCCGCGGCAAGTACACCGACGACTTAGAGCTCCCCAACATGGCCTACGCCGCGCTCATGCGCTGCCCGTATTCCCACGCCAAGGTGCTGAGCATCGATGTGAGCGAGGCGGAAAAGGTTCCCGGTTTTCTCGGCTGCGCCCTGCCGGAGGAGGCACCGCAGGCCTACTTCAACTGCTCGGGCAACCCGCCCTCTCCGCTTCTGATGGCGGATGAAAAGGTGCTGACGACCGAGCCGCTGACCATCGGCGACCGCGTGGCCGTCGTCGCTGACGGCACCCCCGCAGATCAGAAACATCGTCACCGTCGGCGGCAACATCATGCAGGACCGCCGCTGCATCTACTTCAACCAGCCGCACCTGTGGCGCAGCGGCCTTGCCTACTGCTTCAAGACCGGCGGCAGCATTTGCCACCAGATCCCGAACTCGCCGGTCTGCCGCGCGATCTACTATTCCGACGTCGCCACCGCGCTCATCGCCTACGAGGCGGAGGTCGAGTACATCGAAGCTGGCGAGACGCACCGCACCGACCTCAAGTCCCTCATCGAGCGCCACAGCGTGGCCAACGGCCTTGCCTGCCACGAGCACCTGCCCATCCTCGTCACGCGCTTTTTCGTCCCCGCGGCGGAAGAGGGCGAGCGCAGCGGCTTTTATAAGTACGCGATGCGCACAACGATCGACTTCCCGATCATCGACTTCGCGCTCCGCTGCGGCGGCAAGCGCCCCGCGTGTCTGGCCGCGGGCGCGGTCGCGCCCCATCCGGTCGTGATGGCCGAGACGGCGGCGAAGATCGACTCCGACGCCACGGATGACGAGGTCATCGCGCAGGGCGAGGACGAGCTCAGAAAGCTCGCCATGCCCATCAAGGAGGCCTGCATGACCCCCGCGGTCAAGAGAAGTCTCTATCGCCACGTCGCGATGCTGCTGAATCTTAGAAAATAAGCAAAAAAAGGACCGTCCGATCGGACGGTTCTTTTTTGTCGTAGAAATTTACTTCGCGGCGCGGGCCAGAACAGCCTCGGCGCTCATGTTCGGATTGATGGTCTCTTCGCTCTCGACCGCGATGGCCGCGGCGGCGGTACCGGCGGCGCAGCTTTCGGCAAGGTTGCGGCCTGCGAGGAACGACCAGACGAGGGACGCCATCATCGCGTCGCCCGCGCCGGTGGCGTTGCGCATCTCGGCCTTGCAGATGGGCTCCAAATGCGTCTCGCCCTGCTGCGCGGCGAACACGCCGTCGCCGCCGAGCGACAGGAACACGCGCTGCACGCCCTGATCGAGCAGCGCCTGCGCGGCCTGATGGAGCGTGGCGTCGTCCGAGATCTTCACGCCGGAGAGGAGCTCTGCTTCAATGCGGTTGGGCTTGAGCGTGTGGACGTGACTGAGTAAGCCCTGGAGCTTTTCCGCCTTGACGGTGGATACCGGATCGACGAAGAGCGGCGCGGCGCAGTGCTCGACAAGGTACGCGATGGACTCGCGCGGCAGGTTCGCGTCCACGACCACCGCGGCGGCGCCGTCGAGCAGCTCCTTCTGCGAGGCGAAGTAGTCCGGCGTCAACTTTTCGCAGATCTCCATGTCGGCCACGGCCACGGCCATGTCGCCGTCGCTGTCGCCCACGAACACATAGGTCGAGGTGCGGCCGTCGGGCACGCGCAGCGCGTGCGAAAGGTCGATGCCGAGTTCTTTACAGCTCTCTTCGACCTGGCTTGCGCGCGAATCGCCGCCCACGGCGGTCAGAAGATACGTCGGTACGCCGAGCAGGCGCATGTTGTGCGCGATGTTGCGTCCCACGCCGCCGAGGCTCAGCTCGACCTTGCCGGGGTTCGAGTCCTTCGCGCGCAGCGGCGCGAAAGAGTGCGCACCGATGTCGATATTCACGCCGCCGCAGACGACGGCATAGGGAAGATTCTTTTCGTTAGACATGATGTTGCTTTCTCCGAATTATTTGTGATAAAGACGCTTGGATTCATACTTCGGCTCGCAGCTGACGTGAATGCCGAGGCGCTTGTAGAGCTTGATGTCCTCCTCCGAGATGATGACGGAGAAGTGCGCATCGCAGCCGCGGAGCGTGCCGAGCTGGGCTCTTGCCATGTCGGCGAGGGGGTTCGTCAGCGCCGAGATCGCCAGCGCGATGAGCACCTCGTCAGAGTGCAGGCGCGGGTTGTGGTGGCCGAGCGACTGGATCTTGAGCGCTGAGATCGGCTCGATGACCTGATTCGAGATGAGGTTCATGTCGCTGCGGATGCCCGCCATGGCCTTGAGCGCGTTGAGCAGCAGCGCCGCCGAAGCGCCGAGAAGGGAAGAGGTCTTGCCCGTGACAACGCGGCCGTCGGGCAGCACCATCGCGCCCGCGGGCGCGCCGGTCTCCTCGGCCTTCTGCTTGGCCGCGGCCACAGCGGGGCAGAGATCGGGCGTCACATCCGCCTGCTGCATGACGAGCTCGAGCTTTCTGAGCTGGCAGGCGTCAGCAATGCCGCGCGCGACGTCGACCTGCGCGGTGTAGTAGCGGCGCAGAATTTCCATGCGCGAGGCCTGACGGCAGACCTTATCGTCGATGATGCAGTTGCCCGCCATGTTGACGCCCATGTCGGTGGGGGACTGGTAGGGGCACTTGCCGGAGATGCGCTCGAAGATCGCGCGCAGGACGGGGAAGATCTCCACGTCGCGGTTATAGTTCACGGTCGTCTCGCCGTAGGCCTCGAGGTGGAACGGGTCGATCATGTTCACGTCGTCAAGGTCCGCGGTCGCGGCCTCGTAGGCGAGGTTCACGGGGTGCTTGAGCGGCAGGTTCCAGATGGGGAAGGTCTCAAACTTGGCGTAGCCCGCGCTCACGCCGTGTTTGTGCTCGTGGTAGAGCTGGGAGAGGCACGTCGCCATCTTGCCGCTGCCGGGGCCCGGCGCGGTGACAACGATGAGCGAGTGCGTCGTCTCGATATACTCGTTGTGGCCAAAGCCCTCGTCGCTCACGATGTGGGCGACGTCGGAGGGATAGCCTGCGATGGGGTAGTGGCGGTAGTTGCGAACGCCAAGCGTGTTGAGACGCTTGATGAAGGCATCCGCCGCGTTCTGCCCCGCGTACTGCGTGATGCATACGCCGCCGACATAAAGCCCCAGTGAGCGGAACGCGTCGATCAGGCGCAGGCAGTCGTCATCATAGGTGATGCCGAGGTCGCCGCGCACCTTGTTCTTTTCAATGTCGTTCGCGTTGACCGCGATGACGATCTCCGCGTCGTCGCGCAGCTGCTGAAGCATGCGGATCTTGCTGTCAGGCTGGAAGCCGGGCAGCACGCGCGAAGCGTGAAAGTCGTCGAAGAGCTTGCCGCCGAACTCCAGGTACAGCTTGCCGCCGAACTTGCTGATGCGCTCGCGGATGTGCGCGGACTGCATGGCAAGGTATTTGTCGTTATCAAAACCGATTTGTCCCATCGTAAAAAGCACCCCATTTTCAATTTACACATAATATATGCCTATTATATAGAACGTACGGCGGCTTGACAAGAAATGTGCCCGCAGAAAAATAGATGAAAAACGGCGGCGAATTTCTGCTATTTTCCCCTCTTTACATCAGCGAGCTCTTAGCGTATGCTATAAACAGTCTCTTCACGGGGGGGAGAAAAAATCCGCACTTTTTGAAAAAAGATGTTGACAAAAAGACACGGATATAGTAGTATATCACTGTTCGATTCGCGCGGTTAGCTCAGCTGGTAGAGCACATGCTTGACGTGCATGGGGT
>OICB01001343.1_pt1 | contig 10666 bp, 9 predicted proteins | sample 1581121 | NCBI WGS metagenome assembly OICB01 (sample SAMEA3882544, study PRJEB24775) | human gut metagenome | biome: human-associated habitat; feature: intestine environment; material: feces | place: Netherlands | collected 2009/2010 | reverse complement strand
GTGACCAGTCATTGACTTAGTAGAACTGATGTTGAGCTTGTAAGCAGCATCACCGAAGACAGCCTTGATAGCCTTAGCCTCAGAGATATCACCTACGTGGGTAGATGTACCGTGAACATTGATGTAGTCAATGTCCTCTGGCTTGAGGTTAGCATCAGCAAGTGCGCGCTCCATTACGAGCTTAGCACCGAGACCTTCTGGATGAGAAGCTGTGATATGATAAGCGTCAGCGCTCTCGCCTTCACCTACCATCTCAGCATAGATCTTCGCACCACGAGCCTTAGCGTGCTCAAGCTCCTCGAGAATCAAGCAGCCAGCACCCTCGCCCATGATAAATCCATCACGGCTTGCGCTGAATGGACGTGAAGCATGCTCAGGGTCATCGTTACGAGTTGACAACGCGTGCATGGCATTGAAACCACCTACACCACAAGCGCAGATAGCAGCCTCAGCACCACCACTGACAATGATGTTTGCCTTGCCCAGACGAATCAGGTTGAAGGCATCTGCCAATGCGTTGCTTGAAGAAGCACATGCAGATGTTGTGGTATAGTTTGGTCCGTGGAATCCGAAGTGGATTGAAATCTGACCAGATGCGATATCTGCAATCATCTTAGGGATGAAGAATGGGTTGAACTTAGGACCGTTCTCCTCGTGAGTAGCGAAGTACTTCACCTCATCCTCGAAAGTCTTGATACCACCGATACCTACACCGAATACAACACCAACGTTGTTCAAATCTTCAGTTTCAAGATCAATGTTTGCATCCTTTACACCCTGCATAGCGGCAATCATAGCCAACTGGGTATAACGGTCGAGCTTGCGAGCCTCCTTACGGTCAATCCATTCATTGATGTTCAGATCCTTTACTTCGCAAGCGAACTTGGTCTTGAAATTTGTTGTATCGAAATGAGTAATAGGGGCAGCACCGCTCTTTCCAGCGAGGAGGTTCTCCCAAGTTTCCTCAGGAGAATTACCTACTGGAGTCACAGCACCAAGACCTGTTACTACAACTCTCTTTAATTCCATTTATAAAATTTTAGTTGCTAATTTACTTAGCGTTCTCCTCGATGTAAGCGATAGCGTCACCTACAGTAGCAATCTTCTCAGCCTTATCGTCTGGGATAGAGATAGAGAACTCCTTCTCGAACTCCATGATCAACTCTACAGTATCCAAAGAATCTGCACCGAGATCATTTGTGAAGCTTGCCTCTGGCTTAACTTCTGCCTCATCAACACCGAGCTTATCTACGATAATTGCCTTTACTTTGCTTTCAATTTCTGACATAATTGTAACCTTTAAAATGTTTATAATTCAATTTCTAATTAAAAATCTGGGTGCAAAGGAACACTTTTTTTTTGATATAAACAAATATTTCAGCAAAAAAAGTGCTTTTCGGTGCACAAACACCCCCTAATTGTGCATCTTTTTCGCCTTTTTTCCCTTTTTTGTTGGCTCTTTGAGATTATTTTGTTACTTTTGTACGGTATTAAATCAAATAGTTCAAACCGTATGACATTTACAGAAAACGCTAACAAGATTTTTAATCAGGCGATAGCCGATTATCACATCAAAGACAACATTGATACTCCTATCAATAATCCATTCGAGGAAGGTACCATCGAGAACCGTCTCTACCTCAAGTGCTGGATTGATACCGTTCAGTGGCATTTTGAGGATATCATCCGCGACCCTCAGATCGACCCTGCAGAGGCACTCGTCTTGAAGCGCAGAATCGATAAGAGCAACCAGGACCGTACTGATCTCGTAGAGCAGATTGATTCTTATTTCCGCGAGGTTTACAAGGATGTAAAGGTGCTGGATGATGCACGCATCAATACCGAAAGTCCTGCATGGGCTGTTGACCGTCTCAGCATCCTTGCCCTCAAGATCTATCACATGAAGGAGCAGGTGGAGCGCCCTGAGGCTTCTGAAGAGCACAAGGCTAAGTGCCAGGCTAAGCTCAACGTACTCCTCGAGCAGCAGGTGGATCTTTCTACTGCCATCGACCAGCTCCTGGAGGACATCGAGGCTGGAAGAAAGTACATGAAGGTTTATCGACAGATGAAGATGTACAACGATCCTTCTACCAACCCTGTACTCTACAAGAAGTAAACCCGCATCAATCAGAATAGGAGCAGAGTAGGCTTTGTTTTTTACCATAAAAAACGAAGCCCGCTCTGCTTTACACCTTATTATATATATAAAGAGACTAAAAAAGATGAAGACAGAGCATATTCTCGTTATTAGATTTTCGGCCATGGGTGACGTTGCCATGACTGTACCTGTGATTTATTCATTGGCAAAGCAGTATCCTCACGTAAGAATCACCGTGTTAAGCCGTTCCTTTGCTCGTCCGTTCTTCGAGAATCTTGCCCCGAATGTCGGTTTTATGGAGGCTGACCTCAAAGGGGAATATAAGGGTGTAAAAGGTCTCAATGCACTCTATCGCCGACTCATCGCCAAGCAGTTTACCGCGATAGCCGACCTTCACAGCGTTTTGCGCTCCAGCTATCTGCGCATGCGCTTCAACCTCTCCAACTTCAAGGTGGCACATATCGACAAGCATCGCAAGGGAAAGCGCAAGCTGGTGGCTTCGTCCGGCAAGGTGATGGAGAAGCAGCCTTCTTCCTTCCAGAATTACGCCGATGTCTTTGCCAAGTTGGGTTATCCTGTACAGATGGACTTCACTTCTCTCTTCCCAGAAGAAGGAGGAGACCTGAGTCTGCTCCCTGAGCAAGTTTTCCAGGTTACTGTTGATAACAACAAGGATAAATCCACAGTTATCAACAAGGATGCTCATAATCCAGCGGAACCTTGGATAGGTCTGGCTCCATTCGCTGCCCACGAGGGTAAGATCTATCCGGTGCAGCAGATGGAGAAGGTAGTAGAGCGCCTGATTCACAATCATCCTCACTGTCGCATCTTCCTTTTCGGAGGCGGACAGACCGAAACTCCGGTGATGGATGCCTGGGAAGAGAAATATCCACAGGTAGTGAATGCCTCAGGCAAGCTCCACGGCATTTCCGACGAACTCATCCTGATGAGTCATCTCCGCCTGATGATCAGTATGGACAGCGGCAACATGCATCTGGCATCTTTGGTCAATATTCCAGTGGTAAGTATCTGGGGAGCCACCCATCCATACGCCGGTTTTATGGGCTGGCATCAGAGTCCCGACAATGCCGTGCAGCTCGATATGCCTTGCCGCCCATGCAGCATCTATGGCAACAAGCCGTGCATGCGTGGCGACTTTGCCTGCATGAAGAACATCTCGCCGGAGCTGATTGTGGAAAAGGTTGAGAAAGTATTAAATGAAAACGCAAAGAAGAGCCACTAATGACTCTTCTTTGCGTTTATTTCTAATCAGTTATCTACCAAATTTTACTTTTATTACTTCCACCTTGCCAGCCTGCACCTGCAAGTATCCATCTCCTTCAGCCTTCATACCACTCATACTTATATCCACATAATAGTTACCAGGATTCAACTCTATATCTGTGGTTCTACTACTGCCTATTTTCGAACTTTTAATGCATACTAATTTACCAGAGGCGTATTGATCTGCAAGATAGATATAAACATCACCAGTTCCCACAGAACTAGACCAACTAGGAAACTCAACTCTAACAAATCCGGTTGTAGGAATATCGTCATCATCTGATGAACAACCTACAAATGTAAACAGGCTCATAATAGCAAAAGCTAAACTAATGAGCATACTCATTTTCTTTCCCATAACTCTATTTTTTATCTGTTAATTACTACTGCCCAATAAAAAATGGCAATTCATACTTTGAAACTATTATTTCTTGACGTTGCAAATATACGATAATACTTTCATACATCTAAGTCTTTTTTCGTTTTTTAACACGAATATTACACCTTTTTAATAACTGTTTCTTGATTTTACCTGATAAATCAGTAAACCTCTAAAAATAAAGAAAGCATTTCTACTTCTGTTATCAAAATAACCCGTGGATAAGTATATGGAAAACTCTATTAATAACTATTTAATAACTTTGTGGATATCCACCGCTCTCATCCCGAAACCCGAGGAATAGGGATATCCACAGGGTTATTAATAAGTTTTTAGAAACTTTTTCGCAGTTTTTGACGGAAAAAAGATATAAACTTATTAACTTTGCACCGAATTGGGGAAATGTTGATAAAAGAGCTAATCCTTTAAAGACCAAGAAAAAGATTTCCAAGTCGAATACGGATAACTCTGCATAAGATATGGATAATGAAAAAAGCAAATTTTGAAGGTGTTTTTTATCCACTTATCCACGACATATCATCATCCTTATAATCTCTTTTTAAAAATAAGAAATAAAAAATATAATATTAATGTTATGGTGAAAAAAGAATGGATTGAGAAAGGTTACGTGGATGAACCGATCGACGAGACCTTAGACTTGAAAGCTGAAATCAGAAAGCTTTGCAAGGAGAAAGATGCGATTATCCTGGCGCACTACTATACTGTTGGCGAGATTCAGGATATTGCCGACTTTGTGGGTGATTCTCTGGCTTTGGCTCGTAAGGCTGCTGAAACAGAAGCTAAGGTAATGGTGATGTGCGGCGTGCACTTCATGGCTGAGACCTGCAAGCTCTTGAGTCCAGACAAGATTGTGCTCTGCCCTGACCTGAATGCCGGCTGCTCGCTTGCCGACAGCTGCAAGGCTGAGGATCTGAAGAAGTATAAGGAAGAACACCCAGGCTACCAGGTGGTAAGCTATGTGAATACCACCGCAGCCGTGAAGGCTTTGACCGATTGCGTGGTGACCAGTGGCAATGCCAAGAAGGTTATCGACAGTTTCCCACAGGATGCGAAGATTATCTTTGGTCCTGATTACAACCTCGGCAACTATATCAACAGCGTAACAGGCAGAAACATGCTGCTCTGGAACGGTGGCTGCCATGTACACGAGAAATTCTCGGTAGAGGCTATCATCAAGTTGAAGCAGGAGCATCCTGAGGCAGTTGTGATGGCTCACCTGGAGTGCAAGGCACCAGTGCTTGCCGTAGCCGACGTAAAGGGTTCTACCGCCACGATGCTGCATTATGCCCAGGAGCATCCTGAAATCAAGGAGTACATCATCGCCACAGAGGCAGGTATCCTGCATGAGTTGGAGCGCAACTGCCCTGACGTCATCTTCTATCCTGTACCACCAGAGGTAAGTGAGGGTGGAGTAGGTTGCAGCTGCAATGAGTGCGAGTATATGAAGATGAACTCATTGAAGAAGATCTACAATAGCCTGAAGTTCGGCTGGCCTACTGTAGAAGTGGCTCCAGAAATAGCCAAGGATGCCGTGAAGCCTATAGAAAAGATGCTTTCGCTCTCATAGGAAAAAGGTTATTGACTGATTGGAAAAAGCTTATAGACTGAGAGGAAAAAGGTTATAGGCTTATAGAAAAAGGGTATAAGCCTTAATGATTTTTTATATTCAGCGACATTGAATCTCCGTTCAACGACGTTGAATGCACATTCAACGACGCTGAATGTACGTTCAACGTCGTTGAACGGAGATTTTCTTTAATAGTATCAGCATTTACCATAAAGGATATTCCTATTTTCCTTTAAAGGTGTTATTATTTTCCCTTAAGGATATTTCTATATTCCCTTAATAGTATGCCTATTTTCCCTTATGGGATTGAGCCGTCATTAAACTACTCATCCATCCACATTCTGAATCCTTCGCCACGAAGGGTATCCAGGTGGATGGAGGCATCCTTGGCGAAATATCGGCGCAAGTTGTACATCACATTATTGAGACTTTCTTCGCTACAGTGTACACTTCTCCAAACTGTATCCTTTAGGTCTTGGCGTGGCACGACTTCGCCCTTATTGATCCATAATAGCTTGAGTGTGGCAAACTCGGTATTGCCCAGCGTCTTCTCGTTGCAGCCACGGAAGCTGAGCACATGGCTATCTGTATCTACGGTGTAGGCTCCCATGTTTATCATACGAGAATTACTGAAGTCTTTGCGCTTGGCATAGCGGTTTACCCATCCCAGGAACTCACGGCTGTCGAAAGGCTTCTCGATGTAAATCATTGCACCATTGTTGGCAGCCTCAGTTTTGAGTTCTGGATCATGTAACGAAGATACACACATGATAGGGATGTCTTCTGCGGCAAGACGGATGTCGTTGATTCTTTCCAGACTGTTCTCTTCTCCTATCATCACATCGAGGATGATGAGGTTGGGAGACAGCTTCATGATAAGGCTTTCTACTCCAAACAGCGTGTTTTGAAAATAGACCTCATAGCCTGCTTTTTTAAGCAGCAAGACTGCAGTGTTGCCGAAATCCAGGTCATCATCGACCAATAGTACTTTTATCTTTTCCATATTTCTTGTTTTATAATGTTCCTTTAATTACGGTTGTTGCTTTTAGTTGAGCGGCAATGTGAACGTAAAGGTGCTGCCCTTGCCTAGTTCGCTCACCACCTTGATGGTTCCGCCATGTGCCTTAACGGCATATTTTACCATAGCAAGGCCTATGCCATATCCGCTCTTATGGTGTGTGGCTGGTATGCGATAGAACTGCTCGAATATCTTCTTCTGATATTTCTTGTCGATGCCTACGCCGTGGTCAGACACGCTGATGATGGTGAAATGTTCATTCTGTTTGATGTTGACTTCAACATTTGCCTCCTTGTCAGAGTATTTAACGGCATTCTCCATCAAATTGTGCATTACATTTTCTATCAGGTACTTATCTGCATACACCAGAGCATTCTCTTCACGATGGTCGTGGATGCCGATGGCATGTGGCTTGCTGGCATAGTTGATATCTATTTGTTCTTGCGCTTGTTTCGTCAGTTCGATGATGTCAATTTGTTCTTTGTTGATAACCAACTTGCTTTCACTAGCCTTAGAGGTAATCAGTATCGTCTTGATGGTATTGGCAAGATTCTTGATTTGTCTTTCAGAAGAAGTAATCATCTCCTGCAAGTCAGCATCCTTGATATAGTCTTTGATGAATCCCAACTTTAGCAAGATGCTTGCCAATGGAGCTTTCAAGTCGTGTACAGTTCCATGAAGGCTTACCTCACGATTCCTCAGGAGGTCTTCCTTGTATCTGATGGCAGTCATCTGGTATCCTACGCAAAAGACGATGATGATAGCTAGCAGTATGGTAGAGATTAGAGTCTCTATAGAATTTATGATAAAAGAAGATGGAGTTATATCCACCACTGCTTGAACGAAACGGACAGGTTTGAGCCCGATGGCGATAGGCTTGCTAGCCTGCCAACTCTCAATGTCCTTTGTTTGCCCATAACTCTTAATGACCTTTTTATTCTCATCTAATATTAATAAGGTATAGGTAAAGCCCTCATTTAAATTCTTCTTGAATATTTGAGAGAGTTTGGCAAGGTTGATAGGATTACCTTTAGTGGTAAGAATATCTTTGCTCAATAACCCCATAGCTTCAGCTTCTGTTTCGGCAATATCATTGTCTCTAAGATTTTGAATATTGATTTCGTCAAAATCAATAATATCTTCTTTCTTTGGCTTTGCTTTAAGAAAGTCTTCTTCTGTCATAGACTTATAGTAAACTCGCTGTTTCCCATCATTATGTGAGTGCTTGTTCTTATGTGCTCGTATTGCATATTCTTCATCGATGGCAATTCTTAGTACAGAATTTATCTTGTCTGTTTCATTGAAGATATAATTTTTGTGTTGCAGGGAAATGTTATATCCTTGCAACAATGTGATAATCATAATTGCTAAAATTGTTATATAATAATACTTTTTCATGCGTTATACTTTTGTAGTTACACTTTTAATATGCAAAGGTACGCTTTTTTTTCTAAAAGAGCGTACATTCTTACATCATTTTTATATCATAATCGGGGGGTAAAAATGATGTGAAATTTGATGTAAAAAGTTTGGTGGTTTGACCAATTTGCCGTAATTTTGCACCCGGAAATTTTAATTAATATAAAGAGTAACAGCTATGGATATATTGAAAAAACATGAACAGGGCAAAGTCCTAGGTGGAGGCTATGTGGTCATCAAGGACAATATGAATTGTTGGAACATCGTATAAAAGATTATTGTTGGCGAGTCATTAATAATAAAAAACTTAAGAGATGAAGTACATTTGGGTAGTGTTGATGTTATTTTTGTTTCCTTTCACTTGCTTAGCGCAGGTGAGAGGAAAAATTGTATCTGTATCGGATTCTTCTTGTGTGCCTTTTGTTACAGTTTCTGCTTTTGATAAAACAAATCGGTTTCTGGGTGGAGTGCGCAGTATGGAAACAGGAGAATTCTCTTTGGAGAGCAAAGGAAACATATATAAATTGTCTTTCCAGTCGATAGGTTTTGAAAAACGAGATACTATATCTCCTCTTGGTTTCAAGGGCGATATAGGTGTTGTTGTATTGCAATCAAAGGTGGAAAACTTAAAGGAGGTGGTAGCTGTGGCTGATATGGTGAGTAGAAATGCATCTAAAGAAACTGTATTCATCACCGATTCCCTTCGAAAAGGAACCACTAGTGCTATACAGCTATTAGCAAAAATTCCAGGTATAACAACAGATTGGGGAACAGATGAAGTGAATGTAGGAAAAGATAAAAATGTACCTGTAATTATCAATGGCAAGGAAGTAAAACGAGAATATGCCATCAGCATAAACCCAAAGCGCATCAAAACCGTAGAAATTATGCGTTATCCTGCTGGTAAATATTCAGAATATCCAGTAGTGCTTAATATGGAACTGGTTAATGACTATACTGGATGGGATATAAGTGCGTTCTCTCGCAATTTGTATTCTTTCAGAAATAAGCATTCCAATAGGGAAGTTATGGGTGCAAACTTTACCTATACATTTCCAAGAGTTAATCTGTATGGCAGCCTAAACTTTACGCATCGTCAGAATTATGATGTATTAGGTTATGAATATAGTAACTTGGGTGATGTGACGATAAAATCAAAGGCTATTGATTACAGAAAACCAAACATGAGTACTGGGAGCAATATTGGTAGTTTTAGTTTGGGAACAGATTATAAATTGTCAGATAATCAAACACTATCTGTGCAAGCTTGGATAGAGACAAAGGGAAGTAAACAAAGTGATTTCTTTTCTGTTTCTAATAGTGACGAAAAATATGAATCAAATAGCCTAGATGATTTCAATACAGATGATTATACTATTGGATTGTTTTATAAGGGAACGCTTCTAAAACATTTAAATTTATCTTCGGAACTCATATATAATAGGTATGATATTCATGAAGATAGATTTTATAGTGCAAAAAATGATGTAGCTCAAACCCCTTACAAGGGAGATAAAAACTATTGGCGTTATTATTTGTCTGGTTACTATAACTTAGGCAGCAAGGTGTCTTTGTGGGCAGACTACACCCAAATATGGAAAGATTATTCTAATTCTGACCGAAATGAGAATGTTCTGTTGTATAGTAGCAAGGAAACTCGAAGTAAATTGATGGGAGCAATATCATATCAGCCATTTAGAAATTTCAATGCTTTGCTAGGCACTCATTTGTTGACTGTCAAAGATGAAAACCAATTGAAGGCAGTATCTGAGAAACATACATCTTGGATGCCTTTGTTTAAAGGTTATTGGAAACCTATTAAGTGGATGTATTTGCAATATAATTATTTTTGTGATGTGGAATATCCCAATCTTGATCAGTTGTCAACGGTAAGATGGCAAGTGAACGATGTGCTTTGGCATAGAGGCAATTCTGAGTTGAAACCTAGAATTATGCATTATTCTGAAATTACGGTCAACTTTGTCAATATAGTCAAGATTGACTATATGTACAAGCAGAGCAAGGATGAGATGATAGACTATTATCAGCAAGAAGAGGATAAAACTTATCAGACTCAAGCAAATTGTAATTACAGACATAATTACTTGGGAATGGAAGGTGATTATAATCTTGGCAAAGGCATAGAACTATCATTTGTTGCAAATTACCAATGGTATCATCGGTATATGAAAGATGACACGAAGCATTTTGGCAGAACCTGGTATCTTGATACACAGCTTCTTTGGAATGTTCCAAATACAAAATTGAGTTTTATGGCTAGCTATTTCCTTCGTCACGACAAATTGCCGTTATTGCAAGGTAAACAGTATGATGAAGAGGAAAAGTTGTTTGTTGGAACTTCTTGCTCTTTGTTAAAAGGTAAGTTGCCAATATCTTTGGAAGTAAGCATACCGACGTCCATGATTTCCAAGAAGACTTATACGAAAGTGAGTCTTCCAAATTTTGCTTATCAAACCTATGGAGATAATAGAGTAAATGCTTTTGTTGCCCTAATCAGTGTTAAGTATAGTTTGGGTAAGGGGAAGACAACAAAGCTAAATAATAGTAAGAATTTAGATGTGGAAAAGTAAATGAATAGATTTCCTGTTTGTTTTCAGCATGATAGTATGCTATGCGGTATCACCTGCTTGCAGATGATATGTAGATATTTCGGCAGGGAGTACTCCTTGGACTCTCTGTCGAAGATTTGCTTTGCAACAACGGAAGGTGTTTCCATGCTGGGCATCAACGAGGCGGCAAAAATATTGGGGTTTCAAACGGTTTCGGCAAGGGCCACAATAGAGGAACTTAGCGAGACTCCGCTCCCTTGCATCCTTCATTGGAACCAGAACCATTTCGTGGTATTATATAAGGTGAAGA
>OICB01001339.1_pt1 | contig 10691 bp, 5 predicted proteins | sample 1581121 | NCBI WGS metagenome assembly OICB01 (sample SAMEA3882544, study PRJEB24775) | human gut metagenome | biome: human-associated habitat; feature: intestine environment; material: feces | place: Netherlands | collected 2009/2010 | reverse complement strand
ACACCCCACACCGCCGCACAACCCAGAAAGGCCCCCATGGACACCACCTTCAGCCACATCAAAGCCGTGTTCTGCGATATCGACGGCACGCTGCTCACGAGCCAGCACACGGTGTCCCCGCGCACCGTGGCGGCGATCCGCGCCCTGCGCGAGCGCGGCGTGCTCTTTGGCCTGTGCACCGGGCGCGACGCCCACGCGACCGAGGCCATGTACGAGCTCTGGGGCATCGAAGGCCTGGTAGACGTGATGGTGGGCTGCGGTGGCGCCGAGGTCATCGACCGCGCGCACGACATCAACGAGCTGAGCTATCCGCTGCCGGGCGAGACCATCGCGCGCATCTGCGAGCACATGGCAGGCCTGCCGGCAACGCCCGTTTGCCCTCGGGATGGCGTGCTCTATGTGCCCGAGAGCAATGCATGTGTCGAGCACCTGTCGCGTGTCGACGGAGTGCCCTACCAGGTGGTCGACTTTGCCGAGTTTTTGCGCGAGCCGCAGACCAAGGTGATGTTTACCATGGCGCCCGAGGTAATGCCGCGGGTGATTGAGCGGGCGTCGACGTTTGCCGATAACACTGTTAAGGCGGCGGCTCTGCAAACCACGCAGCGGCTCTACGAGTTCATGGATCCGCGCGTGTCCAAGACGCGCGGCCTTGTGCGCGTGGCGGAGCTCAACGACATGGAGCTCCAGAACATCTGCGTGTTTGGCGATGCCGATAACGACACCTGCATGGTGGCCGATGCCGGTGTGGGCGTGGCTATGGCAAACGGAAGCGACGCCACCCGTGCCGCCGCCGACTTTGTAACCGCAAGTAACGACAAAGACGGCATCGCGATCTTTATCGAGGAGCATCTGCTGTAGCGCAGGGGGAGAACCACCACAAAGGGGGGCAGGCACCTTTGTGGTGGCCTCAGGCGATTTGGGCGAATTGATACCTAAAATCTGCGCGAAAATTCAGATATGGTTGTCTGAACATTACGCTTCTAACTACCGATGAAATAAAGATATTCCCATCAATTTGGTAGTCTATTCCTCCCGGTTAATGACCTACCGTTCACGGTCGATTTTCGACCGTTCGCAGGATGCATGCTCTTGAGCAAAATGTTGTGCAAATAAATAAAATGCTATTAAAAAACTGATAACTGGCTTAATTACCAGCAGAAATAGATATTTCATAGCGAATAAACGAAGGTAAATCTGAGCAAATGTCAAGAGAATTGAGAATTCGCTACAAAACTATCGGTTTTTTTGCTTAGATGTTCAAACAATCGTTACAATATGCATTACTAAGCGTGCGCAATTACAGATTGCGCAGATACGTTTGATAGTGAAAGAGCAAGATCGCGGTCTCTTGGGGAGGAGACATCGATGAAAGCGAATTCAGAAAAAACTAAGCAGAGCAATAAAGCGACGCGCCGTGTACTGGCAGGCGTTTTGTGCGGATCCTCCGTGTTGAGCCTGGTACTGTCGCTCGTCATGCCCCCGATCTCGCAGGCCATTGCCAATGGCACTCAGGAGGTTGCTGCCGAGGAGGTTGCTGCGGACGAGGGCACTTTAAGCAAGGACGCCCGTGCGGACAATCCCACGGGCAAAGACGCCGAAAACCAGAATAACGGCGACGTCGAGAATGACGCGAACGACGACGTCGAGAATGGGGCGAACGAGGATACCGTTGCAGCAGACTCGACAGCCGATGACGCGGAGGCCGAGGGCGCCGCGCCGCCTGCGGATGATGATGCTAACGACGAGGGCACGATCGCACTTGCTGCAGAGAATGGATCGACTCATGAAATCAGTAGTGGAGCTGAACTCAGCTCGAAGCTTTCTGAAAAGAGATTTCGCGATAATGAGGGCCGGGCTACTTTTACGCTTGTTAACAATATTGAATGCAGGGATGAGATCAGTCTTAATCAAACTGACGATAACCCCATCAATATCACCCTTAATCTAAACGGTAATAAGATCAAGTGCTTGAACACCAACAAGCCGTTATTCAATGTTGCTGGCGGCGCAACACTTACAATTATGGATTCCAAGCAGGAGAGTGAGAAGGTCAACGAGGGCCAGCCGCTGACTGATCGGGGGCAGAGCCTGAATGCCGATAATTATGACAAGTATGCCGCCAATTATGGCAAGAATGCCAATCTGACTTACGACAAAGATAACGATAACATTCCATCTAATCTTACCTACTACGTGACCGAATCGTCCCCGAACGAAACAGGCACAACCGAGACACTTGTCAAACATGACGTTGAGATTAAAGGCGCCATCGTGGCGTGCGGCGGCAAAACAAATCTAAGGCTCATCAATCTGTATAACAGACACGGCAAGGGCGGCACGTTTAACCTTGTGAGCGGCGTGATTACGCAAAAACAAGACGGCAGCGTTAGCAGCTTGGTCTATGCCGAGGGCGGCTCTACCGTCAACATGCGCGGCGGCTACGTGTGTGGCGCTTTAGGCTCGGGCGCGGGCGCGGGCATTATGGTGTCCAACGATAATGGTGGTGCCTCGACCCTTAATTTGACCGGTGGCGTAATTGCCGGCAACCGCGCTCCTAGGGGCGGCGGTGTATATGCCAAGGGGTCTGCAGTCACGGTGACCAGTGGCGTAATCTCCGGTAAGGTGACCAGTGGCGTAATCTCCGGTAATAGTACACTCGGCGCGGAACTCGGTGGCGGCATTATGGCCGAGGGCGGCATCGTGACCGTTTCTGGTGGCTATATCACAAATAATAGAATGGCTAAATTCTGTGGCAATGATGGTTGGGGTTGTCATGGCGGCGCTGGGCTTGCTGCCAATAACGGCGCCCATGTCACCATTTCCGGTGGCCAGATTACTGGCAATTATTCTGAAGAAGCTGGTGGCGGCGTTTACGTTACCAATCAAGATCAACAAGGTATGGCATGGCTCGACATTACGGGAGGAATTATTGCCTCTAACGTGAGCTTCCGATCTGAAGGTGCCGGTATCCGAGTGGGCCAGAAGGTTGACGCGGAAATAAAAGTTCCGGCAAATTCTAGTAGTCCAGTCTATATCACTAATAACTCCTGCATGTCTCGCTGTAATGAGGACGCATCTAAAGCGGGTAGGCTATTTGTCTATAGCTCCTATATAAGCAGCAATACCGCTGGCGGCTATGGCGGCGGCGTAGCAGTCTGCCCTACGGGCAAGACGTTGGTAACGAACACTGAGGGCACGGCAATCTTCGGCAATAAGTCTGCCGATGATGAGCATCCTAGCGATAATCATCCTAATCCTGCTTACGACAAAGCGAGCAATTCCGGCAATGAAAAAGCGCCCCATCTTTCAGCTGGTGGTGCTGAAGGTACTAATAAGACTGAAGATAGAGATGCATACGATTCGGAGACGTTTCGCACGTACGGTCATGCCGATTTCTTCCTCGCGGCGAATGGTCACACAACGCCGGTCGCAGTGGTAAGCGGCAAGATGCTTGGCGATATAGACGCCAAGTATTCGGGAAGCATTGAGCTAACGAATCGCATTACCATCCCCGCCAACGGTGTTGCTCAGGTAAAAAATAGCATCGGTCTGACTTCGGGTGTTAGTGCCACGGATGAAACGAAGACTGAACCAGCACGGAATAAAGCGACAACTTTCATCACGGGCAACTATTCCTGGGACCATGGTGGCGGCATCATGTCGAATGGTGACCTGTACTTGGGTCAGCCAGCAGACACGTATGTCTATCCGAGCCTTAAGTTGAAGGCAACCAAGGAGTTGACTGGCCGCGACCTCAAAGATAAGGAGTTCACCTTTACGGTTTATCGCAAGGACTCGGATAATGCGAAGCGAGCCTGTCAAATCTGTCCCGAATAGCGCTGACGGCAACATCGCCTTTGACCTTAGCGCGAAGCTTAGCGAGCTTCTTGGCAAGCAGTTTAAAGCGAGTGGTACTGGCGAAACTACAGACTACGACATTACATACTACATGGTCGAAAATGCGGGCGATAAACTTGGTGTCAAATACGATCATGCTGTATACGAGATTAAGGTGAAAGTCAAATGCACGCCGACTGAACTTATGTCTGTTCCGATACAGGGAAAGCCGAATGAGACTAAAAAACTTATGGTCTATAACTACGCGATTGATCGTGTGGACGTGACTAAGCATGATGAGGGTTCAGCTAAAGATCTGGGCACTGTGTCACTAGGTACTGACGGCTATTATTCGATCGTCGACTCCAGCAGCGCAACCTCCACCAACAAGGCAACCTTCACCAACACATACGACTCTGAGGGTTCCTGGACTCCTAAGGCGACTAAGGTCGTTAAGGGTGGCGAGATGAAGGCGTTTACGCTTCAACTTGCGACCGACTATGAGTTCAATAACATTGTTAGCAGTAAGTCGACCACGGCTGGCGGTAATGATGACCCTCAGACTCTGAGCTTCGCCGATATCGGGTACAAACTTAATCAGCTTGACAAGCTCGAACCTGACTCTACTGGTCGCGTTGCAAGAAAGGTCTTCCCCTATTATGTCCGCGAACAGCAGCCGAACACACCGTTCACGAACTGCACGTACGACAAGTCGGTCTATGAGTTCAAGGTTGATGCAACGGATTATGGTGCTGGAAAGATCACAACCAATGTGACCTACACCCAGATCGTCGATGCCAAAGGCAAGCCTATCCCCGAGAACGAGCAAAGTGCGGTCCCCTACGTTCCAGATAAGGACGAGGCCACTGGCAAGGAACAGAGCGTTCCGGTCTTCACCAACACCTACTCCACCTCTTTGCCCCTTTCTGGTATGTCGGGCGTCACTCTGACGTACCTTGCCGGCGCGGCGGTGCTTTGCGCTGCTGCGGCCTGGATGCACATTCGTCGCAAGGCGAATGCGAAGGGAGGTAAGCGTCGTGAATAAGAAAGTTTGCTCCTTCCCGATCTTGTTTGCGCTGCTTGCCCTCCTGATCGGCACCTGCGCGGTTGTGTTCCCCGCTTCCGCGCAGGCCGCGCCGACCTCGACTGGTTCCATCACGGTGAGCGGCACCGTGGCGAGCAGCTACGACGCCCACCAGATCTTTAGCGCCAACGTCGTCGACGGCGACAGCGACGCCAAGATCGCCACCGATCTCGCCTGGGCAAGCGACGCCGTGCGTGACGCCGTCCTGCCCGTGCTGCACAGCGCCGGCATGCCCAATTCCCAGACCACCGCGCAGGAAGCTGCCGAGTGGCTCAACGCCGATTCCCACCTTACGAGCGCGCTGAGCGCACAGCTCGCTCGTTCCCTCCAGAGCTCTGGCGCCGTGTCAGTGGCCCTTAACGCGGGCACGACGGCCAAGCTGCCCTGCGGCTACTGGCTCATCGTCGCCGACGACGACGCCATTTCCCAGAACGAGGCCGGCACCGCGCCGATTATGGCCCTGGTCGGCGGTAGCGCCGTCACCGTCAAGCCCAAGGCGGCGACCCCCAAGGTGTCCAAGCATGTGCTGGAGGACGGTACCGCCGCCTGGCAGAAGGCCGCCGACGCCACGGTCGCCGACGACCTGTACTGGCGCCTCTCTGCCACGGTCCCGGCGGGTCTTACCGCCTACGACTCCTATGCGGTGCAGTTCGTCGACACCATGAGCGCGGGGCTCGACCCCTCCAAGGTCGCCGCGGGCATGCGCGTGTACGCGGCGCCGGGCGCCGGGGGCGGCTTCGACGCCGTCGCATGTGAGGGCGGCGAAGCCAACTCGACGCCGACTAAAGGATGGACAGACATTACTTCACAGTGCAAGGTCTCGGTCGAGGGCAATGCCTTCACCGTGCGCACCGGCGACCTCATCGCCGCGCTCGGCGGGGCCGACGCCTTCACCGCGGGCGCCCGCGTGGTCGCCGTGTACAATGCGCCGCTCAACAGCGCATGCAACCACGGCATCGCGAAGGGCAACCCCAACGAGGTCTACCTGCGCTACCCGCGTTCTCCCTTTGCCGACCAGTCCGGCGACGCCGGCTTCACCCGCACGCCGAGCGACGACGCGTGCGCCTACACCTGGGATCTCGCGCTCACCAAGCGCGGCAGCGACGGCGACAAGCCGCTTGCCGGGGCGGTCCTGAGCATCGCCGACGACCGCGGCCGCACGCTGGCGGCCGACGGCACGTGGGATGCGGAGGGCAAGGCCACCGTCACCACGGGCGAGGACGGCCGCGTGACCGTCTCGGGCGTGGACTCGGGTAAGCTGGAGGTCCGCGAGCTCAAGGCGCCCAAGGGCTACACCGCCTTTGAGGGCACGCGCTCCGTGACGGTCAAGGCCGAGGGCCTGGACGTCGACCAGGTGGCCGCGGCCAAGCCCAAGCTCACCATCACGGCCGAGTCGCCCCTGCGCGCCGACAGCGCGGACGGGTCGACGGGCAGCCTGGAGGCGTCGCTCATCAACACGCCCACCGGCACACCTCCTAGCATTACCACCGGAGGCTTTATGCCCTCGACTGGCGATATGGCAATGTACGCCGCGGCCGCCGCAGCGGTCGCCGGAGCCGCGCTCATCGTGGTCGCGCTCCTGGTCAAGCGGGGAGGTGGCAGCCATAAAGAGTAGCTGGCAGCCCCACAGAGAGCGGGGCGAGACGTAGCGAAGTAGATGCTAAGATTCAGACAGACAGTTTTAGATCAAATGGAATTCGAGCAGAAAGCAGAGGAAAAGAAGATGAGCATGAGCAAGAACATCGCACGCCTGGCAGTGACAGCAGGCCTCACAGCAGCGCTGAGCTTCGGCGGCGTAATGGCCCCGGTGAGTATGGCGTTTGCTGATGGTGCGGCGGGTTCGACCGTAACTTTCAATGACCCTACTTATCAAGAGACTACGACCTATAAGGGCATCCGGATCTTTACGGCTAATGTGAACGGCTCCAGTGTCACTAATATTCAATGGGCGGGTTCTGGCGAGCAGCAGACGACGATTCAGAATGCCGTTCTTGAAGCAATCAAGACGGAGGAGCCTGGCTATTCGAAAACAACCGCTCAAGATGCTGCCGAATGGTTGAAAGATCATTCCAAGGTGAGCGGGGACGACTCGTACATCGCAAATGATAATGTTCTGAATATAATTGCAAAGAAGCTTAACGAAAGCAACTTGACTTGGGAAAAGACCGCACAAGGTAGCAACAAGCTTACCGGACTCGGCACTGGCTACTGGCTGTTCCTCACCAATGGTGTCTATAAGCCCGCTGACGGCTCGGCAGTCGAGCAATCGACCGATGCCTTCACCTCGCCCATCTTTAAGCTCGTGAACGGCACGGATTCAGTAAATATTACGCCGAAAAAGAAAATCCCTACCGTCGAGAAGAAGATTGTGAGTGCCGCGAGTGGCGCGGAGTGCGACGCCGCCGATTCGCATATCGGCCAGGATGTTACGTACAACATCTATGGCACTATTGCCGACAACTATGACTCATACGCCTCGTATTTCTATGAGTTCTCCGACCAGATTTCCAGGGGCCTGACGCTGCAGCCGGATAGCGCCAAGGTTTATCTGTACGCTTCGCCGACGGAGGCGAAAGCTGATCCGAACCATAAGAACAATACGGGAACAGACATTACGACATACTTTAACAGGGGGTCTTCTGATGCCGATCTATCTGACGGTAGCGTTACGACGACATGGACCTGCAATGACCTTAAAACTATCCCAGGCGTGAATATCACCAAGGATTCTTGCATCGTTGTCTCCTATACGGCACAGATCAATGACAAAGCGGTCGTCGGTAAGAGTAATAGCGGGCTGGGCAATTACAACACCGTAACGCTTTACTACTCCAACAACCCCATGACCACTGACTATGGTCAAACCGTGCCCGACACTGTCAGGGACTACACCTACGGCCTCAAGATCAATAAGGTCGACTTGGGAACGGAGCGGGCTCTGAACGGTGCCCAGTTTACCATTCAGGTGAATAAACCAGACGATCCGACCTTGAATGGTAAGTTTGTTAAGGATGACGGCACCCTCTCCGACTCTGAATATATATTCAAGACCGAGAACGACGGACATTTTACAGTGACGGGTCTCGATGCCGGCAAATATACCGTGAAAGAGAAACCTCTCAAGGGTTATGAGAATATCTCGCCGTTCGATTTCGAGATTGTTCCGACCATGTCAACAGATGGGGCTAAAGTTGAGAAGCTAGAGCTTCGTATGGACGAATCTGAAAAGCTTATTCCTGGCATCAACGATAATAGCGAGGGTAAGGTTGGCGATAACAGGCTTGAGACCATGGCTGACACAACCACAAACTCAGACGGCACCTTCAATATCACCGTCGGCAATACCAAGCAGGTCGGCCTTCCCCTCACCGGTCTTAACGGCGTGACCTTCACTTGGATCGCTGGTGGCGCGGTGCTGTGCATCGGCGTGGCGCACCTCATCCGCAGCCGTAAGCAGGCTGAGGAGTCCGAGCAGGAGTAACGCTCGCTCACCCATCCCTTTGGCAGGTGGGATGTGATGCCATGAGACTTGCGGACACTTTTCTCGTCCATCCACGTTCTTGCTTTGCCATTCATTTTTCGGGGCAGACTCCGCACTGGAGTCTGCCCTGTTTTTTTGGGACAACGGGCTTATAGGACAAAATGTGTGTCCATGTTGGGGGCATCGGCGCAGGTCGATGCCCCTTTTTCAGCCGTTTAAATTCCGTGGCCGCTTTTAACCGCTCGGACAGAATGTGTGTCCGGTTGCCCATCGTTCCCGCTGGTAGATAACCTTTTCCGGAACCGTTAAATACCCTTTCGGAAGAGGTGCCCATGAAGGCCGTTTATTGCCCCTACTGCGGCGGTCGGACCAAGCGCAACGGCAGGACTTCCTCGGGATCCCAGCGGTGGAGGTGCACGGCCTGCGGCGCGTCGACGACGGTGAGGTACGACGACACGGCGACAAGGCTGGACGAGTTCCTCGGGTGGCTCCTCTCCAAGGACTCCCAGGCGGCGATGCCGGGCGGCGGGCGGTCCTTCAGGCGCAGGACGGCCGAGTTCTGGGAGGTCTGGCCGATGCCCGTCCCCGACGGCGAGCTCCACCGCGTGCTCTACGTCGACGGGATCTGGGTCGCGCGCGACCTCGTGGTGCTCATATGCTGCAGCGGCGAGCGGGTGGTCTCCTGGTACATGGCGAGGTCGGAGAACTCGAGGGCGTGGTCGGCCCTCATGGCGCCGATCCCGGCGCCCGAGGTGGTCGTCACCGACGGCGGGAGCGGGTTCGCCAAGGCCGTGCGCGAGACCTGGCCGCGCACCAGGGTCCAGAGGTGCACCTTCCACGCCTTCTCGCAGGTCAAGCGCTACACGACGACGCGGCCGAAGCTCCAGGCGGGGCGCGAGCTCTACCTCATCGCGCGCGACCTCATGGGCATCGAGACGCTGCACCAGGCCGAGCTCTGGGTCGAGCGCTACCTCGACTGGTGCGGGTTCTGGGCCGACTTCCTGGAGGACAGGACCGTGGTGGACGGCAGGAGGGTCTACACCCACGAGAGGCTGAGGCGGGCGCGCTCGTCGCTGTCGTCGCTGGTGTCGGCGGGGACGCTGTTCACCTACCTCGACCCCGCCCTGGCCAAGGCCGGCCCGCTGCCGTCGACCAACAACATGATCGAGGGAGGGGTGAACTCGCAGCTGAGGGCCGTCCTGCGCAACCACCGGGGGCTGACGTCGGTCAAGCGCGTTAAGGCGGTGTTCTGGTGGTGCCACACTCATTCGGGGGACGCGAGGACGGCGAGAGAGAAACTCGCCACGATGCCGACCGACGCGGACATCGACTTCCTGTTCAGCGTCTACTCCGCTTCGCCGTCGCGCGAGGACGGAGGGCCGGAATGGGGCGACAGGGCCGTGTGGGAGGACCTCCACCACAGGGACCCGTACCCGTTCTGGTTGGATTAATGGATGGAAACGGATGTTCTATCGGGACACACATTTTGTCCTATAAGCCACAGAAAAGCCGCGAGCGCTCTCTCACCTTCGCTCGCGGCTGGACTGCGCCATCATTCCGTACACCTTCACATGATTAGGATGTGATATTCAGTGGTTACGCTCGGAAAAAACATGCGCAGCGTCTCTATTGTAGGCGTAGGCTGCACCCCGTTCAAGGATTTTGAGGAGCATCCCGAGACCCAGGGCATTGGCGAGGGCGAGGCGTTTGGCTATGCGGCCCTCGAGGCAATTGCCGATGCCGGTCTTGAGCCCCGCGATATCGACTTTTTCTATCACGGCAGCGCCAATCCGTATCTCGTTGGCGATTGCATTACCCCAAACATGCAGGTTGCCGATTGGTTTGGCGTTCGTGCCAAGGGCTCTGTCCATCATTCCGAGGCTTGCTGCACGGGCTACGTCGCCCTTGAGCAGGCCGTGATGGCAGTCGCCTCCGGTGCCTACGATGTTGTCCTTACGGGTGCCTGCGATTTGGCTTCGACGCTTCCCGTTGAGCATATGCCCTCCCATATTCGTCGGGACTTTACGCTCGACGTCATGATTCCCTCGCTCGATAAAATCTATGACCGCGCTTATGGTCGCCCGCTCGATGGCGCCTTTGGCGTGTCGTTCGACAACTGGATCAACGAGTATTCGATGCAGTACGACCTTACCGCCGATCAGATCGATGACGCCCTGAACGGCCTTACCAAGAGCCTTCGCCGCGGTGCCGTCCTGAATCCCCTTGCCTGGTACGAGACCACGGTCGAGGAGGACGCGAAGGCAGCTGGGTTCGATACCGCCGACGAGT
>OICB01001338.1_pt1 | contig 10701 bp, 8 predicted proteins | sample 1581121 | NCBI WGS metagenome assembly OICB01 (sample SAMEA3882544, study PRJEB24775) | human gut metagenome | biome: human-associated habitat; feature: intestine environment; material: feces | place: Netherlands | collected 2009/2010 | reverse complement strand
GGTGAGCGATGTGGGGCGTACGTTCGTGCAGATGTTCGACGCGACGCTGGCCCAGTGGTGCGGCGTGCAGCCCGGCGTCTGCTCGATGGGCGAGACGTGCGGCGATGCGCTGGTCGTCGAGCACAACGGCGACGTCTACTCGTGCGACCACTTCGTCTATCCCGAATACAAGCTGGGCAACATCCGCGAAACGACCCTGGCGGAGATCTACCGCTCGAAAAAGCGCGTCGACTTCGGCCTGGCGAAGCGCAACGCCCTGCCGGCCGAGTGCCTGCGCTGCAAATACTACTTCGCCTGCCGCGGCGAGTGCCCCAAGCACCGCTTCGAGACCGGTGCGGACGGCTGCCGCAAGAACTCGCTCTGCGAGGGTCTGAAGCACTACTTCCGCCACGCCGAACCCTACATGGACTACATGCGCGAGCTGCTCTCCAAGGAGCAGTCCCCGGCCTGGGTCGTGCCCTTCGCCCGCCGCCGCATGGGGCTGATGTAGCCCCGGGCCTTTGCCCCCGAAGCGCGCGTCGGATGCGGGCGTGCGGCAAGATGAAAAACTGTCCCGGAGGGTCCGGCGGCAACGCATCCGGGCGTCGTCAGGCATGGTCCGGTGCGACATGAAAAAAAGGGGTGTCCCGTCGGGACACCCCTTTGCACGTGTAGGCCCTGTAAGCCGGGTTCTGTTCCCGGAGCGGACTCCGGGCCCCTGTCATTTATCTACGACGGCAGTCACCTGCCGCCTCCAGCAACCTACCCCCCGGCATCGGACGAGCAACCCTTGATTGCCGGTATACATGGTCTTGCAACCCACGGGACGTACTGCCGGGTGACATCACTGCCCCCGCGGTGGGCTCTTACCCCGCCTTTTCACCCTTACCTGCCGGCGTTCCCTCGCGGGACCCGGCGGGCGGTCATTCTCTGTTACGCTCCCATACCCTCACGGATATCAAGTCGTTGGCTTGCGTGGCGCTCTGCGTTGCCCGGACTTTCCTCCCCCGGCCGACGGCCGGCAGCGACAGGGCGGGCCTGCGCCGCAAAGGTACGCAATCGGAAGCAGAATTCAAAACCCCGCGGCGGGTCAGAGGATCTTTTTCACCCAGCGGAACATCCGGTAGGGCATGTAGCGGAACGGCGGGTCCGCCCACGTCGGGGTCGAGACGACGGCCCGGCGGTGCGTGAAGGCGTCGAAGCTCTCGCGGCCGTGGTAGCGCCCCATGCCCGAGTTGCCCACGCCGCCGAAGGGGAGCGCCTCGTTGGCGATGTGCATGATCGTGTCGTTGAGGCACGCACCGCCCGAGAGGGTGGCATCGACCACTTCGGCGGCCTCCTTTTCGGGTCCGAAGCTGTAGAGGGCCAGCGGATGTTCGCGGCTGTTGATCAGGCGCACGGCCTCGTCCCGCTCGTCGAAGAGCAGCACGGGCAGCACGGGACCGAAAATCTCCTCCTGCATGACCGGCGACGAGGGGTCCACGTCGCCCAGCAGCGTGGGTTCGATGTAGCGCTCCGCGGCGTCGGTCCGCCCGCCCGCCAGGATGGTGCCCTGCGTGAGGTAGCTGCTGACGCGGGCGTAGGCGCGGTCGTCGACCATCCGCACGTAGTGGGGGCTTTGCCGCGGGTCGTCGCCCAGCATCTGCCGCACGGCGCGGGTGAAGGCCTCGACAAAGGGCTCCAGCAGCGAGCGGTGCAGCAGCAGGTAGTCCGGAGCGATGCAGGTCTGCCCGGCGTTGAGCGCCTTGCCCCAGGCGATGCGGCGCGCGGCGATGCGGATGTCGGCTCCGCGGTCCACGACGACGGGGCTCTTGCCGCCCAGCTCCAGCACGACGGGCGTGAGGTGCCGCGCGGCGGCCTCCATGACGACGCGCCCCACGGCCGGGCTGCCCGTGAAGAAGATGACGCCCCACCGCTCGGCAAGCAGCTGCGTGTTGACCTCGCGGTGCCCCTCCACCACGGCGACGTACTCCTCGTCGTAGATCTGGGCGATCATCCGCGCCAGCGTCTGCGAGACATGCGGCGTGGAGGGCGAGGGCTTCAGCATCGCCGTGCAGCCGGCCGAGATGGCTCCGACCAGGGGGTTGAGCAGCAGCTGCACGGGATAGTTCCACGGTGCGATGATGAGCGCCGGGCCGAGCGGCTGCTTCAGGATGCGGCTGCTTGCGGGCCAGAGCTTGAGCGGCGTCGGCCGCCGCTCGGGGCGCATCCACTGCCGGAGGTGGCGCAGGTGGTTGCGGATCTCGCCGCGCACGATGCTCAACTCCGTGAGATAGGCCTCCTCGGGCGATTTGTGCAGGTCCTGCCACAGCGCTTCGCAGAGGGGCTGCTCCCACTGCCGCAGCGCCTGGTCGAGACGCCGCAGCATCGTGCGGCGGAAGGCGGCGGAGCGGGTCTCGCCGCGGTCGAAATAGTCGCGTTGGGCCGCCGCGAGGGCGCTGATGCGGGCGGCCGGGGTGTTTTCTGTGGTCATGGCGGATGGATATTGGGTTGGCCTTCGGCGTCCGCTCCACCCTGCGCCGGGGCGAAGGGCCGGCACCCGCGCGGCGCTTCCGTCCGTGCAGGTGCGGCGTGCGGAGGGGCGCGCCGCGAGGCGTTACCGCTTTTCGCGGAAGATGTTCAGGTGGGCCAGCAGCGGATTGCGGCGTGCGAGCAGGAAGAACTCGGCGACGAGCAGCACGAGGGCGGCGATGAGCAGGTACTGGTACTGTTCGTTGAACTCCTCGAAGCGCACGGTCGAGAGCTCGCTCTGTTCCATCTCGTTGATGCTGCGCACGATCTCGTCCAGACCGATATCCTGTTTCGTGGCGCGGACGTAGGCGCCGCCCGTCAGGTCGGCGATCTGCGCGAGCATCTCCTCGTTGAGCTTCGAGACGACCATTTCGCCCTGTTCGTCGCGGATGAACTCGCCGTCGATCTCGATCGGGGCCCCCTCGGGCGTGCCGATGCCGATCGTGTAGATGCGGATGCCCTGCTCGGCGGCCCGCTTCGCCACGGCCACGGCATCGTCGTCGTGGTTCTCGCCGTCGGTGATGAGGATGATCGCCCGGCTGCGCTTCTCGTCCGTCTCGCCCGAGAAGGAGAGCAGCGCCTGCTCGAGCGCCTTGCCGATGGCCGTGCCCTGCACGGAGACCTGCGAGGGGTCGATGCGCCGCGCGAAGGCCTTGGCCATGCGGTAGTCCGAGGTGATGGGCAGCTGCACGCGGGGTTCGCCGGCGAAGACGATCAGCCCCACGCGGTCCTGCTTCAGCCCGTCGAAGAGCCTGTTGATGGCGTATTTGGTCCGTTCGAGCCGGTTGGGCTCGAAATCCTCGGCCAGCATCGAGTTCGAGACGTCCACGACGAGCATCATCTCGACGCCCCGGGCCTTCTCCTCGCGGAGCTTCGAGCCGAACTGCGGGCGGGCGGCGGCCAGCACGACGAGCGCCACGGCACCGCAGAAGAGGATGAACTTCAGCACGACGCGCCCGTTCGACACCTCGGGCATCAGCTCCGCGAGCGTATCGGGGTTGCCGAAGCGGGCGAGACGGCGGCGGCGCTGTGCCGCGACGCCGGCAAAGAGCACGACGAAGAGCGGAATGAGCGTCAGCAGCCAGAGATATTGCGGATTTGCGAATCGGAACATGTCGGATGGGGTTTAGGGAATACGTTTGAGCACGAGGTTCGAGAGCAGCAGCTCGGCCGTGAGCAGCGCCAGCGCCGCGAGCACCCACCCGAGGAAGAGTTCGTGGTAGGTGATGCGCTCGGTGACCTCGACCCGACTCTTCTCCAGCTGGTTGATCTCGTCGTAGATCGCCTGCAGCTTCTCCTTGTCCGTGGCGCGGAAATAGCGGCCGCCCGTCAGGCGGGCGATCTCGGTGAGGGTCTTCTCGTCGATCTCGACCTTCTGGTTGATGAAGGTCATGTTGCCGAACATGTCCACGGCCGGGTAGGGGGCCGTGCCGCGCGAGCCGACGCCGATCGTGTAGACGCGGATGCCCTGCGCCCGGGCGATCTCGGCGGCCGTCATCGGGGCGATCTCGCCGCGGTTGTTGATGCCGTCGGTCAGCAGGATGATGACCTTCGACTTGGCCTCGCTTTCGCGCAGGCGGTTGATCGCCGTGGCCAGTCCGTTACCGATGGCCGTGCCGTCCTCGATCAGGCCGCTGCGGATGCGGGCCAGCAGCGTCTGCAGGGTGCTCTGGTCGGTGGTCAGCGGGCTCTGCGTGAAGGCTTCGCCGGCGAAGACCACCAGTCCGAGCCGGTCGCCGACGCGGTCGCTGATGAACGATGCGGCCACCTCCTTGGCGGCGGTGATGCGGTCGGGCTTGAAGTCCCGGGCCAGCATCGAGCCGGAGACGTCGATCGAGAGCATGATGTCGATGCCCTCGGTCGAGGTGCGGACATTCTGTTCGATGCCCTGCGGACGGGCCAGCGCCACGACCAGCAGCGCATAGGCCGCCGTGCGCAGCACGAAGGGGAGGTGGCGCAGGTAGTAGCGCACGCTCTTCGGGGCGCGCAGCACCCCCTCGACGGTCGAAATCTGAATGGCCGCGCCGCCCTGCCTTACGCGCCAGACGTAGTAGGCGATCATCGGGACGATGAGCGCGAGCAGCCACAGGTAGTATGGTGATGCGAAATGCATGGTTGTATGTGTTTACCAGTTTTTCCGGCCCCGGACGACGACGCCCTGCTTCTCCTTGAGCTTCTCCTGCGTGCGGTCCTCCTGCGCCTGGATGGCGTCGAGGATCTGCTGCTGCTCCTGCTCCGAGATGCCGCTCTCGACGGGCTGCCCGTCGCCTTCACCCTGCTGCGGGTCCTGCTGTCCGTCTCCCTGCTGCGGGTCCTGCTGACCGTCCTTGTTCTGGTTCTGATCCTGGTTCTGATCCTGGTTTTGGTCCTGATTTTGATCCTGGTTCTTGTCCTGATCCTGCTGTCCCTGCTGATTCTGGTTCTGCCGGTTCTGCTGATCCTGATTCTGCTGGTTGTCTCCGCCTCCGCCCTGGTTGTTCTTGTCGAGCAGCTGCTTGGTGTAGGCGTAGTTGTATTTGGCCTCCATGTCGTCGGGGTTCAGCCGCAGCGACTGGCGGTAGCTTTCGAGCGCCTCCTGATACTTCTGCTGCTTGAACCGCGCATTGCCCAGGTTGTACCAGGCCTCGGCCCGTTCGGCATCCGAACGCAGCGTGTCGGCCGCGGCCTGCATCATCGTCTGCTCGGCGCGGTCGTACATCTCGGCCTTGTAGAGGGCGTTGCCCAGGTCGTAGGTCGCCTCGAACTGTCCCGGGGCGAGCGTCAGGGCCGTCCCGTAGCGCTTGATCGCCTCCTCGTAGTTGCCCTTGTGGTACTCGCGCGTGCCCTTGCGCACCTGCGCGCGCTCGGGCATGCGCTGTGCCGCGGCACCGGTCGCCACGAAGAGCATCACCAGCAGGATATGTAACGCTTTGTACATGACCGTCTAATTTTTCATGATTTGTTCCCCTTCCGGCTCCTCGGCCTGCTCGCTCGCAGGCTTGGTCTCCTCGACGAAGTAGTAGGCCTTCAGGTAGTCGTTCTCGTTCTGCTCGGCATCGGGCGCCATCTTGGCGAACTTCGCCAGGTCGGCCGTGCGCAGCAGCGACGTGAGGTCCATGCGGGCCTTGTCGGGCAGCTCGATGCCGCGCATCGCGTCGATGATCTCGTCGGAGGTCATCTCCATGGCCCCGATGCCCCACCGTCCGGCGATGTAGGTGCGCAGAATGTCCGTCAGCCCCGAGTAGTACTGCTTGTGGCGGTTGTTCTGCCAGAGTTTCTGGTTGTGGAGCGCCTCCAGCGCCCGGATCGCCTCGACGTGCGGCGGCAGCGGGGGTGCCGGCCGGAAGAGGTCGCCGAGCCGCTTGCCGCGGCTGCGCAGGTAGCGCACGAGGCCCCAGAGCCCTACGACGAGGACGATGAGCACGAACGTGCCCCACCAGAGATACCCGCTGATCTCGGCCATGCGGAACGGCAGGGTCTTCTGCGGCTTGAGGTCGTAGATCGACTGCGAGGTCGAGTCGATCTGGAAGGTGTTGACCCGCAGGTAGACCGAGTCGCGGCCGCGCAGCGTATCGAGGATGTTCTTGTCGGCGTAGAGCACGGCGGCCGCGCCGAGGTTGAAGTTGCCCTCCTCGAAGGCCGCCATGCGGTAGCGCTTGCGCAGCTTCAGGTGGCGACCGTCGCGCAGGAGCGTGTCGACGGGAAACTCCTTGACAAGCTCGAAGTCGCCTTCCGGCGAGCCGGTGAAGGAGGGGAACTCCACGACCTGCACGAGGTCCTTCTCCACGTCGATGATGTAGTCGAAGCGGTCGCCGATCATCACGCTGTCGGGCTCGACGTGCGAGCGCACGACCGGCTCCTGCGCCGCACCGGGAAGTGCGGCGAGGGTGAGCGCTGCGGCGGCGATTGCGGAAGTGATGCGTGTCATCGTTGTCTGAAGAGTTTGATGAGCTCGGCCACGTAGTCGCCGTCCGTGGGGATGAGGACCGAGTCGATGCGGTTGTGCTTGAGCGTGGCGTCGATCTCGTCGCTGCGCCGCCGCCACGTCGCGGCGTAGTGCTCGCGCACGGCGCGCGAGGAGGTGTCGACCCACACCTTGCGGCCCGTCTCGGCGTCGCGCAGCTCGACGATGCCCACGTCGGGCAGCTCCGCCTCGCGCGGGTCGCAGACGCGGATGCCCACCAGGTCGTGCTTGCCCCGGGCGATCTTCAGTGCATCGTCGAGGGCCTCGCGGTCGCCGGACGAATCCATGAAGTCCGAGAGGATGAAGGTCGTGCAGCGCTTCTTGTTGACGTTCGTCAGAAAGCGGATCGGCTCCGAGAGCTTCGTGCCCCGCGATTCGGGCCGGAAGCCCACCAGTTCGCGGATGATCGTCAGGATGTGGCTGCGCCCCTTCTTCGGGGGGATGAACTTCTCGATGCGGTCCGAGAAGAAGATGCAGCCCACCTTGTCGTTGTTCTCCGATGCCGAGAAGGCCAGCACGGCGGCGATCTCGGTGATGATGTTCTTCTTGAGCCGCTCCGTCGTGCCGAACATGCGCGACGCCGAGACGTCGACGACGAGCATCATCGTCAGCTCGCGCTCCTCCTCGTAGACCTTGATGTGGGGTTTGCGCGAACGGGCCGTGACGTTCCAGTCGATGTCGCGCACGTCGTCGCCGGCCCGGTACTCCCTCACTTCGGAAAACGACATGCCCCTGCCGCGGAAGGCCGTGTGGTACTTTCCGGCGAAAATCTCGTTGGAAAGACCGCGGGTCTTGATCTCGATCTTGCGGACACGTTTCAGAATATCGTTTTCGGTCTGCTGCATCGTTAGGGTACGATTACGTTGTTGAGGATGTCGGTGATGATCTCCTCGGTGGAGATGTTCTCGGCCTCGGCCTCGTAGGTGAGCCCGATGCGGTGGCGCAGCACGTCGTGGCAGACGGCGCGCACGTCCTCCGGGATGACGTATCCGCGGCGGCGGATGAAGGCGTAGGTGCGGGCGGCCTTGGCCAGCGAGATCGACGCACGCGGCGATCCGCCGTAGGCGATCAGGCTCTGCAGCCGCTGGAGGTTGTATTCGGCCGGCTCACGCGTGGCGAAGATGATGTCGACGATGTACTTCTCGATCTTCTCGTCCATGTAGACGTCCTCGACCACCTTGCGGGCCTTGACGATGTCCTCGGGCGTGATGACCTTGACCACCTGCGGCATGCCGGCGCCCGAGAGGTTCATGCGCACGATGTCGCGCTCCTCCTGCTTCTTGGGGTAGGAGATGCGCACCTTGAGCATGAAACGGTCGACCTGCGCCTCGGGCAGCGGGTAGGTACCCTCCTGCTCGAGGGGGTTCTGCGTGGCCAGCACCAGGAAGGGCTGCGGCAGCGGGTAGGTGTTGTCACCGATGGTCACCTGACGCTCCTGCATCGCCTCGAGCAGCGCCGACTGCACCTTGGCCGGCGAACGGTTGATCTCGTCCGCCAGCACGAAGTTGGCGAAGATCGGGCCCTTGCGGACGATGAAGTCCTCGCTCTTCTGCGAGTAGATCAGCGTACCCAACAGGTCGGCCGGCAGCAGGTCGGGCGTGAACTGGATACGCGAGAAATCGGCGTCGACGGCCTTGGCCAGCGTCGTGATGGCCAGCGTCTTGGCCAGTCCCGGCACGCCCTCGAGCAGGATGTGTCCGTTCGACAGCAGGCCGATCAGCAGGGTGTCGACCAGGTGGCTCTGGCCGACGATGACCTTGCCCATTTCGGTGCGCAGCGTATCCACGAAGACCGATTCGCGTTCGATACGCTCGTTGAGTTCCTTGATGTTGATGACTTCGCTCATTGTTTTATCGTATGTTGTTGTCTTGTCGCCGAATGTGTTCTCTTTAACGATTCAACGTGCAAAGATATTATTTATTCGCCAAAAAATCTTCCTCAAAACTTATTAACTTTGCGGGCATGGAATCCAACGAATCACCCATCCTTGCGGGGCTGAATCCCGCGCAGCGCGACGCGGTCATCCACTACGACGTTCCCTCGCTCATCATCGCCGGCGCCGGCTCGGGCAAGACGCGCGTGCTGACCTCGCGCATCGCCTACATGATCGAGCAGGGCGTGGCGCCGGAGCGCATCCTCGCGCTGACCTTCACGAACAAGGCCGCCGAGCAGATGCGCACGCGCATCGCGCAGATGCTCCCCGACAACCGCGCGCGCCGCATCCGCATGGGCACGTTCCATTCGGTCTTCTCGCGCATCCTGCGCGAAAACGCCGAGCTGATCGGCTTTCCGCAGTCGTTCACGATCTACGAGCCGGCCGACAGCCGCAACCTCCTCAAGACGATTGTCCGCGAGCTGAACCTTGCCGACGAGAAGTACAAGCCCAATGTTCTGGCCTCGCGCATATCCTATGCCAAAAACTGCCTGGTGACCCCCGGGGCCTACCTCGCCTCGGCAAATTACGCCGCCGAGGACCGGCAGGCGCAGATTCCCGAGTTCGGCAACATCTACAACATCTACTGCCAGCGCTGCAAGCACAACGGCGCCATGGACTTCGACGACCTGCTGCTGCAGACCAACATCCTGCTGCGCGACCACCCCGACGTGCTGCGGCGCTACCAGGAGCAGTTCGAGTACATCCTCGTCGACGAGTACCAGGACACGAACTACGCGCAGTACATCATCATCCGGCGCCTCTCGCAGCTCCACTCGCGGGTCTGCGTCGTGGGCGACGACGCGCAGTCGATCTACTCGTTCCGCGGGGCCAAGATCGAGAACATCCTCTCGTTCAAGAAGGATTATCCCTCGGCGATGGTCTTCAAGCTGGAGCAGAACTACCGTTCGACGCAGACGATCGTCGACGCGGCCAACTCGGTGATCGCCCGCAACCACAAGCGCATGGAGAAGCACTGCTTCTCGGAGGGCGCCGTGGGCGAGAAGATCCGCATCCTGAAGGCCTACACCGACCGCGAGGAGGCAGAGATGGTCGTCTCGGACCTGCGCGAGAAGATCCGCGAGACGGGCGACCGCTGGTCGGACGTGGTGATCCTCTACCGCACGAACAACCAGTCGGCCGTGCTGGAGGACAACCTGCGGCGCCGCGGCGTTCCCTACCGCATCTACAAGGGGTCGTCGTTCTACGACCACAAGGAGATCAAGGACCTGCTGGCCTACATCCGGCTGGTCATCAACCCGCGCGACGACGAGGCCTTCCGGCGCATCGTCAACTACCCGGCGCGCGGTATCGGCGAGACGACCGTGCAGCGCATCGCGCAGCTGGCTGCCGCGCAGGGCAGCTCGATGTGGGAGGCGGTCGACGCGCTGGTCGCCGAGCCCGCGGCAGATCCCGTGCAGCGGACCATTGCCCGCAAGGTCGCCGAGTTCGTGGCGATGATCCGCGCGCTGTCGCTCGCCCGCAACGAGAAGGGGCTCTACGACTTCGGTCTGGAGATCGCCTCGCGCTCGGGCATCCTGGCGGCCTACCGCGCGGAGAACTCGCCCGAGGCGACGTCGGCGCTGGACAATATCGAGGAGCTGCTCAACTCGATGCAGCTCTTCAAGGAGCAGCGCGATGCCGAGATCCGCGGCGGCGAGCGGCAGGCGGACGAGGAGGCCACGATCGAGGAGTGGCTGCAGCAGGTGATGCTCATGACCGACATGGACAAGGATGATCCGGAGGAGGACGACAAGGTGACGCTCATGACCGTCCACTCGGCCAAGGGGCTGGAGTACAAATACGTCTATATCGTGGGGCTCGAGGAGAACCTCTTTCCCTCGCAGCGGGCCGCCGAGTCGCCCGACGGCATCGAGGAGGAGCGGCGCCTCTTCTACGTCGCCCTCACGCGGGCGAAGGTGCAGGCGACGATCTCCTATGCCGAGACGCGCTTCAAGTGGGGCAACATGGAGTTCTCGCGCCCGAGCTGCTTCCTGCGCGAGATCGACCCGCGCTACGTCGAGGCCGATTTCGACACGCAGGAGCTGCGCACGCAGCGGCAGCAGGAGCCCGGCGGCCCTTCGGCCATCGACGAGCTGCGCCGCCGCTTCGACTACAAGCGGCAGCGCCTCCACGATGCCCGTAATCAGCGTCGTAATCAGTTCCGCTGCCGTGCTGCTCAATTCCGGCAGCATATCTATGATACCGTTTAACAGGGCTTCAAACAGATTTACGCCGAGTTCCAGAAATTCAGGAATTAGCGGGCTAATCGCGTCCAGAATCCCCTCCATTGCATTCGGAATCGTCTTTGCAAGATTCTGAATGATGGGAGAAA
>OICB01001334.1_pt1 | contig 10725 bp, 14 predicted proteins | sample 1581121 | NCBI WGS metagenome assembly OICB01 (sample SAMEA3882544, study PRJEB24775) | human gut metagenome | biome: human-associated habitat; feature: intestine environment; material: feces | place: Netherlands | collected 2009/2010 | reverse complement strand
CGTTTAATTATCTATAATAAGTTAGATAAAACTGAAGCTGATAAGGATGGCATTTGGATTTCGGCTGCCAATAAAGAGATCCAACCTTTGATTGATGCCTTGGAAAACTTGTATCATGAAGATTTATTAAAGGAAGATCCACTACTTTCAAATGAGCGTCAAATTGGTTTATTGAATCAAGCCAAAGAAGATATGTTAAGGGCGAAAGAAGCCATGGATATGATGGTAGAACCTGATTTAATTGAAATTGACATTCAGGCTGCTCATGATCATTTAAAAGAAATCTTAGGTGAGGAATTGTATGCACAGGTTGCAGCTAAGCTAGAAGGAAATAAAGATGTAAAATTAGCGAACCTTGCCTCAGGAGACTACGTCTCGAAAGCAAAATACGAGAGCGACATGCAAGCCAAAGAAACGCGCATTCAAGAGCTTACACAAAGCGTCAAGGATTTTGACGGAGTAGACGTAAAACAACTACAAAAAGACGTCAACGACTGGAAAACAAAATACGATCATGACTTGGAAGAAACAAAACGTGACAGCGCAATTCGTTTAGCTATCGCGAAATCTGGAACCTTATCTGAAAAGGCCTTGATGGGATTACTAGATAAAGACAAGATCAAGTTTGATAAAGACGGAAAATTAACAGGACTTGACGAACAAATCGAAGCTATCAAGAAAGAGGACGGCTTCTTATTTAAGGCGGCAGAGCCAAACAAGCCAAAAGGTGACGATGTAAAACTTGATGGAGATCACGGAGGAAGTCCGAAACCAGAGGCACCAACAACTCTAGCCGGCGCAATTTCAGAACACTACAAAAAATAGGAGGAATTAAAAAATGCCACTTACATTAGAGCAATCAAAAGTCGGCTTAGCCGATTACGTAGACCAGCAGGTCATTGACGAGTTCCGCAGGGACTCTTTTATTTTGGATCGTTTAACTTTCGATAATGCAGTATCACCAGGAACTGGTGGCTCGACATTAACTTATGGCTATTTGCAATTAAAAACACCATCAGTGGCTGAAGGTCGTAAATTGAATAGCGACAAACTTAAAAATCTTCGGTGGAGCCTACGAAGTAGACCGTGTATTAGAAGATACAGCAGCAAGCTCAGAAATTGCATTCCAATTAGCTCAGAAAATCATTGCAGTAAAGAACAAATTCCACTATGACTTCATTAACGGAAAGTCAACAGCCAAAGGAACTGCTGCAACAGATAATACAAGCTTTGACGGTTTGGATGCATTAGTAAAGGGAACAAATACGGAAGAGAAAAACGCAGATGCAGCCCTTGATTTGTCGACAGCCGCAAAAATCAAAGAAAACGCAGATGCCTTCACTTTTGCATTCGACTCTTGGCTATCAAAATTCTCTGTAAAACCAGACGCTTTATTAGTAAACCGCAAGACAGCTACAATGTTGAAAACTGTAGCTAGGGTTCAAGGTTACTACACACATTCAGAGGACAGCTTCGGACAAAAAGTAGACAACTACGACGGAATCGCAATCGTTGACATGGGTGAATACTACAATGGAACTAAATCCTTGATGTGCGTACCTATCGACGACTCAACAGGAACAACAAGCATTTACGCTGTAAAATTCGGATTGAATGCCGTGCATGCAGTAAGCCCAAAAGGACAGAAAATCATTCGTCAATATATGCCAAACTTAAACGAACCTGGAGCGGTTAAAAAAGGTGAAGTAGAAATGATTGCTTCTATCGTATCTAAGGACACAACAAAAGCCGGTGTATTCCGTAATGTACAAGTAGCTCCTGTCGCAGCAGCGCGAGAAGAAAAATAGGAGATAAAGCATGATCCTAAGCTTTGAGGAATACACAGCCTTAGGTGGAACGCTACTGGATGAAGTGGAGTACTCACAAATAGAGCCAAGAACCGAAAGCCTTCTAGAATCCTACATTCGAGAGAAGATTCCATACTGGAAAGTTCAGGCTTTGGAAGATTACGACATGGACCTAAAAAAAGTAGTCCTATACCAGATTGACTTCATAGAAGCACATGGCGGCATGGATTGCTTTGTAGGTTCTAGCGATATGAACTTCACAGGCGCAACCACAAGCGGTTTCTCGTATTCCGTAGATAATGCAAAAACGATAAGGTTCCATGACATACCCTTATCCAGCCTAGCAATATCCGAACTTGACTACCAATTACTCAAAGCAGGACTAGCCTGCCAGGCGGTATGGTGAAAAGCCCGAGATGGCTAAGACCGCACACAATAAAAGTCATGAACATTCTAGGCGAAGAAAACCTGGAAGAAATTACGTCAACAGTAGCGGTCCAGCACGTAAAGGTTTCCAAAACAAAAGCCCGGACTTATGGACAGACGGGTGCCAGTAATTCCGATACGATCCTCATAACGATAGACGTGAACGATTATAAGGCTGACAAGGTTCTAGTTCCCCCTTCAGAATTTAAGACGCCAGAAAAACAATTCACAATTAGAACTGGGGACCGTATCGAAGTACACGGTGACATTTACGAGATCACAAATGTGAATATTCTAAATCCCTTGAGAAATACGCCGGAGTTCATAGAGGTAACATGTGAGTGAGTATCATCTAAAAGTTATAGTCGATATCCCGGTGGCCGAGCTACAGGCCAGAGGAACGAAAGCGCTCCGCCGATCTAGATTGAAGCTGAAGCAGCTTATCGCTCAAGACACGAACAAAAACGTGCCTATCGGAAAAGGAACGCTGAGAACATCAGCTTTAAGATGGGCGGCACAGGATAACGATTGGATCATATGGGATACACCATATGCACACTTCCAACATACGGGAAGAGTAATGATCGGAACCCATAGCCACAGTCCATGGGCCAAGCACGGAGAAACAAAAGTCTATACAACTCGAAATTTGAGCTATAGACAAGGAGGTTCGGAGTGGTGGCCTAAAACTTTGAAAGCAAGAAAGAATGCCTGGATGGAAGGCGCTAAAAAGTTTTTTAAGGAGGAATTCAGATGAGTGAAAAGAAGATCATAAAGCTGGAAGACGTAAAACAGATTGAAGACGGATTATACAATTTCTTTTCTTCAATCAATATCAACAACATACCGTGGTGCTTGGAGTACTTTAACGACTCCAAGCACACCGCTTTACTTTTCAAAAGTAGTGGCTACACGGAAGAAATAGAACACTATCTGGGTGGTGGCTACAGGGCTACTTACCCATTTGAAATTTATATTCAAGCAAGTAGAAAGGACACGAAAGCACGTCTGGACTTATCCAGAATCCTGTATGCACTAGTACAGGCACTCGCGGAAGAAGAGGCGCAAGGCTTTCCAAATCTCGTGCTAGACGAAGCAATACCACAAGAGGTCGCACTCACAACGCTACCTTCAGACTACACGGGAGAAGAGGCCGCGCTTTCAACTTTCTACTGCTCTATGACATTAACCTACGAAAAGAAGGGAAGGTTTGAATGATGACAACAGAACTGCCTAATAGAGAACTAAAGGTCGAAGACAACCTACATTACGTCAAATTCACAGGCTCGGAAAGCTACGTTCTAGCCAACAAGGGATTGACAAACTGGGAGCAAGCTTTGAACGCTACAACAGATGATGGGGTGCAATATATCGGAGAAGCCGGAAGCCAAAGCCAGGTTACGGGTTACGCGCCTACAGTATCTTACGAGGGCCGAGCGTATCCAGGAGACGCATTTAACTACTGGGTATACTTGCAAGGTAAAGAACAGAGAGTCGGTTCTACTTTTGAAGAGATCGAAGTGGAAACATGGAACGAGAAGACAGCCAAATCTGGGGATTTTGTAGCATATCAAAGAATCTACGAAGTGCAACCAGATAACCCAGGAAGCGGAGAGGCCGGAGGCAAACTAATGTGCTCTGGAACGTTCGCACAACAAGGCGATCAGGTAAAGGGAACGTTTAACATTAAGACGAAAACATTCACCGCAGACAGCGCCACAGAGTAAAGCACTTAACAACATAAGGAGGACATCATGGAACTAAAGTTACAAAAGCAATTATTTAAAGATATCGAAATCGACGGACACAGATTCAGAGTCGACGTAAAGGACACATCTAAGATTGAAGCCTTAGAAAACTGGGCAACAGAACAGAATTCTCTAAGCAAATTCGGAAAAGAATCGCTAGAGGACTGCCCTGCTTTGATTAATAAAATTCTAGGAGACGGAGCCTTTGAGACACTATTCAAAGGATACGAAGAAAGCTCGGCACAGTTTGAACTTTGCTTCACATTGCACAGCATCTTCCAGGATGAATTTTTAAAGGATCAGCAGGCAAAAGTCGCGGAAGAAGAAAAGAAAAATCTGGACAAAATCGACAAGCTTTGCGAATCTATGGACAAGTTTAACAGGACATTAGAATACGCAGACAAACGATATGGAGGAAGAAATGCTGTGGCTAAAGAGAGAAGATCTTCCAGAAAGCATAGACGCTAACGGAACGATTCTCCCTATCTATGCAGACTTTAGAACCTGGGTCCGAGTTGACAGCGTTATACAAGATAACGCAATACCAGAGGAACTGAAGCTGCCCGTTATTTGTGATCTAATAGGAATCAACCCGTTCGCTTTTAAAGGCGATCAGAAAGACCTATGGGATGCAATAATGGGCTTTTATTTTTGCAATAAAAAGCCTAAGGAGTCTTATGCCAAGACAAACGGACGACAAGGCTATCGGTTCGAATACGATATGGACCTTATATATGCAGCGTTTAGGCAGCAATACAACATAAACCTTTTAGACGCCAAACTTCATTGGTTTGAATTTAAGGCGCTTTTTAACGCCCTAAGCGACGATACTATGATCATACGAGTTATTGGTTACAGAACCAGGGATACTTCAAATCTTAAAGGAGAAGAGAAGAGTCGCGCGCAGCGCCTAGAAAAGTATTACCGCCTGCCTGAGGACAAAGGACCAGAAAAGGAAAGAACACCGCAAGAAATAGAAGCAGAACTTCTGGCCAGATTAGAAACCTAGGAGGTTGAAAAATGGCATCAGGAGCTGATGGAACAATTAAAGTCAAACTAGGACTTGACGACAGCGAATACAAAAGCGGCCTTAGCGGAGCGCATAAAAGTGCGGAAACCTTCGCAGACAAAGTGAAGTCAACCTTCGTAGGCGCAACGGTATTCAAAGCCGCCAGCAAAGGTTGGGACTTAATATCTGGATCAATCGGAAAAGCAACCGCCCGATTAGATGCCATGCAAAAAGCTAAACAAGTTATAGGAGTTTTAGCAGGAAGCAGCAAAAAAGCTGCGAAGGTTGTAAATGAACTAAGTGACGCGGTATCCGATACGGTATACGGATTAGACACCGCTTCAAGTTCTACTCAAAAGCTAGCTACATCAGGACTCGGCCTGGATAAATCCACCCGAATGGTAAAGGACATGATGGACGCCGTTTCTTTCTACGGAGACGGAACCAATGAAACCCTGGCCAATACAGTAGATGCAATCGCAAAGATGAATGCCAGTGGAAAAATATCTGCAGATCAATGGCAACGTTTAACAGACGCAGGAATTCCAGTCTTAAAGATTTTCGCAGAAAAGACAGGGAAGAGCATGGGAGAAGTTTCGGACGCATTCTCTAAAGGCGAAATCAGTGCGCAGGAATTCAATGACGTACTGATGGATGCACTAGAAAACGGAACCGAATCCTTTCCAGCCGTAGCCGGAAAAGCCAAGGAAATGGCCGGAAGTTTTGCAACTAGCTTTTCAAATATGTCAGCACGTATCGCAATCGGTATAGCTAACATTATCGAGGCTTTAAACAACTTTTTAACAGATAGTGGTTTACCCAATATTCAAGGGATGATTGCTGGCTTTGGATCAGTAATCAGAAACGTCCTGAATTGGATTGCCGCAGAACTACCGAAAGCACTGAATGCAGTTAAGGATTTCTTCGCGCCAACAGCGGAAGCAATCAAAGCAGCAGCAGAAAAGATTCAAGAGGCCTGGAACAAAGTAAAAGATACGGTCAAAGAAAAGCTAGACCCAGGAGACTCACTGAACTTTATCAAAGACGCACTAGACAGGATCAAAGAAATTCTGCCTCAGATCGTAGAAAAAGTCGGAGAGTTTGCAGCCGCCTTCATTGAAAAATTGCCTGCAATTATAGACAAAGTACAAACTGTAGCAGATAAGATTCAGGAACTAATGCCTTTGATTGCAGCAGTGGTTGGAGCCTTTGCAACCTGGAAGGGAATCAAAGCGGTAAGCGATATAGCTAAAACAATCGGTGACGCTGGAAAGAAGATCAAGACATTCGGACACCTAGTATCACAAGGTTCTGGATTGATTGATGGCCTAGCCTATGCCGCATCATCAGGAACAGGCGTAATTGCAAGTATGGCCGAAGCCTTTACACTAGCCGGAGGACTAGAAGGACTAAGCGCAGCACTTGCTGTGATTGGTGGACCTATCACACTGGTGATCGTAGCTATCGGAGCACTAGTAGCAGCCTTCGTATATCTTTGGAATACAAGCGACAGCTTCAGAGAATTCTGGATCAATCTATGGAAAGGCATAAAGGAAACTACAGGCCAGGTCATAGATGGAATCGTAAACTTCTTTACAGTAACGATTCCAGAGGCGTGCCAAAGCTTTATTGACGCAGCACAGAACCTGGCTACACAAGTAGTTCAATTCTTTACGGTTACCATTCCAAACGGCGTGCAAACGCTTGTGACGAACATTCAAACTTTTTTCGGTACAACGATACCTTACTGGATCGGATACGCCGTAGGATACATTCTAGGAAAGTTCGTAGAGTGGGGCCTAAGACTTGTACAATTCGCGACGCAAGACATTCCGCAGTTTATATCAAAAGTAGTGGATTGGTTTAAACAGCTACCGGACAAGATCTGGACTTGGCTACTAAACACAATCAACAAAACAGCCGAATGGGTAAGTCAGATGATCCAGAAAGCGATTCAGGCAGGGCGTGACTTTGTATCAAACGCAATCAACTTTATTTCACAATTACCTGGTAAAGTATGGGGCTGGCGCAAGCTTTGCAAGTCAATTTGTACAGCAAGCAATTCAAGCAGGACAGAATTTTTTTAATGGAATTGTAAACAAGGTAAGAGGAATACCTGGACAGATGCTATCTATTGGCTCGGATATCGTAGGTGGAATTAAACGAGGAATCAGCAGCGCATGGGGCGGATTGACTGGGTGGCTTGGAAACATGGCCAAGGGCTTAATTGACGGCGTAAAGTCAGCGCTAGGAATCGGGTCGCCTTCAAGACTATTCGCAGATCGTATTGGTAAATGGATTCCGGCCGGAATCACTCTAGGTGTAGAAAGAGCTATGCCAAAGGCTAAGGCCTTTATGGGACGCATGTCTAGCGATTTACTAGAAGCAGCTAACATGGACAGCCTAACTTCAAGATTGGCCCTAGAAGGCAATCCTGGAGCCCTAGGAAGCGGCTTAGGCAATACAGTCGTTTATCAAGTAGATCAGACTATCAACTCTGCAAAAGAGCTAAGACCTAGTGAAATCGCGCAAGAAACAGAAAGAATGGTTAGGAGGTTAGCATGGGCGTAACAGTAATATACACAAACAGCCTGGGGAAATCCGTTGAGTTTTCCGAGGCCTCAGGCATCCGACTAACAACACTAGACGGAATCTCTAAAAATGAGATCACTTTATCAGAATCAAGCGTTTCAAATCAAATAGGGACAACGGTGTCCGGGGCTTCTATTGAGCCCAAGGACATCACCCTAGAGGGGCGCTTTAAATACAACGCAGACACTAGAAAAAAACTTCTAGCTGTGATCCTTCCTGGAGTATCAGCAACACTGCGTTATATCAACACAAGAGCTGGGGTCGACGTATACTGGAAGGTTGAACCTAAAACGACGCCAATCATCACACTCAATGAAACCTGGCAAAAATTCCAGATTGTATTGAGGGCTCCATTCCCATACGCAAGACGTGCAAAGGAAACAAAGGTGACCTTCCAGAGATTGAGGTCGCTCTTTAAATTTCCTCGCTCTTTTTCAAATACAGAGCCCTGGAAAATATCAGAAAAAATTCTAAGTTCACTGGTAACAGTCGACTATAGGGGGAGTATAAATACTGGTTTTCTTTTGACTATGAAAGCGGAGGCAAAAGTGAAGAATCCGAAAATTCTAAACGTGTTTACTCAGGAGCACATATCCTTCGGGCAAGTAGCAGACCTAGAAATGAATATAGGGGACGTGCTAGAAATAAGTACTTTTGCAAACGAGCAATATTGCCACTTGATACGAAACGGAAAAATAGAAAACATTTTCTGGATGACAGATTATGATTCTGAGTTTTTTCAGATTCAACCCGGAGAAAACGTACTGAATTATACAGCAGAGGAAAACCCTGGAAGTCTGGATGCACTTCTACGGTTTGAAGAAGTACTGGCGGGAGTATAAATATGCACTACTATGTTTACGACAGAGAAGCGAAACGACAAGGACCGCTCCAGAACATAACCAGCGTGCAATGGAATCCAAAATATTACGAAACTGGAAAAGCCGAGATTCATGTGGAATATACGGACTTCAATACAAAGTATCTACAGAAATGGAACCGGATCGTTTGCAAGGAAAGAAACGAGATTCTTTTTATAGAATCCGTAGAAAGACTCGCAAAAGAAATTGTGGTCCTTGGGCATATGGACAATTTGGAGGACCGTATAAACCTTTATACTTTGACCGTTCGAAACGTGGAACAATCACTGCTCGGTAATTTTGAAAAGAACAAGCGCGGATTGGATATAGTAATCGGAAAGAGTACAGGCCTTCCCGGAAAACTTGAGAACGCATCCGACACGACATACGACACACTCAGGACCATGGCTCAGAAATACTGCCAGCTAGTAGGCTACGGATACAGAGAAGTTTTAAAAGGGACTACACTGAATTACTTCGAAATCTACACAGGATCAACAAAGAACAAGCTGAGGTTTTCAGATAGACTTGGAAACCTAATCTCACAGACTTTTATCGAGGATATATCAGGATATAAAAACTACGCTTACGTGTATGGTGAAGAATCTGGATCAGAACGAAAAAGTGTGATCGTAGATCTTCGAACAAAAGACGAGCCAAGGATGGAGCTATATGTGGATGCCCGAGATTTACAGTCTACATATAAGGATGCCTCAGGCAACGAGCAAACCTATACGGAAGAAGAATATAACAACATGCTAAAAGAGAGGGGCCTCAATAAGTTAGCAGAGGCTAGCAAAGGCTCTTCTAAATTTGAATTTGAAATTGATGCGGACGACAAGAAGGCCGTCCTTCAAAAGGATTTTGACCTAGGAGACGTGATACCGTGTCTAAGCTTTAAATTCAATTTATTTACGTTTGCAAGAATAACAGGCCTTAAGTTTGTAGAAGAAAGCAATCTACAGACGCAGGTCACTCTTGAACTAGAACTTGTAGAGGTTCAAGAAAGCGCAACAAAAATGAAAGGAGGGGGCTCATGACAGCATACCCTTTAAATGATACGGCGTATCTGGCAGAAGATCTGCGGATGTTCCACGCCGGAAGAACACCTGGCCTTTTTAATATCACCGGTGAAGACTTCGAAGTGAAAATTGCCGGCGGTATGAATATATCAGTCAGCAACGGGCTCGCCTTTTTAAAGACATCCAGCGACGGAATAGGTGGTATCGTTTACTCGCCTAAAGACGAAACTACCCTAACAGCTACCGTCGCTACGAACTACACTAGATATGACTACGTGGCCATTCGATATGATAAGATCAGCAATTCGTGCGGTCTTGTATATCAGGAAGGAACGCAGTCAATGCCTACGCCTATTCGAAATCTAGAACAATACGAGCTGATCATTGCAATTGTAGTTTTAAAGGCATCAGCTGGAGAAATCACGCCAGAAATGATTCAAGACGTAAGATTTGACGAAAACTACTGCGGACTAACGGTTGATACTTTAACGCGAGTACCAACGCAAGAACTATATGATCAATTCCAAAGTTTCTATGAAAGAATCCAGAAAGAAAATGAGGACACTCAATACGCCAACGGCGAGAAATTCAGAAAATGGTTCGAGTCTTTAGAAGAAACGCTTCAGGGTGAAGTCGCAACGGCACTAGCTGGCCGCATTCTAAGCCTAGAGAATATGCTTCTAGATAATCGCATTTATACAGAAGTCATGGTGGATGCAGACACAACATTAACCGACGAGGAAGGCTCAAACGTTCTAGCAGATTGGAAGTACCGAGTTTAATAAAGGAGGAACATTATGCAGATTAAAGAAATAAATGTATCAAGATCCGTATGTTTCAATATTGGGCAACAGTATAGCAATGAAGTACTTGTAATCCATTTCAAGGGACTACCGGATTTACCTAACAAATACATCTATGTAAAAAAAGATAACTATGAAAAAGAAGTTCCTCTAGTTGGTGATTTGTATGTAGTATCAAGACCGTTGACAACATATAGTGGTGAAGTTAAAGCACAGATTATCGCTAGAGACCCAGGAAGTACTCCTATAGCACTAACTCCGAACTTTAAGATGATGATTACACCAAGTAATTATAGTGGTATTGGAGAGGATGAGAACTATCCGGATGACCCAAACATTAAGAATTATTATGTTAAAATTGACGGAAAGATTCAATCAATGGATGAATTGATTGCTTTGGTCCAATCTAAATTGGATAACGGAGAATTCGTTGGAGCACAAGGTCCTAAAGGTGAAA
>OICB01001329.1_pt1 | contig 10746 bp, 6 predicted proteins | sample 1581121 | NCBI WGS metagenome assembly OICB01 (sample SAMEA3882544, study PRJEB24775) | human gut metagenome | biome: human-associated habitat; feature: intestine environment; material: feces | place: Netherlands | collected 2009/2010 | reverse complement strand
AACTCCACAAGATGGACCCGGAGCATTGGGCGATAGTAGATAAGAAGAATCCCCGCCGCGTGGTGCATGCCCTGGAAATCTGTCACCAGACTGGCAAGACCTATACTTCTTTTCGTGTTGCCGAAAAGAAGCAGCGTCCTTTCCGCATCATCAAGATAGGCTTGAACCGCGACCGTGCCGAACTGTACGATCGCATCAACCAGCGTGTGCTGCTGATGATGGAGGATGGTTTGGAGGCAGAAGCCCGCAGCGTATATCCTCACAAGGGTCTCACCGCCTTAAGAACCGTGGGCTACAAGGAGATGTTTGCCTATTTCGATGGCGAGATAGACAAGGATGAAGCCATCCGCCAGATACAGTCACATAGCCGTGAATACATGCGCAAGCAGCTCACCTGGTTTAAGCGAGATGCCGAAATCCACTGGTATCATCCCGACCAGCAGGATGAAATCATCCGATTTATTGATGAAGAGATATAGACGTAAATCGCCCGATAGCACATTCTTTGATGCTATCGGGCGATTTTCATATCATAAAATCCTACATCTCCACCTGATTCACAATCTCACCATCAAACATATTGATGATTCTATCGGCATAATTGGCATCATGCAGCGAGTGGGTTACCATTACGATGGTGGTACCTTCCTTGTGCAACTCAGAAAGCAGCTCCATCACCTCCTTGCCATTCTTGGAATCCAGGTTTCCCGTAGGCTCATCGGCAAGAATCAGCTTAGGATGCGGCAGGATGGCACGGGCGATGGCGGTGCGCTGCTGCTGACCGCCCGAAAGCTGCGATGGGAAATGCTTGGCACGATGGGATATTGCCACTCGTTCCATCACATCCTCGGCACGCTTACGGCGCTCCTTGCCCGATACTCCCATATACAGGAGCGGCAACTCGATGTTCTCCACCACATTCAACTCATCTATCAGGTTGAAACTCTGGAACACAAAACCTATCATACCTCTTCTTATCAGGGTACGTTCGCTCTCCTTCAGCGTGCTCACATCCCTGCCGTCGAGCAGATAGCTGCCACTTGTAGGATTATTCAGCAGACCTATTATATTAAGTAATGTAGATTTGCCACATCCCGAAGGTCCCATGATGGCAACAAACTCGCCTTCCTTTACCTGCAAACTGATATTGCGCAGAGCCCAGGTCTCCACCTCTTCTGTCTGAAATACTTTCTTGATATTATCTAATTGAATCATAATCTTTATCGTTTCTTTAAATTCATATTATACTTTTATACTTTCAAATGACGCATTTTATTCCTTAGCCAGAATCTCCGAAGGATCCACCTTCATAATCTTGCGTACCTGACAGGCGATGATAGCAGCAATGAAGCCAACCACGATCACTACACTCAGGATGATAGGGAAGACTGGATTGATTTCTACAAATTCGAACATCTGGCTCAGAACGATATGGAACAGCAATATGGCTACCACCGCAAACACCATGGCGATGAGCGTAATCACCAGATAGGTTCGTCCGAAGAGTTTGGTAATATCCTTTGTCAGGGCACCGTTCACCTTGCGGATAGCCACCTCCTTCTTGCGGGTCTGCGTATCCAGCATCACCGTACTGAAGATGCTTATCAGGCAGATAGCCAGACTCACGATAGCCAGGATCCACGCAATATTTTGCAGTATTTCCAATGCAAACATTTCCCTCGCCATATAGTCACGCAGATTGGATGACATCGGTTTTACCACAGCAGGCTCCAATTTCTGTATCATTCTATCTACTGCAACCAGCATCTCCTTATATTCATCCGGCTTTGCCACAAGAATATAATGTGTGGCACCATAAGCCTCTTTAGGGTCAATGACTATGAATGAGTATATATCAGTTTTCATACTCCCCTGATAAGGAATTGACTGGAACGTTCCGGCTATCTGATAGGAATCCATCTCATCTACAGTCAATATATCATTAGGAGCAACATGATATTGGCGTATATGCTTATACAACTCCTCATTTACCAGGATACATTTCTTCCGGTTTGCCTTCGGCTTCCAATTCACCTTGATCTTGAAGAAATCGAGATAGGAGGTATCAGCTGAAGTCCGAATTTTATAATTCGTCACATTATTATAGCTAGCATAAGGATCGCCTTGCCAAGCCGCCTTGCTGAACTCCTCGTTCTCTGCTAGCTCATTAACTTGCCAAACTCCCCAGCTATAAGGAATCCATCGTTCTACCTGCGGCAAATGGATGAGCTTGTCTCTGAGGCGCTGGACATTTTCTGCCGCATTTGTCTGCAGATACAGACTCTGCTTGTATGCACGCTCGTCATCAGGAATATGGTTGAAATCTGCCATCTTGCCCACCCAGCACAGGAGGCAGAAAGTGACACCCAGGAAGAACATACTGATCATCACCTGCACACCCAGCATCGTATTGCGGAACCAATGGTTATGGCTTCTTCTCATTCCTGATTCGAGTGCTTGCGTATGCTTACAAATGCGACTCAGTACAATCCAGATGATGGCGAGACACAACATCATCACTACCAGCCCTATCACCAGACTATAGAGATACAGATGACTGATGGTTCCTAACTCGGAGGTAATTTCTGCAAACTGAGGCTTTGCCAGATAATCACAAATCCAGGCTCCCATCAATACTGCCACCAAATAAGCCACCAGCACGATCACCACCACCTCGGTAGCAAACATCGAGAAGAGTTGAAGGCGTGTGGCACCATTGGTAATTCGGAGCGAGATTTCACGTCTGCGCATCCAGAACAGCTGCGTCTGCATTCTCAGGAAACCGATGATGGCAGCCAGCAGAATCAATGAACCTATCAGATAAGTGATGGAACGGGCAATAGCAACGGTTGAATACCCTTCGTTCAAACGATCTTTCAGCTTTTCTGTTTTTACCTTCAGCCCCAATGGTTTCAATCTGCTGTTCACCTCTGCTTTCAACTGTTGTGGCGTACATCCCTCTTTCAACACCACATACAAATTCACAGCATAAAATTGCTCGGGATCCATATCTTCCAACTCCCATGGCGAGTAAAAGAGAGCAGAACTATTTTGCTCAGTCAATGATAAGTCTTGATAGACATCCACCAATCTCAACTGATAATTCCCATAACTTTTACTCAAACGAATGCTTGCACCCACGGGATTCTTGTCACCAAAGATTTGCTTTGCCTGCTTTTCGTTGATAATGGCATCATGAGGACCCAGCACCTTTATCTTTTCGCCCGTAATGGCAGAACGGATACCTACAAAGTTGGGATAATGACGGTCAAGGGGAACTGCATACAACGACATCTTTCTCCTTGTCTTGCCGTTTAGGGTAAACTCAGCCCAGCCGCCTGTAAGCATACCATTAGGAGCATAAGGTCCCTGCTCTATGCAACGAGGTCCTCCATTCGCCTTCACCGCTCTTACGATATCACCATTGATACGAATTGAATTTTCCGATTGACGTTTTTGGATGGAATCGAATCGGAGGTTATAAACCCTGTCATAATAAGGTTCATGGTTAATGGAAGCCATGCGGAAATTCTGCAGAAACGAATGCACCGTGGCAAGCGTCACCATACCGATGGCAAGCGACAGGATGCTGCCCAGAGTCTGCACCTTGTACTTGAGAATGTTGCGCAGGGCAACCTTCAGGTTGTGTAATAACATATTCATATTTACGAGTCTTTATATAATTTATTTACGTGAAAGATTGAATTTTATTATCTATGAGAGACATTGTTTTTGATGATTTCAGATAAAAGTCTATCTCAAATCTATCTCTTTTTCGCTGGCGATTTGGGCATATCCGCTTACGATAACCTTATCGCCCGGCTTCAATCCGGAAGTGATTTCGAATTGCTGAGGATTCTGTCTGCCTACATTGATATTCACCCGCTGCGCCTTCTTGCCATCTTCAGATACCCGGAATATCCAATATCCGATGGTGGTCTGGAAGAAATCGCCATTCGGAATCACCATGGCTTGCTCCGGCTTGCCCAATTCCAACAGCACCCGATAACTCTTGCCCAATCGGATATTGGCGGGAGTCTTGCCGCTGAAAGTTAATTCGCAGACAAACTGATGGTCTTTCACCTCAGGAATCACCCGCGATACACGAAGCGGAAACTGATGACCATCGTACTCGATATGGGCAGGAAGTCCGGCGATAACACGGTCGATGTAATATTCAGCCAGCGAAACCTGCAGTTTAAACTGGCTCATCACCTTGATCTGTCCGATGCTCGCCCCGGACGAAACCTGCTGACCTTGGGTTACCCCCAAATAACTCAGTTGTCCGCTTACGGGAGCCCGAACCACCAACTGCTGGGTGCGGCCCTTCATTCTCGACAATTTCTTGTTGGCTTCCATCCTGTTGGCAGCAATCATTTCGCGCTTCAACCGGGTAGATACGGAATCATGCTTCAGGTTTTGCATCTGCAAGAGCACCTTCTGCCGCTGATATTCGTAATCTTCCTCTGCCACCTCCAGTTCCGCCTTACTCTTGATACCCATGCGATATTCCTCCCGGCTCTGCTTGAGCGATTTCTTCAAGCTCGCCATCTGATGCTGGGCATCCAAGGCTTGCTGGCGAAGGTTGATGGACTTCTGCGTCATCTCAATCTCCTGTTCCTGACAGTTGCGAAGCTTACTGCTCCATGCATCCTGCTCATCATCAATAGAATGATAGAGTTCCGGATTCTGAAGCACCAGGATGGTATCGCCCTGCTGCAGCATGGCACCTTCTTCTGCCACCACCCGCTCTACGAATCCATTCTCCATCGCATTCACCTGGATGGTCTTGAAGGGATGCACCAGTCCTTCTACATCTACATACTCCCAGAAAGGAGCCTTCTTCACTTCGGCTATCACCACACTATCCATATCCACCCTTCGGGTGCCCGAAGTAACGATCAGGAAAAAGGCATAGACCAGGATGGCGATGCCTGCTGCACCCGACAGAATAGGATATCGGTAGCGGATATACCACGGTTTCGGTTGTTTCTTTATATCCATATTGTTCTGTTGTTATTCATTTCACCTTATTTATTTTATAGGAAGATGATTCTATGGAAATTCATTCTATAGGAAGTTCTTCCTTCAATTCTTTATTGTGCTCGAAATCGAATCCCGTCATGCTTCGGAGCGTATAGTAAAGACTCCAATACGTCTGCATGGTCGAGATGTAATTACGCCGGGCAGCATCTTTCTCGCTGATGGCTGCATTCAGGTCGAGTATCGAGTTGCGCCCCATGATGTAGAGTCGGCGCGCCACCACATGTCGCTTCTCGGCACGCTGGTCGGTGAGCGATGCCACATGCACCTTTCGGGCTTGCATGTTAAACTGCAATACCAGTTTTTCTACGTTCTGGTAGAAATCCCTCATGCCTTGCTCCACCTGCGTCTGGGTAAGTGCCAGCTGTGATTTGGCTTCTCTTACCCTACCCTTTCCCCGTCCCCAATCCAATATCGGAAGGGCGATGGTAATGCTTGCCGATTGCTGACTCATCGGACTGCGATAGGCGGCACCGATGTCGGCTCCCGTCTGCGAGAGTCCAAACTGCATATAGAGATCCGCCTTCAATCCGGCGTTGGCACGAGCCTGCGCCAACCGGCTTTCGCTCTCCTTCTGGATGCGACGGTAATAATCGGGATCCGGACTGTTCAGCAAAGCCCAATCTATCGCCCGCTGCAAAGGAACCTCAAAGGCAGGCACCTCTTCCGGCATCACCAGACTGATATCCTGCGATTGTTCCAACCCCAGAAACGAGCGGATGGTCTGCATCTTCTCCCGCAAAGCCACCTGGGCATCCATCACGTTGGTCTCCTCGTTCAGACGGTTGATTTCCAGCTGCAGCATCTCGTTTTCCGAAATCGTTCCGTTCTCATATCGCCCCTTCGCCATCTGATAAAGCGTATCGGCAGAAGCAAAGTTCTGCTTTGCCATCTCCCATTCAGCCTGCGCCGAAGCCAGGGCGAAGAAATGCTCACAGGCTTTTGCTGATACGATCTCCAGCGTTTCGGCATATCGCTTCTTGGATTCCCGAAATCGGATAGGTTCTATCCGGCGATCCCATTTCAAGGAGTTGTAGCCAAAAAGACTCTGCTCGTAGCCCACGCTAAAAGGCTGACTGCTATAGGCGGTTATCTTGCTATGCAACTCATCCAGCCGGTTGAGCGAACTCTTCACAAAAAGGCTACCACCCGTCAGGGAGATATTCTGGTTGATTTTCAGAGTAAGGTCGGCACTCAACTGATCTTGTTTCAGAAAGAGAGCCGTGCCATCCGACTGGGTTATCTTGTTCACCTCCTTATTAATATAAGGTGAAGATGAAAGGGAAAGCGAAGGCAGATAGTTGGCCAGATGATACCGATAAGCCCAGTAAGCAGACAGAAAGGTATTGCGGGCACTCTGCACCGATGGCGACTGCCGCTGCGCCATCGCAATGGTAGCCGCCAAGTCGAGCTGCAAAGTGTCGGCCTGGACATTCATGGCTGCAAGCGCCCATACTATGAATATATAATTCTTGATCTTCATGATGATTACTTTTGCAAAAACTAATACAAAAGCTATGCCAAAAAGATAAAGATATGATTATCAGGAAGATAAGAAGTTTCGGATATAAAAAAAAGATGTACAAAACCGTGCGAAACCGCACGAAACGTGTGCGATTTCGCACGGTGCGCACATCCTCAATATGATAGATATCTGTCTCTATCAGGCAGGAAGCACCACGCTAAAGGTGGTTTTATCGCCTGGTTTAGAAGAAGCGGTGATGGTTCCACCGTGCAGGGTTACTATCTGCTTGCAGATACTCAGTCCGATGCCCGAACCACTCGTCTTGGTAGTAAAGAACGGCACAAAAATGCGCTCCATCACCTCCGGCAATATTCCCTTGCCATTATCGGTAATGGAAATGAAGAAATCTCGCTTGTTGCTCGAAAGATGAGTGGTAAGACGGATATAAGGAATCTCTTCATTCTCCACAGCTTCCTGCGCATTCTTCAGCAGATTAATCAGCACCTGTTCTATCTGCGAACGATCCATCAGCAACCTCTGGTCTTCGTTTTCTATCTCATAATGGAATATCGAATCCGGATAAAGATGCTGCAAATCAGCCACCAAATCACCCATCCTCACTTCCTCAAACTGAGGTTTCGATATGCGTTGCAACTTGCGATAGTTCTCCACAAACTGCAGCAAGCCATTGCTTCTCCGGTTGATAGCCTGCAATGCCATCAGCAGATCATCATGCTCCAGCGTATCCTGCTCCACTCCTTCGCAAAGCGTATCAGCCAAAGAGATGATAGGAGTCAGCGAGTTCATGATTTCGTGAGTCAATACCCTCACCAGCTGCTGCTGCGCATCCGTCTCATTCTTCTGAATCACCGGTTGCACATTCTGCAAAGTATAGAGGCGATAGGCAAAGCCCTTATTAAAGAAGTTGACCACGCTCAATACAAAGTCAGCCTTCCCCGCATTCTGATTTCCGACATCCAAAGCCTTCTTGTCAGCAGCACCCTCATGGGTCTTGGTCTCCAGTTGCACCAGTTTCTGCAATCCGGGCTTCAGCTGCTTCATCATTTCCGGCAGCGTCTCATCCAGCACCTGCAAGTCGTTCAAGTGATGAATCGAAAAACCGCAGAGTCCCTCCACGGCAGCCCGATTCATCCAATGCACCTTCCCCTGTTCATCCGCCACAATGAGAAAGGCATTGATGGTATCGAGCATCGTTCCGAAATACTGGTATTTCGCTTCCTGTCGCAAAGTGGTTTCCCGAAATTCATTCACCACTTCGTTAATCTGCTCAGCAAGATTCCGCTCTTCTCCCCTCAAATGATCCAACGAATACTGAAGCGAGAAGTCACGGGTGCGGATAGCCTCAATCAGTTGGCGCATCCGCTCATTGCTCTTATGATTGAATAAGTTATTGACGATTGACATTGTTTCAAAAAATTCCGAAGTTTTTTAAATTCCGAATTTATCAATTTTCCTGTAAAGAGCGAAACGGGTGATACCCAGCAACTCAGCGGCCTGGGTAAGATTTCCATTACTCAAGGAAATAGCGCGCTTGATGGCTTCACGCTCCAGAGTCTGAAGATTGAGCGAATCAACCTTGATGGAACCCGATGCTGAACTTGACGCAGAATCTGATGCAGAAGAATCTGATACCACCACCGAATCCTCCAATCTGATATCCTCGGCAGCCAGTTCCGTCTTATCCCCCAAAACAATCGCCCTCTCGATGCAATGCTGCAACTCTCTCACATTTCCCGGCCAGTTATGTTTCAGAAGTTTCTGCTTGGCAGATGCCCCCAGCCTCACATCGCCCACGCTATATTTCCCCGAATAAATCTTCAGGAAATATTCTGCCAGCAAAACGATATCCTCTCCACGCTCACGCAGCGGCGGAAGATGCAGTTCTATGGTATTCAGTCGATAGAAGAGGTCCTGTCGGAAAGTTCCCTCACCCACTTTCTCACGCAGATTGGCATTCGTAGCCGCCAGGATTCTCACATCCACATGGCTCACCTTATTGGAACCAATGCGCTGGGTCTCCCGCTTCTCAATCACCGTCAGGAGTTTCTGCTGCATCGGCAGGTTCAGATTTCCAATCTCATCCAGAAAGAGAGTTCCGCCATCCGCCGTCTCAATTCGTCCTTCTTTCGCATTCCTGGCATCCGTAAACGCCCCCTTCTCGTATCCGAAAAGTTCGCTCTCGAAAAGATTCTCCGGGATACAACCCAGGTCGATATTCACAAACGGCTTCCTTGCCCTATCCGAAAGCTGATGCAAGGCATGCGCCACCACATCCTTTCCCGTACCATTCTCTCCAGTAATCAATACGTTGGCATCCGTAGCCGCCACACGCATCATCTGCGCTTTCAGTTCCTGCATGGCAGGGCATTCGCCAATCAAATCCGAAGAATCCAGGTTCCTTTCCCTGCTCAAATCCACGGCACTCTTCACCGTATCGAGCAGTTTATTCCTATCCCATGGTTTCGGAATAAAGTCGATGGCTCCCGCCTTGATGGCCCTCACCGCCTTCTCCGTATCCACGTAAGCCGTGATAAACAGCACCACGCTCTTGGGGTTATGCGCCAGAATCTTCTCCAGCCATTCATATCCCTCTTCGCCACTGATGGCATCCCGATGGAAGTTCATATCGAGCATGATGACATCAGGCATGAACGAATCCATCATTCCGATGATTCGCTCAGGCGTATTGATAACTCTGATACCCTCCACGTATGGTTTCAAAAGCATATTGAGCGACAAGAGAACATCCTCATTGTCGTCCACAATCAGTATCTTTCCTTTTTTCTCCATTGCCATCATTATTGATTTTTAATTATTTTCGCCCACAAAGTTACTGCAAAAAAACGAGATAACTTCGAAAATCCCATCATTTCTTCCAAAATTCTAAACAAAAGCGGTCTCCCAACCGCATTATTCCGATATTTCAAAGAAAAAACGATGATTTTTCCGAAAATATTTGGTGATTTCAAAATTTCGCTTTATCTTTGCACCCTAGTTATCAAGAAATCTCGGGGTTGACTGGATTTGACGGCGAGATGAAATGGTACGTAAGCATGCGGAGGCTCGTTGGCTACCTCCTAAATCCTAGTGAACAAAAAATTAATTGGCGAAAATAACTACGCTCTCGCTGCCTAGTCGAAGTACAGTAAACTAGCATTATTCCGGCACAAGGTGCTGGAACGAGACATCGCTCAACGGATGTAGTTCCGAATCTTGTTGATCAAGCGGTGCAGGCAAATCGGAAATAGTTCATGTACGCCTCGTTGCATGGATGAAATTTTAGAGGATAAGGGTATGATTGGTGGTCCAGGTCTTGTCATACCTCGAAAATTGAAGGCTGGAATAAGCATGTAGAAAGCGTATGGTTTCCTTGTGCGGACGAGGGTTCGATTCCCTCCAGCTCCACCCTACACAAAATAAGCAGCTGATTTTTCAGCTGCTTATTTTGTTTTTATAATATTCTGCAAACTTTATTTCTGCTTTCATACATTCTCAAACATTCTGATTATCAGCAAGTTTAGTGTGAAGGCATTTTTAGGAGAAAAGTATGATAGTATAAACTTCAGAAGCAGATACTTCAAATAGCAGAAACTGATAGCTCCAAGAAGAGATGCTGATACCTCCAGAAAGAGAAGCTGATAGTTCCAATAAGGAGAGATTATAGTTCCAACAGGGGAAGCTAATACTATCTATGAGAGCAATTGATACTACCAGTCATCGGCTGACCCGGGTCATCCATATAGATGACCCGAGTCAGCTATATGGATGACTCTAGTCAGCTATAAGAACTACTCAAACCAATCGATAAAAGATAGCATCTTTCCGCCTATCAGCATCTATCGCCTCCCCTCACTACTCATAACCGTTATTCCCTCTTCACGCATCACCCACATTCTCCCTTCATAAATCTCCTTTCACACTCAACTAACTATGATACTGATAGTTAACATGAAGTGTGAAAGCATTTTTTATGAAAGTCTCTTTAACAAAAAGGGTATTTCTGTCAATACTTATAACCAAATTTTGCATACTGGGAAACTTGGAATCTAGCAACAAAAATAGGGTATTCTGAGCATATCGAATACCCTATTTTCTGCTTCTAATTAAGCGAATACCCTATAGTTGTACGACTATAAAGTTGTAGTCGTACGACTATATAGGCTATGGTCGTACAACTGTAGAGTTATAGTTGTACAACTATAGGGGTTATAGTCGTA
>OICB01001328.1_pt1 | contig 10749 bp, 9 predicted proteins | sample 1581121 | NCBI WGS metagenome assembly OICB01 (sample SAMEA3882544, study PRJEB24775) | human gut metagenome | biome: human-associated habitat; feature: intestine environment; material: feces | place: Netherlands | collected 2009/2010 | reverse complement strand
GGCTCGTTAGGGACTTGCACCCATTAGACAACACACATGCTAGTCAAACAAAAAGGGAAATCCCCATCGCACTGGAGTAATCCAGCCGATGGGGATTTTTGCTATTTCTAGTTCTTCACGCTCTTCACACCCTTGCCCTTGGTAAGATGCAGAGTGGCAGCCTTGAGCTTATGGTTGCTGTGGTCAAAGATGATGGCTGGATCGAGGCGCTTGCCGCCGAAGGACACCTCAAAATGAAGATGCTCGGTTGTGGCTCTGCCGGTGCGGCCCGTAAGACCGATTACCTGACCTGCCTTCACTTTATCGCCTTTCTTTACCATGTTCTTACTCTGGTGGCTATAGAGCGTTTCCAGACCATAGGCGTGCTTGATGCGGATACAGTTGCCATAGCCGAAATAAGGTCCCGAGGCTACGACCTCGCCATCGAAGGCAGCAAAGATTTCATCGTTTGCCTTAGTCTTCAAATCCACTCCCGAGTGGCGGCGTGCACCGCCGTAGGGACTGATAACACGGGCATCAGGCAATGGATATGCCCACGCCTTCTCCTCTATCTTTTCCAGATCGAGCAGGAATGTGTTGGTGATGGTAAACGGGTCGCTCACCTCGTCGGGATCGAGAGTCATTGTGTTATTGCTCGCCCGACTGCCCGACTTGTCACTTGCTTCCTTATCATGTCTATCGTTCTTGGATACGGAGGAATCCTTGCCGCCAATCACCTTGATGCCGATGCGGTTGCCCTCCTTGCGGAACTGCACGGTCTGTCGGCGAAGCTTATGGCTCTTCAGCTCGATGATGGTCTCCGGATTGATGCGCGCACCATTCACCATGATGGAGAAATCGCAATAGGTCTCTCCGTCCCTGGTGCCCACGATGGCGATGGTCTGTCCGGCATCTATCGACTGCCCCACCTTCACCAGGTTCTCGGCATTGTTGGCATACACGGTTTCCAGACCATTGTCGTGGCGGATTACGATGACGTTGCCCATCGACTCGGTCTTGCGCGAGAGGCGCACATAACCGTCAAACATCGCCTTCACTGCATCGCCCTTGGCAGTAGAGATGCGCATCACGCTGTTGCCATTGACAAGGCTAGCCTTGCCCACAGGAAGCGGGAATGAATATTCCTTGGCACGGAATATCTCAAAGTCAACATTGAAGGCTTGACTCTGGGCAAAGAGACCTGGCGTTGCGATGCTCACCTGCTGTTGCTCGGCGGCAGTAAACTCATTCTTGGCGGGCATGAAACTGCTCAGGGATAGCATCAGCATTCCCGAGACGGCAGCCAGCCCGATTCTTCTTAATCTTCTGTTTACAATCATTCTCTATTCTTTTTGATACATTTTTTAAATTTAACCATTAAATCTTAAAACACAAAAACATCCATTTTTCCCTCTTCGTTCATAGAAAAGAGAAAAATGGATGTTATTTTGAAAACTTACTTCATCAGAATGCCGGTATAGATTCTGCCACTCTCGATGCCCAGCTTCCTTGCCGAGAAGAACTCGTCGCTGTGGGCAAAGGTACAGATGCCGCAATCCTGGATATTCTCCTCAGCCACACCGCAGTGCAGCAGGATCTGCTTGTTGCAGAGCGGCAGGTTGATGTGCCACTTCAGCGGCTGCACGATGTTTCCCTCTGCAGCCAGACGTTCACGCTCGGCAACATCTACCGAGAAGGCGGCATTGGGGCGCTGCTCGGCAATCTCTTCCATCGGGAAGGCTGCCTGCTCGAAAGCCTCATATACCTCATCGCCTACCTCGAAATGCTCCAGCGAGATGCCGGGACCTATCACTGCCTTCAGCTTCTTAGGCTCTGTATGATAGGCGAAAGCCATCTCCTGGATGGTCTTGTGGACGATGCGTGCCAATGTGCCTCGCCATCCGGCATGGATGGCTGCCACGGCATGGTGATCCTCGTCATAGAGCAGGATTGGGATGCAGTCGGCGGTGGAAACGCCTATGCATACGCCCTTCTCATCGGTCATCACGGCATCCACGCCCTCGAGAATCATCTTGCGGATGTTCTCAGGCATCGAGAAATAATCTCCTGCCACCTGTCGGACCTCTACTCCATGTACCTGATGCGGCAGGATGATATGGTCGATGCTTACGCCCAGTTCATCCGCCAGCTTTCTGCGGTTCTCTGCCACGTGTTCGGCGCAGTCGCCGCAATAGTCATTGATATTGAATTCGCTGTAGTTGCCCTGGCTCACTCCTCCCTTTCGGGTGGTGGAGAAAGCGGTGACGCCCTCAGCTATGCTATATACTTTGAACATTGAACTTTGAACTTTGAACTTTATGATTAGACTTTTTACTTTGAACTTGGAACTTTATGATTACTCTTTGCATTGAACTTTATGCCTCTTTTAGCATATCATAAAGTTCAATGTTCCAAGTTCAAAGTTCAAAGTTTTAACTTTCATATTCGAAATCATCGAGATCATCTACATCCTCGATTTCATCCTCATCGATATACTCCACGATGTCCTCGCCCTCAGCCTCGAGTTCCTGCTGGAATCGGGTCATATCCTTGTCGCGGTGAACGAGGGTATCTTCTGAAGTAATCTCCTGCAGCTTGTTGCTCTCTGAGTTCAACTCCTTCCAGAGCACATCCTTGAGTTCCTGGATGCCCTGTCCGGTAACTGATGAGATGAATACCACCGGAAGATCGGTTGGCAGAGTCTCCTTCAGCATCTCGATAAGCTCCTCGTCAAGCAGGTCGCACTTGGTGATGGCGAGCACGCGATGCTTGTCGAGCATCTCTGGGTTGAAGTTCTTCAACTCGCCCAGCAGTACCTCATATTCCTTCTTGATATCGTCGGTATCGCCTGGAACCATGAAGAGGAGCAGGGAGTTGCGCTCGATGTGTCGGAGGAATCGCAGTCCCAAACCCTTTCCTTCGCTCGCTCCCTCGATGATACCCGGGATATCAGCCATCACGAAACTCTGATGGTCGCGGTAATCCACGATACCCAGCGATGGCTCGAGGGTGGTAAACGGATAGTTGGCGATCTTTGGACGGGCACTGGATACGGCAGAGAGCAGGGTTGACTTTCCGGCATTAGGGAAACCCACAAGACCCACATCGGCAAGGAGTTTCAGCTCCATGATGATGGTCATCTCCTGCATCGGCTCACCTGGCTGCGCATAGCGGGGAGCCTGGTTGGTAGAGGTGCGGAACTGGAAGTTGCCCAATCCGCCACGTCCGCCCTTCAGGAGCAGCACTTCCTGACCGTCGTAAGCCACGTCGCAGACGAACTTACCGGTTTCGGCATTATACACCACGGTACCGCAAGGCACATCGATATAGATGTCCTTACCATCAGTTCCGTGGCACTTGTCACGTCCTCCATTGCCACCATGCTCGGCGAAGAAGTGGCGCTGATACTTCAGATGCAGCAAGGTCCAATAGTTGTGGTTGCCGCGAAGATAGATGCTTCCTCCACGTCCGCCATCGCCACCGTCAGGTCCACCATTCGGTTGGTACTTCACGTGGCGCAGGTGCATGGAGCCTTTACCACCCTTACCAGAGCGGCAGTTGATCTTTACATAATCTACGAAATTGGATTCAGCCATTTTTATATTGTAATGTGAAATGTTAAATGTTAAGTGTTAAATTATCCCGAAAGGAATATTCCATGTCAACATCAGGCTAAGTTCTCCCCCGAAAGGCGCACGCCCAACTTAACATTCAACATTTAACACTTAACATTATACTAATTAGAGGTTGTCGATTACATTGCAAACACGAGCGAAGATCTCATCTACAGTTCCGAGACCCTCGATGTGGTGATGGATGCCTTCCTTCTCATACCAGTCGATGAGAGGAGCTGTCTGTGTATGATATACGTTGAGACGCTTCTTGATAGTCTCCTCGTTGTCATCAGAACGGCCACTCAACTTACCGCGGTTGAGCAGACGAGCCATCAACTCATCCTCTGGAACAGCGAGCTCAATCATGGCAGCGATCTTGTGACCACGCTCAGAGAGCATCTTCTTCAGAGCCTCAGCCTGTGGAGTGGTACGTGGGAAACCGTCGAAGATGACACCTGCGTGATCCTTGCCGAAGCTGTCATATACGCTTGCGAGGATGTCGATCATCAACTCGTCTGGAATCAACTGACCATTGTCGATATAGCCCTTGGCAGTCTTGCCGAGCTCTGTACCATTCTTGATTTCGTTACGAAGAACGTCACCTGTTGAAATGTGACCGAGACCATACTTCTCAATCATCTTGTCGCTCTGTGTACCCTTACCTGCACCTGGAGCGCCGAAAATTACGATATTTTTCATTTTTACCTTAAATATATATAAATTGTTTTATGTTGTGTCAGAAACTTAACTATATTTATTAACCCACTTCTGCCCCTTTGGAGACAAAAGAACAGCAAAAACAATTCCAAAGAGAACTGTTACAACGCCTAAGAAAAATAATGCATCCATTTTATGTCCTCCTATTTTTATTGTTATACTTTCGAGTTGTTTTATACTTCCTTTCTTTCTCATCCTTACTTTTGGATATGAAGAACAAACCTGCACAAAAGAAGATTGTTGCCAAAACGCCACTAATTGCATAAAGCAACCACCGCATTTCACCCAAATCCACCATTAAAGATGCGACAAATACAGCAGTCAAGAAGTACTTGGAGACATCCAAGCAATAATCACTAATTTTCTCCCACATGCTTCACCCCCTATTCTTCTACAATCGTGTAGATGTCGCGGAGGTTTCTGCCTTCTTGGTCATAATCTAATCCATATCCTACGATGAAATCGTTAGGGATTTCCATTACGGCATAGTTGATGTCCAGATTCACCTTCAGATTGCCCGGCTTCACGAGAAGCGAGCAGATCTCGATGCTGGCTGGATTCTTCTTCTTCAGATCCTCGATCATGTGAGCCATGGTAAAGCCGGAATCCACGATGTCCTCCACGATCACCACGTGGCGACCGATAAGATCCTGGTTCAAGCCCATCAGGGTCTTCATGCTGCCCGTAGAGCCCGTGCCCTCGTAGGAAGCATACTTCACAAAAGAAATCTCGCTTGGTACCGTAATCATTCGCATCAGATCGGCAGCGAAGATAAACGAACCATTCAACACAGCCAGGAACACCGGAGTCTTATCCGCATAATCCTGGTTCAGACGGTCGGCTACGACCTGTACCTTCTTCAGAATCTCGGCCTCTGGAATGGAGGTCTTGAAGGTCTTATCCTTGATTTTTACTATGCCCATAGTCTTGATGATATAATATTTTCTGCAAAATTACGAAAAAATCGTGAAACTTCATCCATTCATCGACTTTTTTTAGTACTTTTGCATTAAAATAATCAGATAATCGGACATAACATACATTAATATATGAAAATATTCACTAGTGCTCAGATACATGAGCTGGATAAATACACCATTGAGCATGAGCCGATCACATCGCTCAACCTGATGGAAAGGGCTGCCAAGGCGCTCACACGTGCCATCGAGGAGGAATGGTCTAACAGAACTCCGGTCGTGGTATTCGCCGGTCCGGGAAACAATGGTGGCGATGCACTTGCCGTGGCGCGCCTTCTCTGCGAAGACGGCTATGTGGTGAGTGTATTCCTATTCAATGTGCACAACAAGCTCTCTGCCGACTGTGCCACCAACAAGAAACGACTCATCGAGGGTAAGAGCGTCAAGCAGTTTACCGAGGTTACCGTCAACTTCGACCCTCCTCAGCTCGAGGCGGGAATGCTTGTAGTGGATGGTCTCTTCGGCAGCGGACTCAACAAGCCGCTGGCGGGCGGTTTCGCTGCCATGGTGAAATACATCAACCAGAGTGCGGCACAGATCGTGAGCATCGACCTGCCTTCCGGTCTGATGAGCGAGGACAACTCCTACAACATCAGCGCCAACATCATCCGTGCCGACCTCACCCTCACCCTGCAGCAGAAGAAGCTGTCGATGATGATGGCAGACAACCAGCAGTATCTGGGCAGAATCAAGGTGCTCGACATCCGTCTCTCTCCTGAGTTCATCCAGCACACAGAGAGCCGTTGCAGCATCCTCGAGGAAAAGGATATCCGCCAGCTCCTGAAACCTCGTGGCGACTTCGCCCACAAGGGCAGCATGGGCACGGCGCTCCTCATTGCAGGCAGCTACGGCATGTCGGGGGCTTCGATCCTTGCCACCAGAGCCTGCCTCCGAACGGGTGTGGGAAAGGTGATTACCCATACGCCTAAGAGAAACTACGAAATCATGCAGATTTCCGTGCCCGAGGCGGTACTGCAGATGGATACAGAGGAAACCATCTTCAGCGAACCGGTAGATACGGAAGATTACCACGCCATGGGCATCGGTCCGGGACTGGGAACCAGCGAGGCTACAGCCATCGCCCTGATTGCCCAGCTCAGAAGATGCACCTGTCCGGTAGTGGTGGATGCCGATGCACTCAATATCCTTGCCAGTCACCGTGCCTGGATGCAGCAGTTGCCTAAGAACCTCATCTACACTCCGCACCCTAGAGAGCTTGACCGTCTGGCTGGCATCACCAGCAGCAATTGCACCGAACGTCTCTTCAAGGCATGCGAGCTTGCCGACCGTCTGCATGGCTACATCCTGCTGAAGGGTCATTTCTCTGCCCTCTGTCATCCGGATGGTAAGATAGAGTTCTGCTCTACGGGCAACAGCGGTATGGCTACGGCGGGCAGCGGCGATGTGCTTACAGGTATCATCACCGCCCTTCTGGCTCGCGGCTACAAGCAGGCAGATGCCGCCCGCATCGGTATGTACCTTCATGGTCTTGCCGGCGACCTCGCCATCAAGGACCTGGGCAAGGAAAGCCTCATCGCCAGCGATCTCATCGATTACCTGCCGAAGGCATTCCTCAGAATGGAAGAGTAAATAGGAAAAGTATAAGAATGCAGAAAGGGTGTGCTCACACGGGCACACCCTTTCTGCATTCTTATATACTATTGTTTATATTATGCTTCCAGTGAATTTCTGGCTTCATAGAAGCGCTTTTCCAGCTCGCGTCGCAGATCGTCCTTGCGGTCCATATTCAGCTTCTTTCGGATATGACTGCGCTGGCTGGTGATGTTCGATTCACTCTTGTTCAGTTCGATGCAGATTTCCTTCAGCATCTTGCCTTCCAGTACCATCTGGCAGATCACTCTCTCACTGTTGGTGAGTTCGGCACATACCAGTTCCCAGGCCCTCTTGCTCTCTTCGCTGGTCTTCAACTGTTCTGCGGCAAGGTCCAGGATATTCTTCTGCTGTTCGGGACTGAGTCGGCTCATCAGGTTCACCGCCATATTCTTCTCGTCATCCTTCAGGTCGGCAAGCATGTGCAGCGCCTTCCTCTCTTCTTCCCTCATCTGCTTGGGCTGTCTGAGTTCCGTAACGATGACAGGTTCCCAGTTATAGAGCCAGACATAGAATATCATCAGGAAACCTACCAGAACTGCCTTGATACTGAAGAGCAGCACGGAGACTTGCGTATGCGAAATAGCTACCGCTACCACAGGCAGCAGAGCGATGGCAAAGCCGAGAGTGGTTCGGTTGAGCAGCTGGCTCTGGGCAGTAATGGCAAGGATGAACATGATGAAGATATTGCTCATCACGCTCAGGTGGTCCTGATCGCCCTGATAGTGAAGACAGAGCATACTGTCAATTACCAGCTTGACGAATACGAGGATATAGAGCAGAGAGATTCCGGTCTTGAAAACCACCTTACGCTTCAGCACCACATACATCACAAGTGCCAGCGCAAGGGTATGAACCAGATTATAGAATATGCCCCCCCCATACTTTCATCATGTAAAACAAAAGGAAGTTGTAGGGAATAATGAGAATCTCAACCAGAGACAAAAGGACGAAGGCGATCACCCTTCGGCGGTCCACCACTCCACAGTAATCAGGGCATAAATGCTGCTCCAAGCGCAAGCACAAATCCCAAAGTTTGTTCTTAGCCTTCATATCTTACTTTCAGTTTACTTATAATTATAACCGTTCTTAATACTTATATATAATAAAGCCTTTCCCTCTTAGGGGGAGGGCATTGCATACCTTTCAGAATCTCAAAATTCTGAATTCATTGTCGATTTACTGACTTATTCTTCTCTACTGCAAAATTATAACTAAAAATCGAAAAAGACAAAGAAAGTAGTTAAAAAAGGGTAGAAAAATCAAAAAAACATAATAAAAGAGACGTTTTTCAAGGTTTTCAGGTTTTTTCAGTGTTTCATTTATGCGGTTTTTATTCGGTATCAGCATTTTTAGGCGCATATTTTGGAGGAGGCAACGGGAAAAAACTATATCTTTGTAACCGTAAAAACAAAGTTCGCGGTTCCAAGCCCGAGCTTTCAATCGAATCCCAAAGTTGCCGACTGGCATCTAAGAACTGAGGAGTAGATGATAAAGATGATGATGAGTAGAAGAAAAGTAAATGATAGACTAACTATTCTTTAATAAATAAAGTCTAGTTTCAAGCCTATTGAAAGAAAAGTGGAAGGAAAAGGAAATTAAAAAAGAAAAAGTATAAGTATAAGTAAAAGATGATGATGCGTTTCTCTAGAGAGACCATTTGTCATTCTTAAATCATTAAAAGATTTTAAGTATGAACAGAAGGATTTTAATTGCGCTACTGGCTGTTGGCAGCTTCATCTGCCCGGCCGTCGCTCAGAAGATGGCCTTGAAGACGAACCTCCTTTATGATGCTACAAGCACCATGAACCTCGGCTTCGAATTCGGCCTTTCCCCAAAATGGACCTTGGATGTATCCGGCAACTACAACCCGTGGACATTCTCCAAGAACAAGAAGTGGCAGCACTGGCTTGTTCAACCAGAAGCCAGATACTGGTTCTGCAACAAGATGATGGGTTCCTTCATCGGTTTCCACGCCCTCGGAGGTTCTCATAACATAGGTAACGTAGATCTTGACTTCAAGTTCCTCGGTACCGACTTCTCCAAATTGAAAGATTACAGATACGAAGGTTGGTTCGTAGGTGCAGGTATTGCCTATGGTTATACCTGGGCTCTCTCCAAGCATTGGAACTTCGAGGCTGAACTCGGAGTGGGATACGTTTATTCGAAATCGGATAAATATGAATGCCCACAGTGTGGTGAAAGACTCGAAAAAGACAAGGCGCATCACTACGTAGGACCTACCAAGGCGGCACTCAATCTAGTGTATGTCTTCTAATTCGTGATACATTATTATATTAATAAGTAAAACTGAAGATTATGAATACATATAAGATTTTAAACAAGACTCTTGGAGCCGTCGCCCTCAGCATTCTGTTTAGCACCAACGCTATCGCTCAGGAACAGGCTGCCAAGGATATGAAAGTCCTAAACAAGGAAATCAAGAAGAAAGGCAATAAGGTGAACGTCTATATGGATCTCAACCTGGATGACGTGAAACTGGTAAGCAATAAGGGTCTCATCTTTACACCTATTTTATATAAAGGTGAGGATACGCTCAAACTCCCGGCTGTGGAGGTGATGGGTAACAAGAGATACATCTACTACCAGCGTACCAAGAAGACCGCTACACAGAACCCGCTCATCGTTGCCAAGCGTGAAAACAAGGAGCCACAGACACTCCGATACGCTTACTCGGTTCCTTACCAGAACTGGATGAAGAACTCCAACTTCGCCATCAGCAATGATGCCTGTGGATGTAACCAGAAACTGCTGGCAGAAAACCTGCTCACCAACAATGGCGAGGCGCTCGTTACTCCTCAGCAGCTCTATCAGGCTTATCAGCAGCCAAAGGCGGAGGCAGTGAAGATCAGACAGGAAAACGGTTCGGCTAGACTCAACTTCCGCATCAACAAGTGGGATATCGCGAAGGATCTCGGTAACAATACCAAGGAGTTGGCTACCATCAAGCAGACGCTCGACCTCGTGAAGAACGATCCGGATGTAACCATCACTTCCATTACCCTCCACGGTTATGCATCTCCTGACGGCAGCTATGCCAACAACGACAAGCTGTCTCGCAACCGTACCCAGGCTCTCTACAACTATCTGCTGAAGACCTACCCTATCGACAAGAAGCTCTTCAAGGTAGAATCTACAGCTGAGGATTGGGAAGGAACACTGGAGTACATCAAGAGTCACAACATCCCTCAGAAGGAAGCTGCTCTCAAGATCATCAACAGCGATATGACTCCTGACCAGAAGGAACAGACGCTCGCAGCCAAGGCTGGTGAGGCATTCCGATTCCTCGTTGCCAAGGTTTGGCCAAGCTTGCGCCGCACAGATTACACCATCGAGTACGACGTGAAGGCATTCAACCTCGAAGAGGCTCGCAGAGTGATCAACACCCGTCCACAGAAGCTCTCTCTCCAGGAGATGTATATGGTAGCCAACAGTTATCCGAAGGGAAGCGAAGAGTACAACAATGTATTCGACACGGCAGTAAAAATGTTCCCAGAAGATAAGCTCGCCAATCTGAATGCAGCCCTTGCAGCCATCGACAGAGGTGACAAGGTAAGCACAGAGAAGTACCTGAAGAAGGCTGGCACCGGAGCCGAAGTAGATAATGCCCGTGGTTGCCTCGCTGTTCTCAATGAGGATTACGAAGCTGCCAAGCAGTACTTCCAGAAGGCAGTAGCCGGAGGCTTGAAGGGTGCTCAGGAGAATCTCGACAAGCTGAACAAGGTTGTGGAGTAAGAGTTTGATTTTTAAGTATAAGTAAAAGAATAAACAATAACAATACTGCGTTAAATTAATATTTAATCGTCTGTAAATCAATAACTTATATTAAG
>OICB01001314.1_pt1 | contig 10827 bp, 10 predicted proteins | sample 1581121 | NCBI WGS metagenome assembly OICB01 (sample SAMEA3882544, study PRJEB24775) | human gut metagenome | biome: human-associated habitat; feature: intestine environment; material: feces | place: Netherlands | collected 2009/2010 | reverse complement strand
AGCTGCTACGCCTCCTTACTCTTTATTCGATGGTAAGGATTATGCGTCGATGTCAAGCTCAGACCCGGATAAGTATAAATTCATCGAGTATCATAAATGGAAGTTCAAAGCGAAGATCTTCTCTCCGTTGGCTCCGTTGACCGTGAAACGTACGCCGGTATTGATGACCCGTGTTGAGTATGGTTTCTTGGGTACTTATAATAAAAATAAGAAGTCTCCGTTCGAGACCTTCTATATGGGTGGTGACGGTATGAGTGGTTACTCCAGTACCTATGCTCAGGAAACGATCGGTTTGAGAGGTTATGAGAATGGTAGTATCGCCGGTAATGGTGGTTACAACTCTTATGGATACGCTTATTCTCGTTTGGCTATGGAGTTGAGATATCCGTTCTTGCTGGAGCCTTCCTCTACGATCTACGGATTGGTATTTGTGGAGGCTGGTAACGCTTGGACTGATTTGAAGAATTTTAATCCGTTTAACTTGAAACGCTCCGCCGGTGTCGGTGTCCGTATATTCTTGCCGATGATCGGTTTGATGGGACTCGACTGGGCTTATGGTTTCGACGAGCCGAATTATGGATCTAATGGTAAACGTAGCGGTAGTAACCTGCACTTTATCATCGGACAGGAATTCTAAAATATAGATCGGGTATAGCTTCGTATGTAGAGACGGGGCGTGTTCCGTATGTAGAGACGGGGCACGCCCCGTCTCTACATTTAAATAAATACTTTTAACGAATATTGGTAGGCTGTAAGTAAACCCTCTGTTATATTTGCAGTCATAAAGTAGAACTATAAATAAAGAGAGTATGAAAAAGATTATCACATTGAGCTGTCTGATGTTGCTTTGTTCTTTTGCCGGCATGGCACAGAAGTTCGCTTTAATCGACATGGAATATATATTGAAGAATATTCCGGCTTACGAAATGACCAATGAGCAGTTGAGCCAAGTTTCCAAGAAATGGCAAAATGAGGTGGAAGCGATTCAGCAAGAAGCTCAGAATATGTATAAGAATTATCAGAGCGATCTGGTATTCCTCTCTGCCGAGATGAAAACGAAACGTGAGGAAGAGATCGTGAAGAAAGAGCAAGAGGCGCAAGATCTGAAGCGTAAATATTTCGGTCCTGAGGGTGAGTTATATAAGAAACGCGAGAGTTTGATGAAACCGATTCAAGACGAGGTGTATAATGCGGTGAAAGAAATCTCGGAAGACAAGGGATATCAAATTGTTTGGGATCGAGCTTCAGCTATGAGCATTATTTTCGCTTCTCCGAAGATCGATATCAGTAATGAAGTGCTGATTAAGTTAGGATATTCAAAATAAATGCTTACATTTGTGCGCTTTATGCATGAAAAGTGTGAAAGCTTGATTAATAACAAAGTAATTATATAGTAAAAATGAAGAAACTTATTGTTTTATTGTTGATGATTCTCCCGTTGGGAGCTATCGCTCAGGAAGTTAAAATTGCGTTTGTAAAAACTCAAGAGGTGTTTATGGCTATGCCGGAGGTATCTGGTATGGAAAAACAAATGGCAGACTTGAATGAGAAATATAGAGTTGAATGCAAGATGAATACCAAAAGAAATATTCAGACTTCGTAGCGCAGCAAGATTCATTGACAGAAAATATCAAGTTGAGAAGAATGCAAGAGATTCAAGATATCCAAGAACGTATGGATAACTTCGTTCAGGTAGCTCAGCAAGACGTACAAAAGAAACAACAGGAATTGTTGCAACCGATCCAACAGAAGTTGCACGAGGCTATCCAGAAGGTAGGCGAGGAGAAGGGATATACGTATATCATCGATCCGGCAGCTTTGCTTTATACGGGTACTAACGCAGTAGACGCAACTCCGTTTGTTCGTACGAAACTCGGTTTGTAATTAGCGAGAAAATTTATTCTATAGAATAAAAGAGGGGGTGTTTTCCGAAAGGATTGCACCCTTTGTACTTTATAAAAGAAGGTTTCTGATATGTTTCCACAAACTCCCGGTCCGATCGGTCTTTTTGATTCAGGTTATGGCGGACTTACGATTTTCGATAAGATTCATCAGTTGATGCCCGGTTATGATTACGTTTATCTGGGCGATAACGCACGTTCTCCTTATGGAACCCGTTCGTTCGAGGTCGTTTATCAATTTACCCGTCAGGCGGTATCGCGTCTGTTTGAGTCGGGTTGCCAATTGGTGATCTTGGCTTGTAATACGGCATCCGCGAAAGCGCTTCGTACGATCCAACAAAAAGACTTGCCTACATGGGACCCCAATCGTCGTGTATTGGGAGTCATCCGTCCTACAGTTGAGTTAGTGGATACGATCAGCCGTACCAAACATATCGGTATCGTAGGTACGAGCGGTACGATTACGTCCAATTCTTATACGATAGAGATCGGCAGGATGTACCCACATATCCAAGTGACAGGCGAGGCTTGCCCCATGTGGGTTCCTTTGGTAGAGAATAATGAGTTTAATTCCCCGGGAGCGGATTATTTCGTGAAAAAGCATATCGACCATATATTATCCGTAGATCCGCAAATCGATACGCTTATCTTGGGATGTACTCACTATCCCCTTTTGATGGATAAGATCCGTGCTTTTCTTCCTTCCGGCATCACTCTATTCTCGCAAGGCGAGCATGTAGCGGAGAGTTTGCGAGATTATTTAGGGCGTCACCCGGAAATGGATCGTAAACTCACGAAGGGAGGAAGTTGCCGTTTTCTTACCACGGAGTCGGCAGAGAAGTTTTCTGAGGCGGCCTCTATCTTCATGAATACTCCGGTTTCGGTTTCCCAGATCGAGCTATAACGCCCCTAGGCCCTATGAGGGAGATGTATATGAACGCTATTTATACTTCCCTCCTTCTTTATGAATACTTGAAAGATATCGGATGAATTCATTTGAATATCTAGTATAATTCTACAGATCACGCCGTGGTCTGTAGAGTTCACGGCGTGATTTGTATAGTTCACGTTGTGGTCTATACAGACCATGACGTGAATTAGAAAATAAAATAAGGAGCGAGAACGTATAAGTATAGAAAGAAATAGGTATAATACCCTATCCTATCTTAAATTCTTGCCAGATGTCTGTCTTCTACAGAAAAGTCAGACGTTCCCTTATTGGATGCTCTTTCCAAAAGGAGCCAAGGCTAAAGCTGCCATCTTAAAATGTTGCATGCCGAAAGGGATGCCGATGATCGTGATACATAGCAAAAGGCCGAATCCCAGATGCGTAAGGCAAATCCAAAAGCCTCCGACGAATATCCAGATAATGTTCATGATAAGTGACAAGCATCCTCCGGAATTGCCCTCGTCTACGACACGGCTGCCAAAAGGCCATAAAGCCAGTATCGCTAATTTTAAGGTCTGGAGGCCAAAAGGTATACCAATGATCGTTATCATTAGTATTAGGCTGGATATCAGATATTCTACACTTGTTATAATCCCTCCGAAGAGTAACCATATTATATTCCCCAAGAATTTCATACGCTAGTTATTTAAATGGTTGATACTATCTTTCTCATATATAACAGATGCTTTACTAACTGTGGCTACATGAAAGCTATCTATTTCCGCCAAGATTTGCTGCTTGACCAAAGCGAAGCTATCCCTGTAGGCCGGTTTCACCGGTTCAGAAGGGGGAGCTTCCATTTTTAGCGGATCGATAGGCTGCCCGTTTTTGTGGACACGGAAGTCTAGGTGCGGCCCGGTAGAGAGTCCGGTGGAGCCTACATAAGCGATTTCTTGGCCTTGTTGCACATGGCTGCCTACTTGGATTCCTTTGGCGAAGCGGCTTAAGTGCATATAAGTCGTGGTGTATACGGAGTTATGTTTCACTTTCAGGAAATTGCCCCCGCCGTTTTGATATCCCTTGGCGATAACCGTACCAGCTCCGATGCTGCGTACCGGTGTACCGGTCGGTGCTGCGTAATCAACCCCATGATGCGCCCGGTATCGTTTGAGGATCGGGTGGAAACGGGCGTTCGTAAAACGGGATGTGATCCGGAAAAAGTCTAATGGGGCTTTCAAGAACGCTTTGCGAAGGCTGTTCCCTTCCTCATCAAAGTATTCGAAGATACTGTCTTGGGTGAAAGGAATCGCTACAAACTCTTTGCCTTGATGCGTAAAGATCGCCCCCTCGATAGAGGCGATGCTCAAGGCGGTGGTATCGTCGATGTAAGCCTCATTGTATAGAACCTTGAATGAGTCTCCATCTTTGATATCGAAGAAATCGATTTGCCAAGCGTACACGTCCGATATCTTGATCGCCAGATACGGATCACCTCCGTTGGCCTTGATCACGTTCCATAGGGAAGAGTTTAATACTCCTTCCGTATATTTTTTCTTGAGGGTGATCGGCTTATTAAATTCATAGGCGTTGATCGTATCGCCGGTCAAGTCGATTACGGCATAATCGGTCAGCGACTTGGCGAAGGCGATATATCGGATCGTCTCCAAGGAATCTACCGTGGAAAATGTGTAATAATGCATGCCGGCTCGCAGTTTCGTCGGATCGAGGACATGGGTGGATGCCCTGCTGATACTGTCTGCTTTCAAGGCCGTGAAGCCCAGCCCGGAGAAGATGGAGGCGGGATTATCCCCGTTTTTCATCAAATACTCTTTTACGTCCAAGGAATCGATACAGATGCCGTATTGATACAGATGCTGTGAGCTATCCACCCACTGCGTATCCATGTCTGCGTCTTCCGTGGGCTGTTGGGGCTGTTTGCAGGAGAAACAACTCATCAACATGACTAATACGATACATATAGGTAGTTTCTTGTCCATTTGTCTTCGTTTGTTCATCAAAAATTATTCAACCGGATACAAACTTACGGAAAATAATAGAAATAGCGAAACCTATTTAGCGTAAAGCTTTGTACCTTCGCGGACTCGTAAAAAAGGTGTTTAGGTAGAAAGCAGATCAATGGACATGTATAGACTATTCCGTGCCCCGAGAGGGCTGAGAGGCAAATTATTTAAATTAACAGGGCCTATCTTTCTGGAAACCTTGCTGATGTTGACTTTAGGCGTGGTGGATACGCTTATGCTGAGCCATCATTCCGATAATGCGGTGGCAGCGGTAGGTGTGGTTAATCAATTGCTGAACATGGTATTTCTGCTGTTCAATATTACCACGACCGGAACGTCTGTCATGTGCGCCCTCTATTTTGGGGCGAAAGATAATAAGAGTTTTATTCAGGTGTTAGGAACCTCCTTGTTGTTTAACGCCGGCGTAGGTTGCTTGATCAGCTTGATGCTTTTCTTGTTCGGTAGGGAGATGTTGGTCCTGATGGATATCCGTCCGGATCTGATGCCGGACGCTGAGACTTATATGCACATTGTCGGAGGGTTCGGCTTCTTCCAAGCGGTTAGTTTTACGATATCGGCGGTGCTCCGTGCGGCGAACAAGCCGAATTACGCGATGCAGGTGACCTTGCTGATCAATGTATTGAATGTGTTTGGAAATTATGCATTGATATTTGGCCATTTCGGTTTTCCTGCCCTCGGTGTACAAGGAGCGGCTATCTCTACCTCTGTTTGCCGGGGAGTGGCGATGACACTTTTGTTTATCATGCTGTTCAAGCGGTTGGTGCCTCGTATCCCTTTGGCTTATTTCCGTCCGTTCCCGTTTCAGAAGTTGAGAGACGTGTTGAAGATCGGTTTGCCTTCGGCAGCGGAACAAATCTCGTATGATGCCTCGCAGGTGACGATTGTCTACTTTATCAATATGCTGGGTAATGAGTACTTGACAGCTCGTGTTTATGTGATGAATATCGTAATAATCGGCTATATCTTTTCTTTGTCGATCGCACAAGCTACTTCTATTTGTACCGGCAATTTGGTGGGCGCGAGGAAGAAGCAAGCCGCTTATTTATTGAGTTGGTATGCTTGGAGGAGGTCGTTGCTGATTACGTTAGTCGCTAGTACCGGGGTTTATCTGCTGGGACGTCCTTTATTGGGGATATTTACTGAGAATCAAGCAATCATAACGATCGCGATGGGAGCCTTGCTGGTAGATGTACTCTTGGAGCAAGGGCGGGCCACGGTACTGCTGTTCTTATTCTGCTTGCGTTCGGTAGGCGACGTCGTGGTCCCGGTAATTATCGAGTTATTCTGTATGTGGTTCTTTGCCGTGTTCTGCGGGTATATGTTCGGTATCGTGTTCGGATTAGGCTTAGCGGGGATGTGGTTCGCTTTTGCTTTGGACGAGTGTTCCAGGGGAGCGGTACTCTGTTTGCGGTGGCGAACGCAGAAGTGGAAAAAGAGGATGTTAATCAAGAATCCTGTTAATATAAGCTAAAACAGGGTGCTCTTGGGAACATTTTGCCTTCTATTTGCGTCTTACTAATTACAATAGATATTTTATAAAAGATTATGATGAAGATGAAAAAGGTATTGTTTTATGCGTTTTTGCTTCCCGCTTTCGTTGGGATGATGTTTTCTTGTTCAGACGTCAAGACAGATGTGAAGAAGTTGGAAGGTAAATGGAATGTGGTAGAAGTGAAAGGTGAGAAAGTCTTGGAAGAAGGCCTGCCACAGATGGACTTCAATATGGCTGAGAAGAAATTACATGGAAATACAGGCTGTAATTTATTCAATACGACGATCACGTTAGATCCGGAAGATGTATCTTCTATTACGATCGCTCCGGGCGCTACGACTATGATGGCTTGTCCGAATATGGATTTGGAGACGAGCGTGCTTCAATCGATGGATCAGGTTCGTTCCGTGAAGGCCGGAAAAGATGAGAATGAGATGTTGTTGGTAGACCAAGATGGTAATGTATTATTAGTATTGGAGAGAAATTAATGAGAAAAGGTCTTTTTTATATTTGCCTGCTTTTGGTAGGCGTCGGTTTGTTCGCCGGCTGTAAATCCAAGAAAGCGGTGGTAGCTTCTTTCTCGGATCTGGATGGTGAATGGGGTGTCGTGGAGATGAACGGTAAGACGTTGAATCCCGAGGAGACTCATCAGGTTTTGGTGTTCGACGTGGCTCGTCAAGGGCTTTCGGGAAATGCCGGTTGCAATCGGTTGATGGGGAAGATCGAATATAATGATGCTTATAAAAATATCATTAAGTTCCCACAGGTAGCGACTACCCGAATGGCTTGCCCGGATATGAGCGGCGAACGTGAGTTGCTGGAAGCGCTTAATAAGGTGGTGCGCTTTGAGGCACAGGGTGAGGCGGCTCCTGTTACGGAAATCGCTTTGTTCGGGACCAATAATGATAAGTTGTTGGTGATCAAAAAGCAAAAATAAAATCACCCAGTTGTAGAGACGGGGCACGCCCCGTCTCTACAACTGGGTATTAATATTTGAAACTATAACGGAATCCTGCCTTAAACCAAATACCCGGTTGGGGGATATTTCCCAGATCATAATAAGTGGAATTGAGCAGATTATTTAATTCCGCATATAGATTTAACCGCTGATATTCCCAATTTACTTTCATATCTACTAAGCAATAAGGAGAGTAAGGTTCCTCATAAGCCGGCTTAAGATTCTCGTATTTAGTATAACTACCTGCCCGGTCTTGCCAACGGACATACCAAGTGGCCGAAAAACCTTTCCAGATAGAATGGCTTAATTGAGCCGTGAACTTGTGCTTCAGATAATCTAACGCATAATTCGATATATACCCCTCACTATCCTTGTCTTGATGGATAAACGCATATCCCAGTTCTATTTTCCGGATAAAGAACCGTTCGTTGCCCAGTTCCCTCGGTAATAAACTCAGGTTAGTCTCGAAACCAAGGTTATCGACTTTTGTCAGATTTTGGCTTTCCCAGATATCTTCCGGTTTCTCTTTCACCCAATCGATCATGTTCTTGCCTTTTCGATAAAAGCCGGCTATATGAGCCCGGAGGAAGTAAGTGTTGTATTTCAGTCCGACCTCGAATGCTTCGCTTTCCTCCGGTTTTAGGTCCGGATTTCCTTTATTCGTCTTACCCTCATAATAAAGATCGGTGAAAGTCGGCATACGCAATGCCCGGTTCCAGCTCCCATACAGACGGAAATTGTCCCCGATACGGTAACTGGCATCTATTCCCGGATAGAAATGAATCCCTTCGTTTAAGGCCGAATTATAGTTTGCCAAGACCCCGACTGACAACGTGAAGCGGCGTAATAATACGTTATGCTCAAGAAAGTAGCTGATATTATTTCGGTTATCGCTTTTTAGATATTGCCCCTCTTTCTCGAAAGGAACATCCTGCGGTTCCTTCATCGGCTTGCCTAATACGTTACTCCTTACTCCCTCGTTCCGGAATTCCACGCCCATACTGGTTCTTCCTAGTTTCCACTGTGTCGTGGCGTTGAGGTTGGCTCCAAATACTTCCGTCTCATGGTAATTATGCCCGGTATACCAATCGGCGGGATCGCTACGGAACAACTCGTACCGGTCGAAATGTCGGGTCCAGTATACCTTGGGGGTGAACTTGATTTTGCCATGTGTTTCTCCTCCGGCGGAGAGGAAGAAGCGGCGAGTCTTGTCGTATTGATTGGGATAGGAAACGGAGTAGAAGCTATTCGCTCCATAACCTTTGTCGTTGTATCCGGCTTGGAATTGGAAATCGGCCTCCTCGCTTTTAAGTTCCGATTGCCAAAAAAGATTTAATTGTTTGAAGTCCGTATTGTCTATATACCCTCCGGACGAGGCATACCCTGCGGAAAGGCGCTGTCCGAAATGAGTGGTTGCGTGATTGATGGCAGCTTCCAGTTTCCATAGCTTATGCATTCCGGCGTAATTGTCGGTCGATATCCTGTTCTCTTTTCCTGTTTTCGTGATGATATTGATCGCTCCGGCGAAAGCGCTGGCCCCGAATATACGGGAAGAAGGGCCGGATACCACTTCGATGCGCTCTATGTCCGAGAGATTCACCGGGAGGTCAAAACTATAATGGCCGGTTTGTGGGTTGGAGAGGTTGACCCCGTTTAAGAGAACCGCTATTTGGTCGAACGTCCCTCCCCGGATGGAGATATCGGCTTGGGTGCCTCCTTCTCCTCGTTGCCGGACGTCTATTCCCGCGGCATATTCTAAAAGATCTTGGATACTGGTGACAGGTGCCGCCGTGATCTCACGGGCGGGAATGACTGTCACGATCTTGGTCGCTTGATTCCGTGCGATAGGCGCACGGGAGGCGGTAACTTCTACCTCTTCCAGCTCTACGGAAGCTTCCTCGCCGGTCCGGTTAGGCTCGATTGTCTTTTGAGCTTGCGCCGTGTCGGGCAGGGCGAATAGTAGCGTACTTGCTGTTACGACTCCAATGTTAATGACTTTGTGCATACTCCGGAATGCGGCGTAACGTTTCCGGTCGAATCGGCGGAAACGTACGGCGACTTGGGTATGCGATTCCCAATAATTCATTCGTTCTTATTTTTTATTTTGAGTAGGATAGTCCGGATAAAGTAAATACTTTTTACGCATGGCCTTGTATTGATCTAGCTCGGGTTTCCAACTTTCCCGGATCTCTTTCTCGGATAAGCCCCTTACGATCTGGTAGCGGAGCTGCTTCGTGCCTGCCAATAAATCGAACCAGTTCGGACGGGAGAAGAAAAAGGCTTGATCCTTTCCCGCTTTATTGTAGAAGTCGAGGAAGAATCGCAAGGTTAATCCTCCTTCGAACGGATATTCCCGCAGATCGATGCCGTAACATACTTTATCCTTTTGCAAGGGATTGGTATCGAATCCGGGCAAGGAGGTCGGGGTAAAAGTGAAATCCCCGTATTTAGGGTCCGGGAAACCTAGTACTTGAAACGGATAATAGGTTCCTCTTCCCACGCTAACGTTCGTAGCCTCAAAAAAGCAAAGCGACGGATACAGGCGGATAGACTGGTCATTCGGGAGGTTCGGAGAGGGCTTGACCGGCAACCAATAGGGATCTCCGTGTTTCCAATTCTCCATCTTTACGATCTTTAACCGGCAGGTATCGGGCGTACTTTTCAGCCAGCCTTCCTTATTGATCATCCATGCCAATTCCCCTACGGTCAAGCCGTGCAAGATCGGGAGCGGATCGACACCGACGAAAGACTCGAATCCTTTCTGGCGGATCGGTCCGTCTACGAAGTCATTCGGGTTCGGGCGGTCCAACACGATAAACTCTTTGTTGTTTTCGGCGCAGGCTTCCATCACGTAATGCATCGTACTGATATAGGTATAGAAACGGGCACCTACATCTTGTATATCGAAAACAATCACGTCGAGGTCGCCCAGTTGCCCGGCGGACGGTTTCTTGTTTTTCCCATAAATAGAGATGATGGGGATGCCTGTTTTCAAGTCCCGGCTATCTTTTATCTCCTCTCCGGCATCACCGGTTCCCCGGAATCCATGTTCCGGAGCGAACACCTTCTTAACGTCTATGCCTTCCGCTACTAGCGCATCTAATAAATGAATCTGCCGCTTTTCCAAAATGGAAGTCTGGTTGACCACTAATCCTACCCGCTTACCCTTCAGTAAACGAGTGACGACATCCATCCGCTCGGCACCTAGCTTTAACGGGGCGTTTTGTGAATAGACCGTTGGCGTCAGGCTAAAAAGTATGACTAGAAATATAAAGATCTGTTTCATTACATATATAATAACTGTATACTAACCGCAAAAGTACGAAATGTTTTTCACAGAAAGTTTATACTTTTGAGGCGAATAACAGACAATACTAGAATATGAATGTAAAAACACTTTTTTATGCGGTAGCCTTCTTGAGTTTATCATGGGTGCCTTTTACCTATGCGCAAGATGTCCTACCGGAATATACGCAAGCACGCCGTTTCGCCCCGTCGAATGCGGAACAGCTACTTTTCTCTTATACCCTTACCCCCAATTATTT
>OICB01001313.1_pt1 | contig 10842 bp, 11 predicted proteins | sample 1581121 | NCBI WGS metagenome assembly OICB01 (sample SAMEA3882544, study PRJEB24775) | human gut metagenome | biome: human-associated habitat; feature: intestine environment; material: feces | place: Netherlands | collected 2009/2010 | reverse complement strand
GTCATAAATACGCCCGACAAACGGCGAAATCAGAAAAACGCCCGCTTCTGCACAGGCCCGCGCCTGGGCAAAAGAAAACAGCAGCGTCAGGTTGCAGTTAATACCTTCTTTTTCCAGCTCTTCGGCCGCGCGAATTCCTTCCCAGGTCGAAGCCAGTTTGATCAAAATGCGTGATTTCTCAACGCCTTGTTGCTGATACAAGTCCACCAGATGGCGCGCCTTCTCAATACTCTTTTCTTTATCAAAAGAGAGGCGTGCATCAACTTCTGTTGACACGCGACCGGGTACGATTTTGAGAATTTCAGCACCGAAATTGACTGCCAGTTTGTCACACGCTGCGACCACCTGTTGTTCCTGGGTCTTGCCATTTTTTTTACCCCAGGCGATAGCATCGTCTATTAAATGCTCATATTGTGATAATCCGGCAGCTTTGAGTAACAGCGAAGGATTGGTGGTGGCATCCTGGGGATGATAATGGCGAATGGACTCAATATCGCCGCTGTCTGCCACGACAGTGGTGAACTGTTTGATGCCGTCTAACTCGTTCATAGGAAATACTCCTTGAAAAGTAAAGTGTTAGATGAGTGCGTTAATTCACACTTCTGAGAAATTTCGCTAAACGCATCAAAAAAGCATAGCAGACAGGCATGGTATTGCTGGATTAAGCAGGTAACATCAGTGTTATAGGATTATTACCAAAACATTATATTAATGGTGAGAGTTTGGACTTGCTCAAAGTCTGTAGACTCCGGCAGGGTAATAATGTGCGCCACGTTGTGGGCAGGGGCTGTTGCCCACACACTTTATTTGTGAACGTTACGTGAAAGGAACAACCAAATGGATGACCAGTTAAAACAAAGTGCACTTGATTTCCATGAATTTCCAGTTCCAGGGAAAATCCAGGTTTCTCCAACCAAGCCTCTGGCAACGCAGCGCGATCTGGCGCTGGCCTACTCACCAGGCGTTGCCGCACCTTGTCTTGAAATCGAAAAAGACCCGTTAAAAGCCTACAAATATACCGCGCGCGGTAACCTGGTGGCGGTGATCTCTAACGGTACGGCGGTGCTGGGGTTAGGCAACATTGGCGCGCTGGCTGGCAAACCGGTGATGGAAGGCAAGGGCGTTCTGTTTAAGAAATTCGCCGGGATTGATGTATTTGACATTGAAGTTGATGAACTCGACCCGGACAAATTTATTGAAGTTGTCGCTGCGCTCGAACCGACCTTCGGCGGAATCAACCTCGAAGACATTAAAGCGCCAGAATGTTTCTATATTGAACAGAAACTGCGCGAGCGGATGAATATTCCGGTATTCCACGACGATCAGCACGGCACGGCAATCATCAGCACTGCCGCCATCCTCAACGGCTTGCGCGTGGTGGAGAAAAACATCTCCGACGTGCGGATGGTGGTTTCCGGCGCGGGTGCCGCAGCAATCGCCTGTATGAACCTGCTGGTAGCGCTGGGTCTGCAAAAACATAACATCGTGGTTTGCGATTCAAAAGGCGTTATCTATCAGGGCCGTGAGCCAAACATGGCGGAAACCAAAGCCGCATATGCGGTGGTGGATGACGGCAAACGTACCCTCGATGATGTGATTGAAGGCGCGGATATTTTCCTCGGATGTTCCGGCCCGAAAGTGCTGACCCAGGAAATGGTGAAGAAAATGGCTCGTGCGCCAATGATCCTGGCGCTGGCGAACCCGGAACCGGAAATTCTGCCGCCGCTGGCGAAAGAAGTGCGTCCGGATGCCATCATCTGCACCGGTCGTTCTGACTATCCAAACCAGGTCAACAACGTCCTTTGCTTCCCGTTCATCTTCCGTGGCGCGCTGGACGTTGGCGCAACCGCCATCAACGAAGAGATGAAACTGGCGGCGGTACGCGCGATTGCAGAACTGGCCCATGCGGAACAGAGCGAAGTGGTGGCTTCAGCGTATGGCGATCAGGATCTGAGCTTTGGTCCGGAATACATCATTCCAAAACCGTTTGATCCGCGCTTGATCGTTAAGATCGCTCCTGCGGTGGCGAAAGCGGCGATGGAGTCGGGCGTGGCGACGCGTCCGATTGCTGATTTCGACGTCTACATCGACAAGCTGACTGAGTTCGTTTACAAAACCAACCTGTTTATGAAGCCGATTTTCTCCCAGGCTCGCAAAGCGCCGAAGCGCGTAGTTCTGCCGGAAGGGGAAGAGGCGCGCGTTCTGCATGCCACTCAGGAACTGGTAACGCTGGGACTGGCGAAACCGATCCTTATCGGTCGTCCGAACGTGATCGAAATGCGCATTCAGAAACTGGGCTTGCAGATCAAAGCGGGCGTTGATTTTGAGATCGTCAATAACGAATCCGATCCGCGCTTTAAAGAGTACTGGACCGAATACTTCCAGATCATGAAGCGTCGCGGTGTCACTCAGGAACAGGCGCAGCGGGCGCTGATCAGTAACCCGACAGTGATCGGCGCGATCATGGTTCAGCGTGGGGAAGCCGATGCAATGATCTGCGGTACGGTGGGCGATTATCATGAACATTTTAGCGTGGTGAAAAATGTCTTTGGTTATCGCGATGGCGTTCACACCGCAGGTGCAATGAACGCGCTGCTGCTGCCGAGTGGTAACACCTTTATTGCCGATACCTACGTCAATGACGAACCAGACGCAGAAGAGCTGGCGGAGATCACCTTGATGGCGGCAGAAACTGTCCGTCGTTTTGGTATTGAGCCGCGCGTTGCTCTGTTGTCGCACTCCAACTTTGGTTCTTCTGACTGCCCGTCGTCGAGCAAAATGCGTCAGGCGCTGGAACTGGTCAGGGATCGTGCGCCAGATCTGATGATTGATGGTGAAATGCACGGCGATGCAGCGCTGGTGGAAGCGATTCGCAACGACCGTATGCCGGACAGCCCTTTGAAAGGTTCTGCCAATATTCTGGTGATGCCGAACATGGAAGCTGCCCGCATTAGTTACAACTTACTGCGCGTTTCCAGCTCGGAAGGTGTGACTGTCGGTCCGGTGCTGATGGGCGTGGCGAAACCGGTTCACGTGTTAACGCCGATCGCATCGGTGCGTCGTATCGTCAACATGGTGGCGCTGGCCGTGGTTGAAGCGCAAACCCAACCGCTGTAATTCTTTTTTAACTCTCACGCTTACCCTGAATATTCAGGGTAAGCGGTTTGGCTGCAATATATTAGTAAAGCTTATTACTGAGTTTGCGAATAATAAAAAAAGCAGTCTATATAATATCTCGATATTATTTTATTTATATTCATGCGTTGCATATGAAAGTTTATGCACCACAGCGAATACCTCTCCATTCTTAGTGATCTACCTCACCTTTTAAACGCGCTTGCCGAATTTTGTTATTTACTCTGACGAAAAATTGTCACGATACACGAAAGTTTTTCACAGGCGGCGACTCATGGATAAAGAACGCATCATTCAGGAATTTGTGCCCGGCAAACAGGTCACACTGGCGCATCTCATCGCGCATCCCGGTGAGGAACTGGCGAAGAAAATCGGCGTTCCGGATGCGGGCGCAATTGGCATTATGACGCTAACTCCCGGCGAAACGGCGATGATCGCCGGTGATTTAGCGCTGAAAGCCGCTGATGTGCATATCGGTTTTCTCGACCGCTTCAGCGGTGCATTGGTGATTTATGGCTCGGTGGGCGCAGTAGAAGAAGCGTTATCACAAACCGTCAGCGGTTTAGGTCGCTTATTAAATTATACGCTTTGTGAAATGACCAAAAGTTAATACGAGGCATTCATGAAACGAATTGCGTTTGTGGGTAGCGTCGGGGCAGGAAAAACAACGTTATTTAATGCGTTGCAGGGGAATTATACCCTCGCCAGAAAAACACAGGCCGTGGAATTTAATGATAAGGGCGATATTGATACGCCGGGTGAATATTTTAGCCATCCCCGCTGGTATCACGCCTTAATTACCACGCTACAGGATGTAGACATGCTGATCTATGTCCATGGCGCAAATGACCCGGAAAGTCGGTTGCCTGCCGGGTTGCTGGATATTGGCGTCAGCAAACGGCAAATCGCCGTCATCAGTAAAACGGACATGCCAGATGCTGACGTCGCCGCAACGCGAAAGTTATTGCTTGAGACGGGTTTCGAAGAGCCGATTTTCGAGCTAAACAGCCACGACCCGCAAAGCGTGCAGCAACTGGTGGATTATCTGGCATCTCTCACAAAACAGGAGGAAGCAGGTGAAAAAACTCATCACAGCGAATGATATTCGTGAAGCACACGCGCGCGGCGAACAGGCAATGTCCGTGGTTCTGCGCGCCAGCATTATTACCCCGGAAGCCCGTGAAGTGGCGGATCTACTGGGTTTTACCATCACCGAATGTGATGAATCGATCCCGGTAACGGCGTCCGTGCCCGCCAGCGTGCCAGCCGACAAAACCGAAAGCCAGCGCATCCGCGAAACCATCATTGCCCAGCTGCCGGAAGGCCAGTTTACCGAAAGCCTGGTCGCACAGCTGATGGAAAAAGTGATGAAGGAAAAACAGTCGCTGGAGCAGGGCGCAATGCAGCCGAGCTTCAAATCGGTGACCGGCAAAGGCGGCATCAAAGTGATTGATGGCAGCAGCGTCAAGTTTGGTCGTTTCGACGGCGCAGAGCCGCATTGCGTGGGCTTGACTGATCTTGTGACCGGAGACGACGGCAGCAGCATGGCCGCTGGTTTTATGCAGTGGGAGAACGCATTCTTCCCGTGGACCCTGAACTACGACGAAATCGACATGGTGCTGGAAGGGGAGCTGCATGTTCGCCACGAAGGCGAAACCATGATCGCCAAAGCGGGTGACGTGATGTTTATCCCGAAAGGCTCCAGTATCGAATTTGGTACGACATCCAGCGTGAAATTCCTGTATGTCGCCTGGCCGGCTAACTGGCAATCCCTATGAAAGATTTCATCACCGAAGCATGGCTAAGAGCGAACCATACGCTCAGCGAAGGCGCAGAGATCCATCTCCCTGCGGACAGTCGCCTGACGCCCTCTGCCCGGGAGTTACTGGAAAGCCGCCATCTGCGCATCAAGTTTATTGACGAGCAGGGCCGCCTGTTTGTTGACGATGAACAGCAGCAGCCGCAGCCCGTTCATGGGCTGACCAGTAGCGATGAACATCCGCAGGCGTGCTGCGAACTGTGCCGCCAGCCGGTGGCAAAAAAGACGGATACGCTGACTCACCTGTCGGCGGAAAAAATGGTCGCCAAAAGCGATCCGCGTCTGGGTTTTCGCGCGGTTCTCGACAGCACCATTGCGCTGGCAGTGTGGCTGCAAATTGAACTGGCGGAACCGTGGCAGCCGTGGCTGGCGGATATCCGTTCGCGTCTTGGCAACATTATGCGCGCCGATGCGCTGGGTGAACCGCTGGGCTGCCAGGCGATTGTCGGGCTTTCTGACGAAGATCTGCATCGACTTTCTCACCAGCCGCTGCGCTATCTCGACCACGATCATCTGGTGCCGGAAGCCAGCCACGGGCGCGATGCGGCGTTGCTCAATCTGCTACGTACCAAAGTGCGGGAAACCGAAACCGTAGCGGCGCAGGTGTTTATCACCCGCAGCTTTGAAGTATTACGCCCGGACATTTTGCAGGCGCTGAACCGCCTTTCCAGCACGGTCTACGTAATGATGATCCTGAGCGTAACGAAGCAGCCGCTAACGGTGAAGCAGATCCAACAACGACTGGGGGAAACGCAATGATTATTGAACGTTGTCGTGAACTGGCGTTGCGAGCGCCCGCCAGAGTGGTTTTTCCGGATGCGTTAGACCAACGTGTGCTGAAAGCCGCGCAATATTTACATCAACAAGGTCTGGCAACGCCCATTCTGGTCGCCAATCCGTTTGAACTTCGTCAGTTTGCGCTCAGTCACGGCGTGGCGATGGACGGGCTACAGGTGATTGATCCGCATGGCAACCTCGCAATGCGGTAAGAATTTGCTCATCGCTGGCTGGCCCGCGCGGGCGAAAAAACGCCGCCGGATGCGCTGGAAAAACTTACCGACCCTCTGATGTTCGCCGCAGCAATGGTCAGCGCCGGTAAAGCGGATGTCTGTATCGCGGGCAACCTCTCTTCCACGGCAAATGTGCTGCGTGCCGGATTACGCATTATCGGCTTGCAGCCAGGCTGTAAAACGCTCTCTTCCATTTTCCTGATGTTGCCACAGTACAGCGGCCCGGCGTTGGGCTTTGCCGATTGCAGCGTGGTGCCACAGCCGACGGCGGCGCAGCTGGCGGATATCGCGCTTGCCAGTGCCGAAACCTGGCGCGCCATCACCGGAGAAGAGCCGCGCGTGGCGATGCTGTCGTTTTCCAGCAATGGTAGCGCCCGTCACCCCTGTGTTGCTAACGTCCAGCAGGCGACAGAAATCGTCCGTGAGCGCGCACCAAAGCTGGTGGTGGATGGCGAGTTACAGTTTGACGCCGCCTTCGTGCCGGAAGTGGCGGCGCAAAAAGCGCCTGCCAGCCCGCTACAGGGCAAGGCCAATGTGATGGTTTTTCCGTCGCTGGAAGCCGGAAATATTGGTTACAAAATCGCACAACGACTCGGCGGATATCGTGCCGTCGGGCCACTGATACAAGGACTTGCCGCGCCGATGCACGATCTCTCTCGTGGTTGTAGCGTGCAGGAAATTATCGAGCTGGCGCTGGTGGCAGCTGTGCCGCGTCAGACAGAAGTGAACCGCGAAAGCAGTTTACAAACACTGGTTGAATGAACGGTCCCGTTCTGGACCCTGATAAAGAGGAAAGCACAATGGAAGCATTAGGAATGATCGAAACCCGGGGCCTGGTTGCACTGATTGAGGCTTCTGACGCGATGGTGAAAGCTGCGCGCGTCAAGCTGGTTGGTGTTAAGCAGATTGGCGGCGGCCTGTGTACTGCCATGGTTCGTGGTGATGTTGCAGCCTGTAAAGCCGCGACCGATGCAGGTGCCGCAGCGGCACAGCGTATCGGCGAGCTGGTATCTGTACACGTTATCCCGCGTCCGCACGGCGACCTGGAAGAAGTCTTCCCGATCGGCCTGAAAGGCGATAGCAGCAACCTGTAATCACCCTGTGTGACGTCGATTCGGGCGTCACGCTCTCTCCTTTTTCATTTTACCTTCTGCGGAGGGTAGGGGGAGCTTTTACCTGAAATACGCCACGGAGGCGGGTATGAAACTGGCAGTCGTCACTGGACAAATTGTTTGTACCGTACGCCATCACGGACTGGCGCATGACAAATTGCTGATGGTGGAAATGATTGATCCACAAGGTAATCCTGACGGGCAATGCGCCGTCGCCATCGACAATATTGGCGCGGGAACCGGGGAGTGGGTGTTACTGGTGAGTGGCAGTTCCGCCCGCCAGGCGCATAAAAGCGAAACGTCACCGGTCGATCTGTGCGTGATTGGCATTGTCGATGAGGTGGTGTCTGGCGGTCAGGTAATTTTCCACAAATAAGGCAGAACATCATGAATCAACAGGATATTGAACAGGTGGTGAAAGCGGTACTGCTGAAAATGCAAAGCAGTGACACGCCGTCCGCCGCCGTTCATGAGATGGGCGTTTTCGCGTCCCTGGATGACGCCGTTGCGGCAGCCAAAGTCGCCCAGCAAGGGTTAAAAAGCGTGGCAATGCGCCAGTTAGCCATTGCTGCCATTCGTGAAGCAGGCGAAAAACACGCCAGAGATTTAGCGGAACTTGCCGTCAGTGAAACCGGCATGGGGCGCGTTGAAGATAAATTTGCCAAAAACGTCGCTCAGGCGCGCGGCACGCCAGGCGTTGAGTGTCTCTCTCCGCAGGTGCTGACCGGCGACAACGGCCTGACTTTAATTGAAAACGCGCCCTGGGGCGTGGTGGCTTCGGTAACTCCGTCCACTAACCCGGCGGCAACCGTAATTAATAACGCCATCAGCCTGATTGCCGCGGGCAACAGCGTCATTTTTGCCCCGCATCCGGCGGCGAAAAAAGTCTCCCAGCGGGCGATTACGCTGCTCAACCAGGCGATTGTTGCCGCAGGTGGGCCGGAAAACTTACTGGTTACTGTGGCAAATCCGGATATCGAAACCGCGCAACGCTTGTTCAAGTTTCCGGGTATCGGCCTGCTGGTGGTGACCGGCGGCGAAGCGGTAGTAGAAGCGGCGCGTAAACACACCAATAAACGTCTGATTGCCGCAGGCGCTGGCAACCCGCCGGTAGTGGTGGATGAAACCGCCGACCTCGCCCGTGCCGCTCAGTCCATCGTCAAAGGCGCTTCTTTCGATAACAACATCATTTGTGCCGACGAAAAGGTACTGATTGTTGTTGATAGCGTAGCCGATGAACTGATGCGTCTGATGGAAGGCCAGCACGCGGTGAAACTGACCGCAGAACAGGCGCAGCAGCTGCAACCGGTGTTGCTGAAAAATATCGACGAGCGCGGAAAAGGCACCGTCAGCCGTGACTGGGTTGGTCGCTATGCGGCGAAAATCGCGGCGGCAATCGGCCTGAACGTGCCGCAAGAAACGCGTTTGCTGTTTGTGGAAACCACTGCAGAACATCCGTTTGCCGTGACCGAACTGATGATGCCGGTGCTGCCCGTCGTGCGCGTCGCCAACGTGGCGGATGCCATTGCGCTGGCGGTGAAACTGGAAGGCGGTTGCCACCACACGGCGGCAATGCACTCGCGCAACATCGAAAACATGAACCAGATGGCGAATGCTATTGATACCAGCATTTTCGTTAAGAACGGACCGTGCATTGCCGGGCTGGGGCTGGGCGGGGAAGGCTGGACCACCATGACCATCACCACGCCAACCGGTGAAGGGGTAACCAGCGCGCGGACGTTTGTCCGTCTGCGTCGCTGTGTATTAGTCGATGCGTTTCGCATTGTTTAAGGAGTAACCGATGGCGCACGACGAACAATGGCTCACCCCACGTCTACAAACGGCGGCAACGCTGTGTAACCAGACGCCTGCCGCGACGGAATCTCCGCTGTGGCTGGGGGTGGATCTGGGCACCTGCGATGTGGTGTCGATGGTTGTTGACCGCGACGGTCAGCCGGTGGCGGTATGCCTCGACTGGGCCGATGTGGTCCGCGACGGCATCGTCTGGGATTTCTTCGGCGCTGTCACCATTGTTCGTCGCCATCTCGACACGCTCGAGCAGCAATTCGGTCGCCGTTTTAGCCATGCGGCGACTTCATTTCCTCCAGGTACGGACCCGCGTATTTCCATCAACGTGCTGGAGTCTGCTGGACTGGAAGTGAGCCATGTGCTGGATGAGCCAACCGCAGTTGCGGATCTGCTGCAACTGGACAACGCCGGTGTAGTGGATATCGGCGGCGGCACTACCGGCATTGCCATCGTGAAAAAGGGCAAAGTGACGTACTCGGCGGATGAAGCCACCGGCGGACATCACATCTCTCTGACTCTCGCCGGAAATCGCCGTATTTCGCTGGAAGAGGCGGAGCAGTACAAGCGCGGTCACGGTGAAGAGATTTGGCCTGCGGTGAAACCGGTGTACGAAAAAATGGCGGACATTGTCGCCCGGCATATTGAAGGGCAGGGCATTACTGATTTATGGCTGGCGGGCGGCTCCTGTATGCAACCGGGCGTGGCGGAACTGTTTCGCAAACAATTCCCGGCGTTACAAGTGCATTTACCGCAGCACAGTTTGTTTATGACCCCGCTGGCGATCGCCAGTAGTGGGCGAGAGAAAGCGGAGGGGCTATATGCAAAATGAATTGCAGACCGCGCTCTTTCAGGCGTTCGATACCCTGAATCTGCAACGGGTAAAAACATTTAGCGTTCCACCGGTGACGCTTTGCGGTCCGGGCTCGGTGAGCAGTTGCGGACAGCAAGCGCAAACGCGTGGGCTGAAACATCTGTTCGTGATGGCAGACAGCTTTTTGCATCAGGCAGGGATGACCGCCGGGCTGACGCGCAGCCTGGCTGTTAAAGGCATCGCCATGACGCTCTGGCCATGTCCGGTGGGCGAACCGTGCATCACCGACGTGTGTGCAGCCGTGGCGCAGTTGCGTGAGTCAGGCTGTGATGGGGTGATCGCATTTGGCGGCGGCTCGGTGCTGGATGCGGCGAAAGCCGTGGCGTTGCTGGTGACGAACCCGGATAGCACGCTGGCGGAAATGTCAGAAACCAGCGTTCTGCAACCGCGCCTGCCGTTGATTGCCATTCCAACTACCGCCGGAACCGGCTCTGAAACCACCAACGTAACGGTGATTATCGACACGGTGAGCGGGCGCAAGCAGGTGTTAGCCCATGCCTCGCTGATGCCGGATGTGGCGATCCTCGACGCCGCGCTGACCGAAGGTGTGCCGTCGCATGTCACGGCGATGACTGGCATTGATGCGTTAACCCATGCCATTGAAGCGTACAGCGCGCTGAACGCCACACCGTTTACCGACAGTCTGGCGATTGGTGCCATTGCGATGATTGGCAAATCGCTGCCGAAAGCGGTGGGCTACGGTCATGACCTTGCCGCGCGCGAGAGCATGTTACTGGCTTCATGTATGGCGGGAATGGCGTTTTCCAGTGCGGGGCTTGGGTTGTGCCACGCGATGGCGCATCAGCCAGGGGCGGCGCTGCATATTCCACACGGTCTGGCGAACGCCATGTTGCTGCCAACGGTGATGGAATTTAACCGGATGGTTTGTCGCGAACGGTTTAGTCAGATTGGTCGGGCACTGCGAACTAAAAAATCCGACGATCGTGACGCTATTAACGCGGTAAGTGAGCTGATTGCGGAAGTTGGGATTGGTAAACGACTGGGCGATGTTGGCGCGACATCTGCGCATTACGGTGCATGGGCGCAGGCCGCGCAGGAAGATATTTGTCTGCGCAGCAACCCGCG
>OICB01001306.1_pt1 | contig 10876 bp, 7 predicted proteins | sample 1581121 | NCBI WGS metagenome assembly OICB01 (sample SAMEA3882544, study PRJEB24775) | human gut metagenome | biome: human-associated habitat; feature: intestine environment; material: feces | place: Netherlands | collected 2009/2010 | reverse complement strand
GGAGGCTTCTTAGGTAACGTACGAGATAAGCACGGAAGACTCCCAGATTTGTCTGTCTACGTCCGTTCACCCAAATGGAACTATCGATATGATGTTCTTCATTGTATTCATCTAATTCCTGTTCTTTTCCATCGATGTAATCCGTGATAAGAGAGATCTTACGAAATTTCTCTAGCATTTCCGGGGTACAAAAATGTACGCTGTTCATATCGATATTGATAGAGCGCTTGATACGGCGGCCCGGGGATTCGCTCATACCTCTCCAGTTTTGGAAAGCGTCGCTTACTAAGGCGTAAGGAGGGATGGTCGTGATGGTATTGTCAAAGTTTCTTACTTTCACGGCGTTCAATGTCACCTCGATAACCGTGCCGTCCGCACCATATTTGCTCATCGTGATCCAGTCTCCGGCCCGGAGCATATCATTGGCGGATAATTGGATGCCGGCAACGAAACCTAAGATCGTATCCTTAAAGACCAACATCAAGATAGCCGCAGACGCACCCAATCCGGCCAGTAAAGAAACCGGGGATTTATTGATAAGAATACTGATAATCAATATCACTCCAATAAAGAAAACCGTAACCTGCAAGATCTGTATGAAGCCTTTTAACGGCTTGTTCTTAAAGGAATCTTTTTTATTATAGATCTCGTGGATCAGATTTAAGGAAGCGTTTATAAACCTTAAAGAAACCGCTATGATATAAATCTGACAAAGTTTTTGGAGTACTATTAAAATCTTCGGTGTCTCTTCGGCTGAGAAGGCGAATGGTAACAATATATAAATCAATATGGCCGGGATCATATGCATCATCTTATTAATGATCTTACGATCCACGATTAAATCGTCCAGTTGATTTTTCGTCTTCCTCGCTAATCGTTTGAACATACCTAGGAAAATATACCGGCAACTATAATCGATCCCAACGGTGACGGCTATAATAAGTAATAAGATCACTATATTGTCTAGGTAACTGGAATTTTCGCTTATCAACCCCATTTGAACTAATAAATTATATACCCATTCTTGTATCTTGCTCATAAATACGATTTTAAACTTTAAGTAGACAATCCGGAGACGAAGATAGGAAAAATAATCCGAACACGTACTTTAGTCTGAATATTGATATACTTTCAATTCAAATTTAGGAATCATAGCGAAGAAATGGTCGAATATATCCGACTGGATCCGTTCATATTCTTTCCATATTTTATTCCGGGAGAAGAAATAAATCTGGACGGGAACACCATATTCCGTGGATTGAAGTTGGCTGATAATTAAATCCAAATCTTGATTTACGACAGGAAGACTTGTCAGATAACGCTCTACATATACACGGAATACTTGGGAGTTTGTAGGTACTACATCCTTATCCGGTTGGTAATCCGCTAATAAAGGAATTTCCTTGCGGAAGGTATCTAGCATCTCCGGCGTACAGAACTTGATCGTATTCAAATCGAGATAAATGGACTTCATAACCCTGCGTCCTCCAGACTCAACCATCCCGCGCCAGTTTTGGAAAGAACTATTCACTAGATTATAAGGCGGGATTGTCGAGATCGTATTATCGAAGTTCTGAACTTTCACGGTGTTTAGGGTTATTTCTTGAACAATACCGTTCGCATTGGCAGAAGGCATCGTGATCCAGTCGCCGGGGCGCAACATATCATTTGCCGAAAGCTGTATACCTGCCACGAAACCTAATATGCTATCTTTAAAGACCAACATAATAATAGCTGCCGATGCACCTAATCCGGCGAAAAGGGTAGCCGGGGATTTATTGACGAGAATCGCTATAATGACAATGCCGCCAACGAAGAAAACAAGCACTTGTAATACTTGTATAAAACCTTTCATCGGCCTGTTTTTCATTTTCTCCTGTTGGTTAAACAAATCCAACATCATTAAGAGAAGACCGTTGAGCGCTAACAGCAGGGAAAATATGATATAGACTGCGCAAATCTTCTGGGAAATGAATAATAATTCCTTTCCTCGGATAAAAGCCATCGGGAGCAAAGCATATACTAAAATGCCGGGAATCGTATGTACGAGATAATGTACGACCTTACGTTTAATTAATAACGTATCCCATTTATAATGCGTATGCTTAACGATACTACGTACCCCTCCGACAAAAACAGCTTGGCATAAATAATCTAATCCGATAGCGACCGCCACTAGTAAGATGGCGATGATCGCCTCGTCAAATGTGTTCGCTATTTTCTCGTCTACACCCCATCCGGTGAGGACTTTGTTCATCCAACTACCTAAATTTATCATAATAATCGTTTTTTGATATAACACTACTCTTAAAAATAGGTTCAATCCTACGTTAAATTTGCCCTTTTGTTAAGATTGCTTGTAAATGTAAGCGTATTAATCCAATTGAAAAATGTATCTTTGTGAAATAATATAAACTTAAATGGATTCCATGAGATCTCTGTTGTCAATCTCAGATTTTCTACAGGTACGAGAGCATAAATTAAGTAATGATTTGACGGTATGGTTGAATGAGGACCATAGCCAACCTAAGATATTCGGAGCCGTAGTTGTAAAAGCCGGAGCTAAAGATTCCCCTAACACAGGTATCGCGCATTATTTCGAGCATATGATGTTTAAAGGAACGGATAAGATCGGGACAATCGATTATGAGTCCGAGAAAGTCTTGCTGGACATTATCGCCGAGAAATATGACGCTTTGGCGGATACCGAGGATCCCAAGATGCGTGCCCATTTGCAGCAAATCATTAACGACCTGAGCGTACGTGCCGCTGAGTATGTAATACCGAATGAGTTCGACCGGTTGATCTCTCGTTTCGGTGGTACGAAGTTGAATGCCGGGACTTCTTACGACTATACATTATATTTCAATACATTCTCTCCGCAATATATCTCCCAATGGGCCGAGATCAATAGTGAGCGTTTGGTAAATCCCGTATTTCGTCTTTTCCAGAGTGAGCTGGAGACGGTCTATGAGGAAAAGAACATGTATGGAGATACGATGGCTAGTGTCGCCATCGAGAAATTGACAGAGCGTTATTTCTATCCGCATCCGTATGCTTATCCGATTATCGGAAGTGCGGAGAACTTGAAGAATCCCCGTCTTTCGGAGATGCGCCGGTTCTTCGAGAAATACTATGTCGCTTCCAATATGGGATTGATCTTAAGCGGGGATTTCGATACGGAGGAGGTCTTGCCAATCTTGGAATCTACTTTTTCACGGATACGAAAAGGGAAGCCGCCTCACCGGGATATTGTTACATTACCGCCATTCAAGGGACGGGAGAAGGTGAGCGTACGTATTCCTATGCCTTTCGTGAAAATTATGGCATTGGGATTCCGGGGAGTTCCCGCGAATCATCCGGATCAAGTTGCGCTCAATATCGCCGTATCTTTATTGAATAACTCCAATGGTACGGGATTTTTGGATAAGCTGACGGTAGATCATAAGGTGATGGGTGCGATGGCGGTTAACCAAAGTATGAATGAGGCTGGAATATTAGGCTTGTTGGTATTTCCGAAGTTCTTTTTCCAGACCTATGCGGCAGCCGAGAAATTAGTATGGAAACAAATCAACCGCATTAAGGAGGGGGATTTTAGCGATGAGATGTTTCAAAGCTTGAAATTGGAGCAGAAACGTGAATATGCCTCCAAATTGGAAGACATAAACTCAAGGGCCGAGGTGATGATGCGTATTTTCTCTCAAGGGAAAAGCTGGCAGGATTATTTGGATGAGGTTACCCGTATCGATGCCTTGTCGAGAGAAGACGTGATTGAGGTCGCCAAGAAATATTTTACGGAGAATTATATGTACGTCACGAAGAAGACCGGACGCTATCCGAAAACGATCTTACCCAAGCCGGATTATTCACCGATTATACCGAAGAACTCCGATGCTTCCTCCGCTTATGTGGAACGTCTGGAAAAGATACCCGTACAAGAATTGAAACCGCATTTTCTCGATTTTGAGAAAGACGCCGAGGTCGTATCCTTGCGTCCGCTTGTCACGTTGTATAAGACTCATAATTCCGTAAATGATATATTCTCGCTGACACTATCTTATGGAGTGGGGCAGTTGGAGCTTCGTGATCTTGATAAATTGTCCGCTTATCTACCTTTCGTAGCGACGGAATCGATGTCTTTTGAGGTCTTTCGGGGTAAATTGCAGGAACTTGGTAGTACATTGACTTTTGATTCCACGGATTCTGAGTTTCTGGTGGTGGTGAATGGTTTTGATGGGCATTTTACCCAAACAATGGCTTTGGTCGGCGATTTCTTGCGGCACGCCAAGCCAGATGACAAGAAGTTACGGCAGATTGTGGACTAGGCGAAGGTAACGGAGAAATCGTTGTTCAATTCCAGCGAGAACGTAGCCGATATGCTGTTAGAGAAAGTCAAATTTGGGGAGCAATCCCGTTATTTGACTAAATTATCGTTCGCTGAAATCAAGAAACTAAAAGGAAAGATGTTGCTGGACACTTTCAGTAAGGTACGTTCGGTCGCTTGTAACCTGCATTATTGTGGTACATTGTCTATGGAGGAGGCCGCCCGGCAGATCAAGCAGCATTTACCCTTGGAGGAGGTAAGTATTCCATCGAACTCTCCCTATATCCGTGATCTTATGACGTATGATAAGCCGACTGTCTTTTTCATGGACATGGAGGATGTCACGCAAAGCATAATCTATGCCTATATGTATATCGATCCGTTGAAGGCTAAGGAAGATCGTCCTATTTCCCGGTTGTTTAGTGCTTATTTCGGAGGGGATATGTCATCCTTGATGTTTCAGGAGATCCGTGAGTTTCGTTCGTTCGCTTATCAAGTAAATGCCCGTTTGAAACATCCTCCTTTGAATCGATCGGAGAAGCCCGCTAGTTTCGTGATGAAATTGGCTACACAGACGGATAAGATGATCGATGCGATGGAAGTGTTGGAGAATTTGGTGCATGATATGCCGGAACGTCCGGAACGGGTGGAGTCGGTGAAGCAGACGATTCGTAATTGGGTGAATAATGAATATCCTACTAGTCGCTCCCTTTCCTTGAAGATCGCCGGTTTCCGGCGTGAAGGGTACGAGAGCGATCCGAACAAGGATTATCTGGAGGTTATCGATCGGATGACTATGGAGGATATCCTTCGTTTTTATAGGGAGAATATACAAGATCATTTAATGATATATGCGATAGTCGGTAATTCAAAGAGTATGGATATGGAGAAACTCTCTAAATTCGGACAGATCGTTAAGGTAACAAAGAAAGACATTTATAGGTAATGTATAGTAAGGAGGAACTGAAGAATCTCAAATTGGAGTTTTGGGAAAGCTTCGCCGCTTTTTGTGAGGTGCAACCCTATTTGCGGGGGCGTAAGAAAATTTGGACATTATATGATACGAAGGTAAAGGGCGTTGAGTTGAAATTCGACGCGAACCGCCAAGGGGCTTACGTTATTCTTGAGGTAAACCACCGTAGCGAGGATTTACGTCTGGAAATGTTTGAGCGCCTGACTTGGTATAAAGAGACGTTGGAACAGGATTTTCCCGAAGGCTTGATCTGGGATATTTGTTTTGTCCGTGAGAATGGCCGACAAGTGGCCCGTATCTATGTAGCAAAAGAAGGATTGGATTTGCATCGGAGAGCGCATTGGGGAGATTTTTTCACTTTTATGGCTAGCCAGATGTATTTGTTGGAACGAAATTTTATGGGTATAGCAGAATACTTAAGAGAATAATTACGAGATATGAATCTAAAGGTATTTATCGGAGCTTGCGTACTGTCCGGTCTGGTTGCTTGTAGCTCTGTTAAACAAGATGAGGCCGGTTTGTCCCGGCCCGGTGTGAGCCTTGAGCTAGCTCAATTCCGGAAGGAGCATTTCTCAAATGTCCGTTATAATCTTTTCTTCTCGATCCCGGAATCTCGTGACGAGGCGATCCGGGGAAAAGTGGAGCTATCCTTGCGATTAGACGAGAAACAGCCGCTTATTATTGATTTCCGCGGAGAACCGGAGCAAGTGACCTCCGTAACCTTGAACGGAGGAGATATTCCCTATGAAGTGAAAGATGAGCATATCGTGATTGCCTCAGATTGGGTAGCGGTGGGAGAGAACCGGGTAGCGATCACTTTTACTCCGGCGGATCAATCCTTGAATCGACGGGATGAGTTCCTGTATACGTTATTGGTTCCGGACCGGGCACGTACGGTATTCCCTTGTTTTGACCAGCCGGATATGAAGTCGTTTTTTACCTTGACCTTGGAAGTTCCTTCCACTTGGCAGGCTGTGGCGAATGGCGCTATCACACAAACGGATAGTACGAGCGTCTCCGGTCGGAATCGTATTTCTTTCAAGGAGACGGAACCGCTTAGTACCTACCTGTTCTCATTCGTGGCCGGTAAACTGACTCGGGAGGTTTATTCCCGGAACGGGCGGGATATCTCTATTTATCATCGGGAGACGGATCCGAAAAAGATCGCTCAATGCCCAGCCATCGCCGACGAGGTGTTCGATGCGTTGGAATGGCAGGAAGACTTTACTGGTATTCCTTATCCTTTCGCTAAATATGACGTGATTATCTTACCCGGTTTCCAATATGGGGGTATGGAACATACGGGTGCTACTTTATATACGGATCGCCGGATGTTTCTGGATGAGCATCCTACCTTAAATGAGCGATTGAGTCGGAGTTCCTTGATCGCACATGAAACCTCTCATATGTGGTTTGGCGATTATGTAACGATGAAATGGTTTGATGATGTATGGACAAAAGAGGTTTTCGCTAATTATTTTGCTTCCCGTATCGTAGAACCTTTATATCCGGACGTGAATCACCGGTTGAATTTTATTCGGGATTATATTCCCGCGTCTTATTCGGAAGACCGTACGTCAGGTGCGAATCCGATCAAGCAAGATTTGGATAATTTGCGGAACGCCGGTTTGGTATATGGTAATATCATCTATGATAAATCTCCCGTGGTTATGGAAATGTTGGTACGTGTTCTGGGAGAAGAGGCTTTCCAGCAGGGAATCCGTGAGTACTTGACTACTTATGCGTATGGGAACGCTACGTGGGAGGGCTTGATCCGTATCTTGAATAAATATACGGAAGAGGATCTGGCCGCTTGGAGTGAGGTGTGGGTGAATCAGAAGGGTATGCCGGAGATTACGGCTTCGGTTAAGGACGGCGAGTTGGTCGTAGAGCAGCGTGATCCGTTGGGCCGGGGTTTAAAATGGCCGCAAGAATTAACCTATCGGGTGATCTGTGGAACGGATTCGGAAGAAATCCCGGTTTCTCTCGAAGGAAACTCTGATTCCTTCCGAATGAAATTAAGTTTTCTTCCGAATGGAAATTGTGTCATTCTTCCGAATACAAATGGGCGTGGCTATGGCTTCTTTAAAATAACAGAGGGGGAGTCTTCCGGTCTATGGTCTGTGCTTCGCTTATCGGAAGATGAGGTGTTGAAGGGATCTTTGCTGATTACCCTTTATGAGAATCTTCGTTGGAAAACGATTTCTCCACAAGGGTTCCGTGATGAAATGTTAGCGTATTTACCGAATGAGTCTAATTCTTTATTGTTCTCGATGGCTTTAAGCTATTTAGGAGATTGCCAGCGGATATTCCCGTCGGATTCTCGTCCGTTGGAACAGGTCTTGTGGAAGATCGTGACAACGAATCCCGTATCCCAACATCGTTTGCAGGCGTTTCGTTTGTATCGTTCGATAGCGGATTCGGAGGAGGCGGTACAACGTCTGTATACGTTATGGCAGGAACGGAAAGCTCCGAAAGATTGCGCATTGAGCGAGAGTGATTATATTGGCTTGTCCTATATATTGGCGATACATTTGCCGGAAAAAGCGGATAAGATTATCGCTACGCAATTATCCCGCATACAGAATCCGGACCGGAAGAAGGAGTATCAATTTATCTCCCCATCCGTATCGCCCCGCAAGGCGGAACGTGACAGTGTCTTCGCGTCCTTGTTGATCGCCGGGAATCGTAGGGTGGAGCCATGGGCCTCTTCCGCTCTCGCTAATTTGAACCATCGCCTACGAGAACAAGAGTCGGTCGCTTATATCCGTCCGGCCTTGGAAGCGATGCCGGAAGTACAGCGGACTGGCGATATCTTTTTCCCCACCGCTTGGGTTCGCTCCTTGCTTTCCGCCCATACATCGAAGGAAGCTCGGGAAGAAGTTGATGCGTTTTTTACCGCGCATCCGGACTTCCCCTTGATGCTTTCCAATAAGATTAAGCAGCAAGCGAGTCATTTGTATTAAAGTAAATCATTATATTTGTCCTTGAGAACGAATTAATAAGAAAGGAGCATTTGTATGACGGCAATGGAACTAAAATGCCTAAAGATGGATTTGGTCGAAGAATTGTTAAGCATCGATGAGACAGAGATCAACTTGCTCTAACATCTACGACAAAGCAGAACGTGAATCTATAAGCTTGAAAGAGATAGAAGAGTTGCTTCGTAAGAACGGATTGAAGTAATATCGATATTGTGATAATATTTTGTCAGAAATATTTGTTCTTTCAATTATTATTGTAACTTTGCGACGTAAATAACAAAAGAAATGAAAATAACGACTACATTATATCACCATCATCATTACAGCGGGCAATAGTTCGGTGGGCTGAATGGTATGTATGTACTCATGATAAAAAGATAAAGGCTTGCCGTTTTGCGGTAAGCCTTTTTTTGTTGATATTTATAATATAAAAATAAGATATAGTTATGTTGAGAATTGCGGTACAATCGAAAGGCCGTCTGTACGACGAGACCATGATGTTGCTTGAAGAAGCAGGTATTAAACTAAACAGGGGCAAACGCATCCTGTTATTGTCGGAGAGAACGAGTACGTAGAGAAAGGGCAAGAGGCGAAATTGATCAAGCGTCTGGGCTTTAGTAAGTGCCGTCTATCCTTAGCGATCCCCAAAGATGAGGAATATAAGGGGGCTGAGTGGTTTGAGGGAAAAACGATCGCTACTTCCTATCCTGCGATCCTACGGTCTTTCTTGGAGGAGAGAGGCGTGAAGGCGGATATTCATGTAATCAGCGGCTCTGTGGAAATCGCCCCGGGCATTGGTTTGGCGGACGCTATCTTTGATATCGTAAGCTCCGGTAGTACTTTGGTAAGCAATCAATTGAGAGAAGTGGAGGTAGTCCTTCCTTGTGAGGCTTTATTGATCGCCAACAATAATCTGTCCAAAGAGAAACTGGAGATCTTGGATGAGCTTCTATTCCGCTTTGAAGCGATTCAAGTCGCCGAGGGCAAGAAGTACGTGTTGCTGAACGCTCCGAAAGAAAAGCTGGATGAGATTATCGAGGTGCTTCCCGGTATGAAGAGCCCGACCATAACGCCTTTGGCAAACGATGAATGGGTCTCTGTTCAATCCGTGATCGCCGAGAAGCATTTCTGGGAAATTATTGGTAAACTAAAATCATTGGGGGCTGAAGGTATCTTAGTGCTTCCGATCGAGAAAATGATTGTATAATATGGAGATTATAAAATATCCCGGACGTGAGGAATGGAGCTCACTAATCAAACGTCCCGCATTGGATGTAACCACCTTGTTCGATACGGTCCGTACGGTATTGGACGAGGTACGTGAGCAGGGTGACATCGCCGTAAAAGCGTATGAGGAAAAGTTTGATAAGGTGCTCCTTTCTTCCCTTCAAGTCTCGGAAGAGGAGATGCGGGAAGCGGATGCCTTGGTCGCTGAGGACTTGAAACAGGCGATCCGTACGGCAAAGGCGAATATCGAGAAGTTCCATGCCTCGCAGCGTTTCGAGGGAAAGAAAGTGGAGACTACCCCGGGAGTCACTTGTTGGCAGAAAGCGGTAGCGATTGAGAAAGTCGGTTTATATATTCCGGGCGGAACGGCGCCTTTGTTTTCCACGGTATTGATGTTGGCAGTGCCCGCACGTATCGCCGGCTGCAAGGAGATCGTATTATGTACGCCACCGAACCGGGAAGGGAAAGTACATCCCGCTATCCTGTTCGCCGCAGAGGTCGCAGGTGTAAGTAAGATATTCAAGGCTGGAGGAATCCAAGCGATAGCGGCGATGGCCTATGGGACGGAATCGGTCCCCAAGGTGTATAAGATCTTTGGCCCCGGTAATCAATACGTGACGGCGGCAAAGCAATTAGTAAGCCTGAAAGAGGTCGCCATTGATATGCCCGCCGGACCATCCGAGGTAGAGGTGATCGCGGACGAGACGGCGAATCCCGATTTTATCGCCGCCGATTTCCTCTCGCAGGCCGAGCATGGAGTGGATAGCCAAGCGATCCTCGTAACCGCTTCGGAAACGATCGTGGAACCCGTGGCCCGTGCCATCCAAGAGCAACTCGATCGTTTGCCTCGAAAGGAAATTACCGAGAAATCATTAGCGCACAGCCGTATCATCGTATTGAAAGATTCGCAGGAAGTCGTAGACTTCACGAACCAATACGCTCCCGAACACTTGATTATCCAGACGGCGGATTACACCGCTATCGCGGAGCGAATCGAGAACGCCGGCAGTGTCTTTATGGGTCCATATACTCCGGAAAGCGCAGGCGATTATGCTTCCGGCACGAATCATACCTTGCCGACCAACGGCTATGCCAAGGCATATAGCGGCGTGAACTTGGATAGTTTCATCAAGAAGATCACTTTCCAAGAGATCACTTCCGATGGTATCCGTGCCTTGGGTAGTACGATCCAAACCATGGCGGCCAACGAGCAGCTGGATGCTCACCGCAACGCAGTAACAATTAGATTGAACACGATATGAAAGACCTGAAAGATTTAGTAAGACCGAATGTCTGGAATTTGAAACCGTATTCATCCGCACGTGATGAGTTTCATGGGGATGCCTCCGTTTTTCTGGATGCGAATGA
>OICB01001286.1_pt1 | contig 10985 bp, 8 predicted proteins | sample 1581121 | NCBI WGS metagenome assembly OICB01 (sample SAMEA3882544, study PRJEB24775) | human gut metagenome | biome: human-associated habitat; feature: intestine environment; material: feces | place: Netherlands | collected 2009/2010 | reverse complement strand
TAATCGTTGCCGCCACATCGTCGTCAGCTTCTGCTTCCCAGGAAGCAAGCTGTGCCATGACATGTTGGTAGTCTTTAAGCGCTTTAGCTTTCGCCGCAGAGTCGGTCAGCAAGGCACCAGGCCACCAGAGGCGATCGCGCAGTTGCGGTTGTGTCACCAACTGGACAACATTTTCCACGGGGCCAACGGAAAGTGTCTGTTGTTCGCCAGGCAGATAAATAGTCACCGTTCCTTGCGCAAAGGCATGGGGTGTCATTACGTAAAGTACGCTGGCAATGAAATACGACTGTAATTTATTCATGGTGCGGGTTTAAGAAACGTCATTTCTACGGGAATAACCCCTGCGCCTAACATTTGCCGACTTTGACGAACCTGGCCAGTAGCCGAATCGACCCAGAATGTGTTTTGCCACTGTTTTTCTGGCCGCGTGGAAGTCACCTCTTCCTGCCAGACATTACACAGCACATTGCGACCCGCAATATTCAGCGTCTCTAATCCAGCAAAGGAAAAAGTAGAACTCAGGGTCGCAGAGCGAAAATGGTTGTCTTCACTCCAGAGAATATCGCGCGTCCAGCGGCTGCCATCTTTTATTGCCAGCGCGTTACGCAGAGGGTCCTGCCCGGAATTTGTCACTTCCAGCAGATTATTATTAAGTTTGACGGTTTTTAAAAGACGTCCATTGTGGGTAACCAGCATGGCGTTATCCTGGGATAACCATTTGCTTTGTTCTTGTTCTATATATCCCAGTACCACAAAGATTCGTTGCCCTTCATTAAGGCGTAAATACATCGTGGAATAAGGCAACGCCTGGATCTGCTGATCCGCTACGGTGATATCCTGATTATCGAAAAGGCTGGCGCGAAATGTATCGACCATACTTTGCTGGCTGTGCGTACATCCCGCAAGAAATAGTGCGAAAATCGATAAAATAAGAGGGCGCACCTTTAATCCTTGAAAGGTTAATTAAAAAAATGCAAATCTCTAAAGCCCGGTACGAATATCGCAACCGGGTATCATTTAACTTTAATTTCGACGCGTTAAAGCAGTATTAGCGTGTAGTGGACGTGGTGGTTGAGGTGTTATGAGAACCGCCATCGCCACTGTCATTTGCTGCAACAACTGCCAACGTCGCCACACCAACAGCCGTTGCCACACCGACAACTGTCGCCGTGCCGACAGCGCCAGCAGCCACGCCACCAGTGGTAGTAGCAGTCGTGGTTGCGCCGGTAGTGGTCGTTGTGGTGCCAGTAGTACCCGTCGTTGCCTCGGTCCCGTTTGTTGCTTCAGGGGCAGCAAACGCAGCTGGCGTCGTCAACATGAAGGCCATAAGGATTGCAGAAAGCTTGTGTTTCATAACTTTTCCTTTATTCATCGCATGGACAATACGTACGCTTGAGATCAGGATTGTCTACTTTGAGTATAACATCCTTGTGAAATCTCCCTTTCCTCATACCGCTTGCACTATATACTGCGGGTAGGAAAGGCGCGCAGAGGGAAATATAAGATTGTTAACTATCCCCCTCTGGAAATACGACTTGTGAGCATAAGATAAATCTTAGCAAAATACAAATTAAAGATAAGGAAATTGTTACGAAAGCTATTAATTATTGTTGGTAATATAGTTTCAAGTGGTACTATAACTGGCTGTTAAATGGCATTTATAACTATTAGGTGCAGAGATATTCGCTTAAATGGATTAGTTTCTTTGTGGAAAAGTAACTGATGTTATAATGTATGATGTTGACTATTGCACTATTCCAATAAAACCAGTCAGCTTTAAACAAGCAGCGTCATATTAAGAGAGATAAACATTTGCCGCTGTTGGTCCTCGCAGGCCATTTACGCGGCAAAATTCCACACGTAATCCTGGTATAAGCACTTCTGCGTCGCGGGGAGTGAATGCGGAAATATGGACCTGAACTTCTTTACGACCGTCGGAGGGGATAATGAATCCTTTGCCGCTTTTGCGATCAAAGGTTTTGACAATTCCTGTCATTTTACGGGACAAACAAATTCCTTACTGAAAATACTGCGCTGCACTATACGGGGTTAATAAAATAAAGCCAGCGATATTTAAGACCGCCGGACGGCTAAAATAAAATTTGCTTAATCTCAATTATCATGCGTTAATAGCTGCGTCGGTTTGAAAGACAGACAGCATACAAAGTAGTTTACTAAAGCAGTTCTCATTATCAGGCATTATCCCCTTATTTTGAGTCTCTCTCCTGAACACTAAGTAGTTTCTGTATTAAAGCCCTGTTTGCCGAAAGGCCCAAAATGAAGGAAGTAAAATATGTCTAATAAAATGACTGGTTTAGTAAAATGGTTTAACGCAGATAAAGGTTTTGGCTTTATCACTCCTGATGATGGCAGCAAAGACGTTTTCGTCCATTTCACTGCCATCCAGAGCAATGAATTCCGCACGCTGAACGAAAATCAGAAAGTTGAATTTTCTATTGAGCAGGGGCAACGTGGCCCCGCGGCAGCGAACGTTGTTACGCTCTAAGGTTGCCGTTATTACTCAACATCTCCATTTCCGCTGTCCAAGTTGTCATGGTTCACAGTACCGTACATCGGCATTCGATGTGACGGAGCGAAACCCTTTGGGCGCTAAGTGTATTTTTTGTAAATCGACGATGATCACCTTTGATAACGTCGCGCTGCAAATACGCACGGACCATGCGCCGCTGGATTTCACAAAATAATATCAGGCTCCCTCGTGGAGCCTTTTTTATATCTGCCTTATTTTTCTTCAACGCTGTATGTATAGTAAGCGATAACCTGTTGATTATTGAATCTTTCGGGGAGATGGCTTATAACATTTCTTACCTGACCAGGGTACCGGGAACCAACACCTTACTGGCGTGTTGCTGTCTTTCAAGACCAGAAGAGGTTAACAGTGAATATTGAAGAGTTAAAAAAACAAGCCGAAACGGAAATCGCCGACTTTATCGCGCAAAAAATCGCCGAGCTGAACAAGAATACAGGGAAAGAAGTCTCTGAAATTCGCTTCACCGCACGAGAAAAAATGACCGGGCTTGAAAGTTATGATGTCAAAATCAAAATAATGTGATTTTGTGAACATCACCCGTGCGAGGTGATGTTCCGCTTGTTGCTAATTTAGTGACCAATCATTGGCGCTTGTGGAATTAAGCGTCGGTACAATTCATCCGGTACCGGGCTTTGCCATACTCCCGCATACATTGCGTAACCAATCACCGCAAACATAATCCCCAGAACCAGTAGCGTCATTAACCAGCCAGACAACGCAAAGGCTTTTTTATTTGCCGCAGGTTTTTGCAGTGAAAAGGTCAATGTTGAGGCTACCGGACATGACTCTACGCAAGTCATACAGCCGGTACATTCCACTGTTCGTACCTGAATTAATTTATCGACCGGGATCCGTGATGGGCAATTTTTTGCGCATTTGCCACAGTCGATACAACTTTCGGCATTGCGACGAATCTTAAACGGCGACAATAGCGAAACCACGCCCATCAGCGCGCCATATGGGCAAAGATAACGACACCAGGCATGGCGAATAAACAGGCTGGCAATCAGCAAAACGGTCACGCTGATTAATGTCGCGGTCCCCATATGACGAAAGAAATCGAGCATTTTAACGTCCATCACCACGCTGTAGGGCGACAACATAAAATAGTGAATCGCCTGAGCGGGCATCAATAACGCGATATAGAGAAAAAAACTCAACAGCAAATACTTCACGCCGCGCAGAGGAATATCCAGCCAGCGGGGAAGGACACATTGCCGACCAAACAGTTTGTTACCGAGATCGCCGATTAATTCAGAAAGCGTACCAACCGGGCATAACCATGAGCAAAAGGCCTTTTTGAGTAATAGACTGATGACGATAAAAGCGACCAATAACAGCATCGCGGCGGCGTGGACGGACGGTAACTGACCTGTTACAAGGCTATATTTCAGATTCATCAGCCCGGCAATCGGTAGCCAGCCTTCGATACCTCCCGGTCTGGCGACAAATGTCGTGCTACTTGCCGTTTCGTAATAGCGCACCCAATACCAGAACGTGATGGCAATATAAATATTCATTGCCAACAGTAATAATTGCGTCGCTTTACGCCAGGTCGTGGCATTACGCCAGTCATTCCACGGTAATTTGCCGCCCGTCGTGCCTGGCCGCCGCTGCCAGCGGGTTCTTTTATTCTCTGCCATGATTTTGCCAGTCCGTTAAGTTGTATACCAAATGCCACTATTCTAGTTGTTCTTAACTGGCTGATATTGATTCAAATCGCGTTCAGGTCTTTCTTATGCAACCATGCTTCCAGAGCGGCAACACTGCGTGTAATTTCTTCGTGTGGAAGGGGGGCAGATAATGGCTGCTGCTCCAGTTGTGCGCATAGCTGGCTGGCGATACGCATTCCCAGACTCGAGCAACTGCTTTTTAGCTGATGCGCGGCACGCTTTATTTTCTCGCTATCCTGACTGGCGCGGGCAATGTCGATTTCATCGAGAAGCGGCAGGGCATGTTGTGTAAATAATACCAGCCATTCGTGGATCTTCTCCGTCCCCATTAACTGAGCATCTTCATTGAGTTGCGATACATCCAGCGATTGATCGTTATTGACTTGCCGTTGGAGATAGTGCGCCAGTAACTGACCGAGCACTTCACGCGGCACCGGTTTAGGGATAATCCCGCGGAATAATGAACTGGTACGCTGGCGCAGCGTTTCGTCAATGACATGGGCGCTAAAGCCAATCAAAACCAGCGACGGATATTGCTGTGCCAGTTGTCGGGCAAGCGTAATGCCGTCGACATCCGGCAGATCAAAATCCACCAGTGCGGCAGCAAACGGTTCGCTATTTTGCAGTGTCTCTAAAGCCTGCGCGGCATTGCCAACAGCAACAACCTGCGCACCACTGGTGTTCAGCATCTCAACGGTAATTCGCTGGGTTAGCGGGTTATCTTCAATTAACAGCAAACGTAAACCGTCAAGACGCACCGCCTGATTGACTGTTTTTGGCACGGGTGCCGTGGCAACACGTAACGGCAAGCGTAAACAAAAACAGCTTCCAACCTCCGGCGTGCTGGTGGCGCTCAGTTCGCCGCCCATCGCCTGGGCCAGACGGCTACTGATAGTCAGCCCCAGCCCGGTGCCGCCGCGTTTGCCGCTTACCTGCACAAATGGCTGGAAGATTTCTGCCAGTTTCGCGGGATCAATACCGCAGCCGCTGTCTTCCACTTCGACCAGCCATTGCTCGCCATCAGTGCGACTACGCAGGATAATGTACCCTTCGTCAGTAAAACGCAGGGCGTTGCTCAACAGGTTGGTTATAACCTGACGAATACGTCGTGGATCGCCCATTAACGCGCACGGCATATCATCGGCAATTGCCGTTGCCAGGCGAATCGGGCGACCTTTCACCCGTCCGCTCATTAATTGCAGGGTACTTTCCAGCAGCGGGCGCGGTTCAAAGGGCTCATCGCTGACCGAAACATTCTTGCCACCTGCTTCGATAGCGGAATAATCGAGAATATCGTTGAGGATGGTCAGCAACGATTCACCAGAGTCAGTAATTGCCCGCAAATCATCACGCTGGGCGTTAAGTGCGGGGTTATCTGCCAGCAGTTGAGCAGTGCCGAGAATACCGTACAGCGGTGTGCGGATCTCATGGCTCATCGCCGCCAGAAACGCCGATTTTGCCTGGCTGGCTTTTTCTGCTTCCGCCCGTGCCTGTCGGTGTTCTATCACCAGTTCCTGCAATTCAGCTGTACGCGCTTTGACCTGCGCCGCCAGCTGTTCGCGGTGGCGATTCAGTGCATGAACATTGCTGCGAAACGCATCCATCAGCCGCCCGATGGTATCCAGCTCCCGTACGCCAGCGGTTTCCGGGAAAGGGGAGTCAATATCACCGTCCAGCAGCCGTTGCAGCGCCTGCGTTTGTTCGGCAAGTGGACGCGTGACTGAGCGATAAACCACGCGCCAAAGGATCAGAATCAGTGCGCAAAGTGAAACCATCCCCAGCAATAACAGGCTGTATTGCCCGCGTGCACTGGCTTTTTCCAGATGCGCCAGTCCGTGCTGATTACGCAGCTCAATGGTGTCGACCAGCTGACTGACTTCGCTACTAAACTGCGCGAACTGGGCGATGTTATTTTGTGCGAGAGTTTGTAGGTGATTGCTGATTTCACTGTCCTGCTGATACAGCGCCAGCAAATCGCTATATTGGCTAACGGTAGTTAACGTTGTTGCGACCTGCGCACGAACACCCGGATCTTCAATGCGTATTTGCCGACGTTGCAGAATTTTCACCGCATTATTGAGCTGCTTTTCCAGCGTTGGTGCATTTTTCTGGATCTGCTCCAGCCCCAGATTCATCACCATTTGCTGCACCCGCAGAGCGCTAAGGCGCAGTTCATTCATCTGGTTAACATACTCAAGATCGATATCAATCAGCCGATCGAGTGCACTTTCAGCAGCCTGACGCTGATCTTGTTCGATCAAATCGTAAATCCCGGCCTGGGTCGCTCCAGCGGAAGTTGTCGCATTATTCGCCTGACCTTGCGCCAGGCGTGCGATCTCATCGGCGGCAGCGACTATCTGCTGACTGAGTTGCCGTTGTTGCTGGCGTAGTTGCAGACGCCGCCCCACCAGTTCCCCTTGCTGACGTAATGAACGGGAGATCTCCTGCTCCTGTTGTTCAATAGCGGTGGTATCAAAACCTTGTTCCCGTAACGCTTGCAGCAACGCATTAATCTTCAGGCTTTGTGCGGTGAGCATTCGCCCCTGCGCCTGCCACATCTTTTCGTTATCGGCACTGGTCAGGTTCTGCGCGGCGAAAAGTTCCCAGGCGCTGGCTTCGCTCAACTGGCGCGCCATATTCATGGTAGGAATCAATGCCTGAGTGTTGTCTTTTTCCACCTGGCTGATAAAGCGCAGGTTGTACCATCCCACCAGGGTACTGGTCAGGGTTAACAGCGCCATCAGGGCAAAGCCCATCCAGAGTCTTCGGGTCAGGGTTAAATTCACGGTCGGTGCACTTAAGGTGAAAAAGGTTGAGTCGCAAAGCGGAATGCATCTAGCATAAAGCCTTATTATTGATGAGGCTATCATGCGCGTACTGCTATTTTTACTTCTTTCCCTTTTCATGTTGCCGGCATTTTCGGCTGATAACCTGTTGCGCTGGCATGATGCGCAGCATTTCACGGTGCAAGCCTCTATGCCGCTTAAAGCCAAACGCGCATGGAAACTGTGCGCGCTTTATCCCAGCCTGAAAGATTCATACTGGTTATCGTTGAACTATGGTATGCAGGAGGCAGCTCGCCGCTATGGTGTGGATTTAAAAGTGCTGGAGGCAGGCGGCTACAGCCAGTTGGCTACCCAGCAAGCACAAATCGACCAGTGTAAACAGTGGGGCGCAGAGGCCATTTTACTCGGTAGTAGCACGACCTCATTTCCCGATCTGCAAAAGCAGGTAGCAAGTCTGCCGGTGATCGAACTGGTAAATGCTCTTGATGCTCCCCAGGTGAAAAGCCGCGTTGGTGTACCCTGGTTTCAGATGGGCTATCAACCTGGGCGATATTTGGTGCAATGGGCGCACGGTAAACCACTGAACGTGCTGTTGATGCCCGGACCCGATAATGCCGGGGGCAGTAAAGAGATGGTCGAGGGTTTTCGCGCAGCCATTGCCGGAAGCCCGGTGCGTATTGTTGATATTGCGCTTGGTGATAACGATATTGAAATCCAGCGTAACCTGTTGCAGGAGATGCTGGAACGCCACCCAGAAATCGACGTCGTTGCCGGAACGGCCATTGCGGCAGAGGCGGCAATGGGTGAAGGGCGTAACCTGAAAACGCCGCTTACCGTGGTGTCGTTTTATCTTTCACATCAGGTGTATCGCGGGCTGAAGCGGGGAAGAGTGATTATGGCTGCCAGCGATCAAATGGTCTGGCAGGGGGAACTGGCGGTTGAGCAGGCCATCAGGCAATTACAGGGGCAATCGGTGTCTGATAATGTCAGCCCACCGATTTTAGTTCTGACGCCGAAAAATGCCGACCGTGAACATATTCGCCGCTCGCTGTCACCAGGGGGATTTCGTCCGGTCTATTTTTATCAGCACACATCAGCGGCTAAGAAATAACCTTCACCATGTTGCGTCACCAGTAAATCCGCGCTGAGTTTATGACGTAAACGACGAATTAACACATCGACGGTGCGCAGGTCAGGGTTTTCCACCCGACGCGCAGAAAGCATACGTAGCAGACGTTCACGGCTGAGAATTTCGCCCGGATTCGTCACAAATGCCACCAACATTTCATACTCTGCGCGGGTCAGTTTAATCGGCTCGCCATCCCGCTCCAGCGTATGGCGCGACACATTCAGGCAATAACCGGCAAAGCGATAGCAGTTGTCCTGAGTGTGCGGTTGAGCTTGTCGCGCGAGGTCGATTCGCCAGAGCAGATTTTTCACCCGTACTACCAGTTCGCGCAGTTCCAGCGGTTTGGTGACGTAATCGTCTGCGCCCATTTCCAGCCCAACAATACGGTCAATCCGATCGCTGCGTCCGGTAACCAGAATAATCCCCACCGTTGAGCGTTCTCGCAGGGCGCGGGTTAACATCAGGCCATTTTCATCGGGTAAGTTGATATCCAGCAGAATTAAATCTACCGGCTGATTCTGCATAATTTCCCGCAGCCCGGCACCGCTCGCTGTAACGGAAACGGTATACCCCTCCTGAGTGAAGTAAGATTGTAATCGCGCCTGGGTAACCGGCTCATCTTCAACAATAACAATGTGATGTGGCATCAGAGGGTTTTACTCATTCTGTTCATATCTGTTCATATTCTGCCGTAAGCCGTTCATCCTGACCAGTGCCGCTGTTCATATTTGCTCATTAAGATCGCTTCACTAAACCATAATTTTACAGGGGCTATTATGCGGAAACTCTGGAACGCGCTACGCCGACCCAGTGCTCGTTGGTCGGTACTGGCGCTGGTCGCAATTGGGATTGTGATTGGCATTGCGCTGATTGTATTGCCACACGTTGGGATCAAAGTCACCAGCACAACCGAATTTTGTGTCAGTTGCCACAGTATGCAACCGGTGTATGAAGAATATAAACAGTCGGTGCATTTCCAGAACGCCTCCGGCGTGCGAGCTGAATGCCATGACTGTCATATCCCGCCGGATATTCCAGGCATGGTGAAGCGCAAACTGGAAGCGAGCAATGATATCTACCAGACCTTTATTGCTCACTCCATTGATACACCTGAAAAATTCGAAGCCAAACGCGCGGAACTTGCCGAGCGTGAATGGGCGCGAATGAAAGAAAACAACTCGGCAACCTGCCGCTCCTGCCATAACTACGATGCGATGGATCATGCGAAGCAGCATCCTGAAGCGGCACGTCAGATGAAGGTGGCAGCGAAAGATAATCAATCCTGCATCGACTGTCATAAAGGTATTGCCCACCAGTTACCGGATATGAGTAGCGGCTTCCGTAAGCAGTTCGATGAGCTGCGCGCCAGTGCTAATGACAGTGGTGACACGCTGTACTCTATTGATATTAAGCCAATTTATGCGGCGAAAGGCGATAAAGAAGCCTCTGGTTCTCTGCTGCCTGCTTCGGAAGTGAAAGTCCTTAAACGTGACGGCGACTGGCTGCAAATTGAAATTACCGGCTGGACGGAAAGCGCCGGACGTCAGCGTGTACTCACCCAATTCCCAGGTAAACGCATCTTTGTTGCCTCGATTCGTGGTGATGTGCAGCAGCAGGTAAAAACGCTGGAGAAAACCACCGTTGCCGACACCAATACCGAGTGGAGCAAGTTGCAGGCCACTGCGTGGATGAAGAAAGGCGACATGGTGAACGATATCAAACCGATCTGGGCTTATGCGGATTCGTTGTACAACGGCACCTGTAACCAGTGCCACGGCGCACCGGAAATCGCCCACTTTGACGCTAACGGTTGGATCGGCACGCTCAACGGCATGATTGGCTTTACCAGTCTCGATAAACGTGAAGAACGCACCTTGTTGAAATATCTGCAAATGAATGCGTCTGACACCGCAGGTAAGGCTCACGGCGATAAGAAGGAAGAAAAATAATGAACAATAACGATCTCTTTCAGGCATCACGTCGGCGTTTTCTGGCACAACTCGGCGGCTTAACCGTCGCCGGGATGCTGGGGCCGTCATTGTTAACGCCGCGCCGTGCGACTGCGGCGCAAGCGGCGACTGACGCTGTCATCTCGAAAGAGGGCATTCTTACCGGGTCGCACTGGGGGGCTATCCGCGCGACGGTGAAGGATGGTCGCTTTGTGGCGGCAAAACCGTTCGAACTGGATAAATATCCGTCGAAAATGATTGCCGGATTGCCGGATCACGTACACAACGCGGCGCGTATTCGTTATCCGATGGTACGCGTGGACTGGCTGCGTAAGCGCCATCTCAGCGATACCTCCCAGCGCGGTGATAACCGTTTTGTGCGCGTGAGCTGGGATGAAGCCCTCGACATGTTCTATGAAGAACTGGAACGCGTGCAGAAAACTCACGGGCCGACTGCCTTGCTGACCGCCAGTGGTTGGCAATCGACGGGGATGTTCCATAACGCTTCGGGGATGCTGGCGAAAGCTATTGCCTTGCATGGTAATAGCGTTGGTACGGGCGGAGATTACTCTACCGGTGCTGCGCAGGTGATCCTGCCGCGCGTGGTTGGCTCAATGGAAGTGTATGAACAGCAAACCTCCTGGCCGCTGGTATTGCAGAACAGCAAAACCATTGTGCTGTGGGGCTCTGATTTGCTGAAAAACCAGCAAGCGAACTGGTGGTGCCCGGATCACGATGTTTATGAATATTACGCGCAGCTAAAAGCGAAAGTCGCCGCCGGTGAAATTGAGGTCATCAGCATCGATCCGGTTGTCACATCCACCCATGAGTATCTGGGGCGCGAGCATGTGAAGCACATTGCGGTTAACCCGCAAACTGATGTGCCGCTGCAACTGG
>OICB01001276.1_pt1 | contig 11055 bp, 6 predicted proteins | sample 1581121 | NCBI WGS metagenome assembly OICB01 (sample SAMEA3882544, study PRJEB24775) | human gut metagenome | biome: human-associated habitat; feature: intestine environment; material: feces | place: Netherlands | collected 2009/2010 | reverse complement strand
TGAACATACTTCTTCACACTATGTGGAGATGAACCAGAATACGGTAGATCTTTATTTGATGAAGAATGGCAAGCCGATTTTGGCTGACGGATCGGGCTACCATGGAAATAAGGACATGTATGCGGTATTTCGTGACCGTGACCCGCGTTTGTATCACACGGTTATACCTCCTTATAAAGTAAAATCTGGAAAAGGCGACTATCCTACCTGGTCGTATACAGACAATCCGGCAGACCGTGAATATATTGATATTATGGGAGCAAATGAAAGTTGCAGTAACCCGGGTGTTGGTATGAAACGTTTGCCTGGGCAGAACTGGAGTGCATCACTTGTACCTGAAATACCAAGATTAGGTACTGGAGCATTTGTGACTTGCCGTTCAGGCTACTATGTATGGAAGAATTGGGATAACTGGGAAACCAGCTTTAATAATGGTAATTTGAATACAGCTGACAAACCTATTTTTAAAATTGAAGAAGTCCTGTTGAATGAAGCTGAAGCCAAATTTGAATTGGGAGTATTTGACCAAGGGGTTGCAGACAAAACAATCAATAAGTTGCGTGATCGTGCCGGTGTAGTCAAAATGGTGGTTGCTGACATTAATGATAGTTTTGATCCTAACCGTGGAAAATACTATCCTAAAGGTAATGAAAGTGGTATTTTGGTTGATCCTGTCTTATGGGAAATTCGTCGCGAACGTATTATAGAATTGATGGGTGAGGGATTTGGTATTTATGATATCCGTCGTTGGCGTATGGCTCCGTGGTTCCTCAATAAACCTGCAACTGGTCTTTGGATGAGTAAAGAAGAGGCAATGAAAAATAATATGACTTTATATAATCCTGAAACTGGTTATTCTGATGGAACTGACGGTTCATTGACGGAAGGTAATTTGTATCTTTTCAATGATCCTCTAAAAGAAGGTAAAGGTTGGTTAGATAAATATTATTTGTATCAAGTACCGACTACCGAAATATTATTGAACCCAGAACTGGAACAGAATCCTGGTTGGTAATTTATAGTGTGATACGAATGAGGCTGTCTCAAATGCGGAATAACGTATGGAGACGGTCTTGTTTGGTTTTTAAACTTAGAAAAATCGAAATAAAATGAGATTTCAGAAAATAGGATTGACTACTGTAGTGTTGTGTACCGTAGGAATACAACAGAGCTTTTCTATCGATATAGTTACAAAAGAAAAACCTAATATCGTGTTTATTTTGGCTGATGATTTAGGTTGGACGGATTTGGGTGTAATGGGCAGTGATTATTATGAAACTCCTAATATAGACCGTCTTGCTACAGAAGGAATATTGTTTGACAATGCTTACGCTGCAGCCGCCAATTCAGCACCTAGCCGTGCTTGTATGATGACAGGAATGTACACACCACGCCATGGAGTATATACAGTTAGTCCTCCCGACCGTGGTGATCGTACCAAACGTAAATATATAGCTATTCCCAATGTAGAAGATGTCTGTGCCGACTTTGTGACTATGGCCGAGGCTTTGCAAGAACAGGGTTATCAGTGTGGTCATATCGGGAAGTGGCATTTGGGGGATGATGAGGACGGTACAGGACCCTTGTCACAGGGATTTATATGGAATGTGGGCGGTAATAGAGCAGGAGCTCCCTATTCTTATTTTTATCCCTATTGTCTGCCTGATAAAAGTAAATGTCATGTGGGATTAGAAGAAGGTATATTGGGTGAATATCTTACTGATCGGTTGACTGAAGAAGCTGTTTCTTTTATAAAATCTCATAGTGAAGGTCCTTTTTTCTTACATTTGTCCCATCATGCCGTACATACGGTTTTGCAAGCACCTGATTCATTGATAAATAAATATCGTAATAAAACTCCCGGTAAATATCATAAGAATCCTATATATGCTGCAATGATTGAAAAACTAGATGATAGTGTTGATAGGATATGCCAAGTTATTAAGACATTAGGAATAGCAGATCGTACAATAGTCATTTTTTATTCAGATAATGGAGGTTCGGAACCAGTGACAGACAATTATCCGTTAAATGGAGGAAAGGGAATGCCTTATGAAGGTGGGAGCCGTGTGCCGTTGATTATAAGGTGGACTGGTAAAATAGAAGGAGGCATCCGTTCATCTGTTCCAATAACAGGAGTTGATTTTTATCCAACTTTTGTTACTTTGGCACAGGGTAAGATTCCTGCTAACTTAGATGGAAAAGATATTTTTACGCTTATAAATAATAATGAGACGGAACGTGATCTTTTCTGGCATTTTCCGGCTTATTTGGAGTCTTATTTAAACGGGGGAAGAGATTTCCGTGCAAAACCTTATTCCAGTATTCGTTCAGGTGATTGGAAATTGATATATCATTATGAAGATAAGTCTATGGAACTGTTTAATTTGAAGAATGATCTGGGAGAATCACAAGATCTATCAGGTTCAAATCCTGTAAAGCGAGGAGAACTTTATCAGAAACTGATGAAGTGGATTCAAGAAACTCATGCTCCTATTCCTGTGAAATTGAATCCTTATTATCGAGAGTAGGTGAATGATATTTTTTTCTTCTATAGCTTTGCAGCCTAGGATATTTTCTCTAAATTGCCGATGTTTATAGCAGGAGTAGTAATTATTAAATTCAGTAAAAAACAGAATATATGAAAAATCGAAACCTCTTTCTTTTAACCAGTGGATTAGCATTTCCTCTATTAGGCGCTTATGCTCAGAAAACTCCTAAACCGAATATCATTTATATTATGTGTGATGATATGGGTTATGGTGATTTAGGGTGTTATGGTCAGTCCTACATCAGTACACCGAATATTGATAATATGGCTAAAGAAGGTATGCGTTTTACACAAGCGTATGCCGGTAGTCCGGTGAGTGCTCCATCACGTGCGTCATTTATGACCGGACAACATTCCGGACATTGTGAAGTACGTGGGAACAAAGAGTACTGGCGCGATGCCCCTGTTGTGATGTATGGAAATAATAAGGAATATGCCGTGGTGGGGCAACATCCATACGATCCCGGTCATGTGATTATACCTGAAATAATGAAAGATAACGGTTATACTACCGGTATGTTTGGTAAATGGGCAGGGGGCTATGAGGGATCTGTGTCTACGCCGGACAAACGGGGTATTGATGAATATTATGGTTATATTTGTCAGTTTCAGGCTCATTTATATTATCCGAATTTCCTGAACCGGTATAGTAAATCGGCTGGTGATACGGCAGTGGTTCGTGTAGTGATGGATGAGAATATCAACTATCCTATGTTTGGTAAGGACTATTTCAAACGTCCGCAATATTCTGCGGATATGATCCATGAAGAAGCAATGAAATGGTTGGATAAACAGGATGGCAAGCAACCTTTCTTTGGTATTTTTACTTATACGCTTCCTCATGCAGAGCTGGCGCAGCCCGAAGATTCTATTCTGACAGGTTATCAAAAGAAGTTTTTTGAAGATAAAACTTGGGGTGGACAGGAAGGATCAAGATATAATCCGTCGGTACACACCCATGCGCAGTTTGCCGGCATGATTACTCGCTTGGATTATTATGTAGGAGAAGTTTTGAACAAATTAAAGGAGAAAGGACTGGACGAAAATACCATTGTGATTTTTACCAGTGATAACGGCCCCCATGAAGAAGGGGGGGCTGACCCTACCTTCTTTGGTCGTGATGGCAAACTTCGTGGATTGAAACGTCAATGTTATGAAGGGGGGATTCGTATTCCGTTCATTGTGCGTTGGCCGGGTAAAGTACCCGAAGGAACGGTTAACGATCATCAGTTAGCTTTCTATGACTTGATGCCTACATTTTGTGACTTGGCAGGTGTGAAGAATTATGTGAAGAAGTACACTAACAAGAAAAAAGACATGGATTATTTTGATGGTATTTCTTTTGCTCCGACTTTGTTAGGACAGGAAGGACAGAAGAAACATGATTTCTTGTATTGGGAATTTGATGAAACCGATCAGATTGGTGTACGTATGGGAGACTGGAAGATGGTAGTGAAAAAAGGGACTCCTTTCCTTTACAATCTTGCTACAGATATTCATGAAGACCATGATATCGCTGCCGGACATCCGGATATTGTGAAACAAATGAAAGAGATTATCAGAACACAGCATACTCCGAATCCTCATTTCTCTGTGACTTTGCCTTCATTTGAATAAATAGATTTTTTATTCTGATATTCCTCAATCTATTCATTTAGATTGGGGAATATTTTTTTATGTTCCATAAACCTGCTATCTTTGCCTCGCAAATTTAAAAATATTCCGATGAGAATTTAAAACATTCATTTCCATACAACTATTTGTTTTTACGTTGGGACAGCAGGCGAAATAATTTCGTTTGTTGCGCAATAGTTGTCTTCTTATTCCAACTACGAACTTTTCAGTATTCATATTTAAAATTCTTAGAAAGAGTATGTGTATACATGTACAGTCCATTACTTACATGCATCCGGATAAAGATGTGCTTTTCAGTAATGTCAGTTTTACTATCAGTAAAGGGAAAAAAGTAGCCCTCATCGGAAACAACGGTTCGGGAAAATCTACCTTGATGCGATTGATAACTAAAGAGCTATTACCTTCTGAAGGACAAATTATATGTCCGGATATCCCCTATTCTATTCCACAGCATTTTGGTCAGTTTAATCATTTGACAGTAGCCGGGGCATTGGGAATAGAAAGAAAGTTATATGCACTTCATGCCATTTTACAGGGAGATGCTTCGATAGAGCATTTTACGGCTTTGGCGGATGACTGGAAAATAGAAGAGAAAGCGGTTGCTGCTTTGAATGAATGGGGGTTGGTAGGAGTACCTCTTTCCTATCCCATGCATTTGTTGAGTGGCGGTGAGAAAACAAAAGTTTTTCTAGCAGGAATTACTATATACTCTCCTGCTTTTATTTTGATGGATGAGCCTACCAATCATTTGGATGACGAAAGCCGTATCCGGCTGTACCGTTTTATAACTACTGCTGCAGCAGGGATACTGGTTGTCAGCCACGACCGGACATTACTCAATTTACTTTTTTCTACCTATGAGCTTACTGCAAAAGGTGTCACTTATTATGCTGGAAATTACGATTTCTATAAAGAACAGAAGAAATTGGCTGTAGAAGCTCTGCAAACCCGGTTGAAGGAGAATGAAAAGCAATTACAAAAAGCCCGGAAGCAGGCACGTGAGGTAATGGAGCGTCAACAAAAGCATGATGTGCGAGGTAAAAAACAAAATGTGAAGAAAGGAGTCGGAAAGATGGCAATGCATACATTCAGGGATCAGGCTGAGAAAAGTACTGTCCGTTTAGGAGATGTTCATGTTGATAAGATCCGTTTTTTGGCAGGAGAAACAGTAGAACTGCATAAAGCTTTACCTGATATGAAGACGATGAAAGTAAATTTCAATTCATCTTCTTTGCATATCGGTAAAATACTTATCGTAGCTTCAAGTGTGAATTATTCGTATGGAGAAAATCCTTTGTGGTCTTCTCCTCTTGAGTTTACCATCAAAAGTGGTGACCGTATTCATTTGAAAGGAAGTAATGGTAGTGGTAAAACAACTTTATTGAGGTTGATAACCGGAAGTCTTGCTCCTACTCAAGGTTCTTTGATACAGGCAGAAGGGCTGACGTACGTTTATCTTGATCAGGAATATTCTATAATTCGTAATGATTTGTCGGTATTGGAACAATTTGCCTTATTCAATAGTGAATTGTATGATAATGAATTGAGAACGATTCTCAACCGTTTTTTGTTTCCTGTTTCCACATGGAACAAGAAGTGTAGCTATCTGAGTGGAGGTGAGAAGATGAAACTTTCTCTCTGTTGTCTTATGGTGAGTGCACAGGCCCCCGATGTTTTTATTGTGGATGAACCTACTAATAATATTGATATTCTGAGTATGGAGATATTGACCGAAACTTTGAAGGATTATCAAGGCACTTTGTTGGTGGTGAGTCATGACAACTATTTTGTGCAACAAATAAAGGCAGATAAGCAGATTGAGTTGTTCTGATGTTTTTATTTTGTCAAGTGCGGCATTTTTGTCAAATTCTATATTTAAAACAAAAATGCCGCAGACTTGATTTATTTTATTCGGAGTTATTATTGCAGTGTCAGCGTCTTTACTTGTAATTCGGCATCTTTAGAATTACCCCCTACCATTATATCGAAGTTTCCGGCTATGGTGCGCATGGTATTTGTCTGCGCGTCCCACCATTCCAATTGTTTGGGTGTTAACTCTAATTCTACATTGACTGTTTTTCCTGCAGGAATTTGTACACGTTTGAAAGCACGCAGTGTTTTAACCGGTCCTTCCGCATCTTCTTGTTTTTTCAGATATACCTGTACTACTTCTTCCCCGTCACGATTACCGGTATTGGTTACAGGAACAATAATTTTGGCAGTTTCCCCTACTTTAATCGTTTGCTCCAGTTTGATGTTACCATAGTTAAAAGTGGTATAACTCAAACCATAACCGAATGGGAAAAGAGGATCACCTTTAAAATAACGGTAAGTACGTCCTGTCATATTATAATCTTCAAAATCAGGTAATTGCGTTATATTCCGGTAAAAAGTAACGGGCAGTCGTCCTGCAGGATTGTAATCTCCAAACAAAACTTCGGCGGCAGCTTTACCTCCGGATTGTCCCGGATACCATGCTTGTAAAATGGCCTGACAATATTTGGTTTCGGGTTCCATGGCAATGGGTGATCCGGAAAAATTAACGAAAATAACTTTTTTCCCGGCATCACAGAGTGCTTTTATCAATTCACGCTGAACAGCCGGAAGTTCGATGTCAGTACGGTCTCCTTTGCGGAATCCCGGTAAATTGACACCCATCTCCTCTCCTTCCAAACTTGGAGATATACCGCCTGCAAATATAACTACATCAGCATCTTTCACTTTTGCTACCGTATTCTTAATGTTGACTTCTTCTTTAAACCCAAGATCAAAATTCAACTGTGCGTCTCCACTAAAGTATTGGAAGCGGATTTCTATATCGTATGGCTTGCCGGCTTCTGCATGCATGGCGTAAGCTTGTCCCCTGCCCCCATGTTTGTTGGTGAATTTCTTTACTTCTTCACCATTTATCAATAATTGTGTAGCTCCACAACTATAGAAGTTGAAAATAACCTCTCCTGTTTCCTGGGGGGTGAACACACTTTGATAGACGGCCGAGAAATCGGTCAGGTTCACACCGGGAGCAAATACGGTGGCTCCGGAAGTGCAAAGACGGAACGGTGTGGTAAGTTGTGCGGTGGCTACCGCATTTCCTTCATATTCCTTGTTGTTCCAATAGCGGGCGGAGAATCCTGGACCTTCTTTAGAAGTACACTGGCTGAAAACGCTTCTGATTAATGAGCGCTCCACCCAGCTGCAACCTTGTTCATAGATCAGTTTGTCATTCTCTCCCATGGCTGAGCGGATACCTTCCAATAAGGTGATCGTATGTTTGGGAGTACCGTTATAATTACCCCATTGCATCACAGAATCATTTGCGTTAGGTCCCATGACGGCGATGGTTTGTCCACCGCGTTTCAGTGGCAGGATATTATTTTTGTTCAGTAACAGCGTCATTGATTTGCGTGCTATATCTAGTGACAGGGAATCATGTTCTGCCGAGCAAACCACTGAATAAGGAATTTTAGTCCATTCCACTTTGTCAGGATCATCCATTTCCCCCAATTCAAAGCGTGCTTTTAATAATCGTTTTACGGATACATCAATGTCCTTTTCACTGATTAATCCTTTTTTAGCGCTTTCTACCAATGCTTTATAACTGGAACCACATTCCAGATCCGTACCGCTTAATACTGCGGCGGCAGAGGCCGATTCAGCATCCGGATGTGTTTTGTGTCCTTTTTCCCGATAGAAATCGTCAATAGCGCCACAATCTGAAAGTACAATGCCGTCATATCCCCAGTCTTGACGGAGAATTTGCATCAGCAGGCGGTCACTTCCGCAACACGGATCGCCTTCCAAACGGTTGTAGGCACACATTACCTCCTTTACTTTTGCTTCTTTTACTAATGCTTCGAAAGGTACAAGATAAGTTTCATGCAAGTCACGCGGTTTGATATTTTCCGCATTGAACTCATGACGATTCCATTCCGGCCCTGAATGGACGGCAAAGTGTTTGGCACAAGCGTGTATTTTTTTTTATTTTTTTAGCGTATTTTTGATTTGCATCCGTGCATTGTAGTCCTTTCACTACATTTACCCCCATGACACTTGTCAGATAAGGATCTTCCCCATACGTTTCAATACCTCTCCCCCATCTGGGATCGCGATAAATATTGACGGTGGGTGTCCACATGGTCAGGCCTTGATACCGTTCGTAGCTTCCCGCCGCCGAGTATGCGGCATTTTTGGCCCGGGCTTCATCCGAAACTGCGGTATAGATGGTATGTATGGCATCGGGCTCAAAAGAGGCCGCCATACCTATAGGCTGAGGAAAGACGGTGGCCAGTCCGCTCCGTGCCACTCCGTGCAAGGCTTCGTTCCACCAATTATAAGGTTTAATGCCTAATCTTTCGACAGGTTTGGAGTTGTCCATCATTAAGGCAACTTTTTCTTCTAGAGTAAGTTGTTGCAATAAATCCTCTGCCCGTTCTTCGGGAGATAAACTGCTGTCTTTATAAGCCGGTTGATTGTTACAGCCGCTTAGCATCACAAGGGAAGCAAATAAATATAGAATTTTGTTTCTCATAGTAAAATGGTAAAAATGATTAGTTACACGGCAAAAATAGAATAATTATGAAAAAAGTCCGTGTATTTTTTGATTAAAAAGGTGGAAGATATTGTTTTTTATACAAAAAGGTGGGATAGATATAAAAAGTTTCCGGCCGGATACATCGTACCGACCGGAAACGTATGAGATACAGCAAATAATGACTATTTATATTCTGCCCAATCTATCAGGCGCATATCCCCTTTCTTGGCCAGCGTATCATGCATAGCCAATGCAGCCGGAATACAATGAGGAGTTTGTCCTTTGGAAGACATTTTTACATAATCCCAAAGAATGTTCTTATAATCCGGATGTGCACAATTTTCGATGATAGCCTTGGCGCGTTCTACCGGGCTCTTGCCGCGTAAGTCGGCAACACCTTGTTCAGTAATAAGGATATTGACATCGTGTTCACTGTGATCTTCGTGAGAAACCATAGGAACGATGGCACTGATTTTTCCTTCTTTTGCCACAGACGGGCAAGTAAAGATGGAAATATAGGCATTGCGGGTAAAGTCACCTGAGCCACCAATACCATTCATCATTTTGGTGCCGCTGATGTGAGTAGAATTTACATTACCGTAAATATCTGCTTCGATGGCTGTATTGATAGATATAACACCAAGACGACGGATAATTTCCGGGTTGTTTGAGATTTCAGACGGACGCATGACCAGTTTGTCACGGAAGAAGTCGATATCATCATAAATACCTTGCAGACATTCGTTGGTGACAGTCAATGAACAGGTACTTCCAAATTTTACACGTCCTTGGCGAATCAGGTCCACCACTGCGTCTTGTAATACTTCCGTATACATTTCGAAGGCGGGAATTGTTTTGTCTCGTCCCAAAGCACCCAATACGGCATTAGCAATGTTACCTACTCCACTCTGTAATGGCAGGAAGCTTGCAGGAATAATACCCCGTTTCATGTCAGCTGCCAGGAAGTCGGCAACATTTTGTCCAATCTGGTCGGTGATAGGATCCGGTGCGGTAAATGAACGGGCCTGGTCAGGGGTGTTTACTTCCACTACGCCGATGATTTTTTTCGGGTCTACCTGTACATAAGGCAGACCGATACGGTCGCTGGGTTTGTAAATAGGAATTTCACGACGGTAAGGCGGGTCAAGCGGTTCATAAACATCGTGCAGGCCCATACCGTTTTTACTGTGGGCAGCGTTCAATTCGATGATCACTTTATCTGCCAGACGTGCAATAGTCGGTGCAATTCCACCGGCGGCTGTCAGATAAACTTTGCCGTCGGGAGTGATTTCACACGCTTCCAGAATAGCGACATCTACTTTACCCATGAACCCGTAACGTACCTCCTGTGCCATTTGTGACAGATGGATATCGTTGTATGCTATTTCGCCGTTATTTACGGCTTTTCGGAAATCGGGGTTGGTTGTGTAAGGAGCACGGTAACGGATTGCCTTGACCCTGGATAAGATGCCGTCTGTAGCATCTCCTGTAGAAGCACCGGTAAAGATACTAATTTGAAAAGGGTTACCTTTGGCATGTTCTTCTTCTGCTATTTTTGCGACTTCGGGTGTTACGGCTTTCGGTGTTCCTGCCGGAGTAAAGCCGCTGAGTCCAATGTTGTAGCCATGCTTGATATAGCTGGCTGCTTCGGCTGCGGAAATAATATTAAATCCCATGATATTCAATGTGTTATTCTTATTAGTATAGTTGTTATTAATATTTGCGATTAAAAATCTCTGAATAAATAAAAGCACGTCGTGCCTCTTCTTTAGTACTCAGTCTTATAGGAGTCCGGTCTTCCCTTTTGTTCTCTTTCCGGGGTGAATCTGTTGGTTTCTTGACCATCGGCTGATGCTGCATGCGGGGAGTCTGAGGTGTGCGGACTGTTTGAACGGAAGAAACAGGAAGGTCCTCCTCTATGTTCTCCTGCTCTATTTCAGGAAATATATCTGCAAGCACTTTCTTTGGAGAAGGTGTTTTCTTCTCTTTGCCTGTTTTTGAGATTTGTTGCACGATGGCTGCAACAATGATTATTATAAATATGATAACCTGAATGATATCCATACTTTCCTTATTATATAATGAATGCTCAAAGTTAGAAAAATATTTCATAACTAACTCTATAAAAGGGCATAAAAAAAGGAAGAGAACTTCACAGTTGTCTTCCCCTATTTTTTTAACCTAAACCTTAACTATGAAAAAATCTAATGTTTCTTTCATTCCACAAATTTGTGAATTAATTTGCTCTATGCCAAATTAACACTCGGAAAATGTTTACTTGCTTAACATAAATTAGTAGAAACGCATCAAATAGAGGGGATTATGTGTTATTTTTCCA
>OICB01001264.1_pt1 | contig 11125 bp, 8 predicted proteins | sample 1581121 | NCBI WGS metagenome assembly OICB01 (sample SAMEA3882544, study PRJEB24775) | human gut metagenome | biome: human-associated habitat; feature: intestine environment; material: feces | place: Netherlands | collected 2009/2010 | reverse complement strand
GGCGAGCCAGGGTCTTCATCTGCTGGTACATTCCGTCGTCGGTATCGCAGAACCACCAGGCAGAGCCCAGCTGGATCTTGCCGGGAACTTCGTCATCCTGGAATGCACCCAGGATGGTGCCCAGCATGTCAAAGTCGGCGGGGTTCAGGCTGTACAGGATCACCTTCGGGCATTCGCCGGTCTCGGTCAGCTTGCTCAGCAGGCTGCTGATGGCGGCGCTGCCATCGGTCACAGCGATCATATCAAAGCCAGTATCGGGGCCCAGCTTCTTGTACATCTTCTGGTTGACATTGCGCAGGCAGCTGTAATGGATCTGCATGGCAACGTTATACTTTTTGTACAGGCGGCCCAGGCTGATCAGCAGGTAGGTGGTGTATGCGTCGCCCTCTTCCTGGGTCAGCGGCTCACCGGCCATAGCCTTTTTGAAAGCTGCGGTTGCCTTTTCGGCGTTGGTCTCCACGTAAGGAACATAATCCAGCCCGTGGTCAGAAGCGCGGCAGCCCATCTCAACAAAGAACTGCAGGCGCTCTTCCAGAGCGTTGACCACACAGTTGGCGCAGGCGAACTTACGGCCAACAACTTCTTCCAGCTTATGGATGTAATCCGCAAAGCCGTCCTTGCGGATGTTCAGGACCTTGTCCGGGCGGAAGGAAGGTGCAACAACAACCTTGATGGTGGGGTCTTCCTTGATCTTCTTGTGCCATTCCAGGCTGTCGATGGGGTCATCGGTGGTGCCGACCATGGCAACGTTGCTCTGCTCGATCAGGCCGCGCACGGTCAGCTTGGGGTCGTGCTGCAGCTTGTCGTTGCACAGGTTCCAGACTTCCTCAGCGGTGTCGCCGTTCAGCACACCCTGATAGCCGAAGTACTTGCGCAGCTCCAGGTGGCACCAGTGGTACATGGGGTTGCCAACGCACATGGGCAGAGCCTCGGCAAACTTCTGGAAACGCTCACGGTCGGGCTTGGTGCCGGTGATGTACTCCTCAGGCACACCGTTGGAACGCATCACGCGCCACTTGTAGTGGTCGCCTGCCAGAGAGCCGTCGGGCTGACGGCCGCCCAGCCAGACCTGAGCGATGTTCTCAAAGCGGCGGTTCTCGTAGATCTCCTTCGGGGAGATATGGCAGTGATAGTCGCAGATGGGCATATCAGCAGCGTAGGTGTGATACAGATGCTGAGCCACAGGAGACTGGAGCATGAATTCCTTGTCCATAAATGCTTTCATGGGTCGAAAACTCCTTTTCATTCTAATGTACTAATATATCACTATGGGGTACCTTTAACAGCGCCCGCGCAGGGCGCGTTAAGCCTATCTTTAGTATAGCGGAAAACGATAATGTATACAACTGAAAAACTGACAAATTTTCAGACTTTTCCTTGTAAAAAACGCTGGAATTTATAAAAATGGCCTGTTTTGGGCCAAAAATCTGGCAAAAAACACTTGACTTCTTTGTATACAACAGCATACAATAGAGACAGAGTGCGGGGCACAAAAGGGTGCCCCGGAGAGAAGCAAAGCAAGCTAAAAGGAGAACACGTGATATGGAAACTCTGAATTACAAGGTTCTGTCTGAGACCGGCTACAACGGCTACATCCTCAAGGATGCCCCTGTCAAGGTCATGCAGTTTGGCGAGGGTAACTTCCTGCGCGCATTCGTGGACTATTTCTATGATATCGCCAACGAGAAGGCTGGCTACAACGGCAAGGTCAAGCTGGTGCAGCCCATTGGCAACTTCCCCCAGATGGCTGACTGGATCAACGAGCAGGAGGGCCTGTACACCCTGTATCTGCGCGGCAGCGAGAAGGGCCAGAAGGTGGATGCAAAGCGCGTGATCTCCTGTGTGTCTGACTGTGTCTGCCCCTACATCGATGGCAAGTGGGAGGAAGTGCTGGCTCTGGCCCGCTCTGAGGATCTGGAAACGGTTGTATCCAACACCACCGAGGCCGGCATCGCTTACACCCAGGGCGACAGCGCGTTTGATCAGGTTCCTCCCAACAGCTTCCCCGCAAAGCTGACCCGTGTGCTGTACGAGCGCTACAAGGCATTCAACGGTGCCGCGGACAAGGGTCTGGTCATCCTGAGCTGCGAGCTGATCGACAACAACGGCAAAGAGCTGAAGAAGTGCTGCAACAACTACGCCAAGGACTGGAATCTGGAAGCTGAGTTCATCGACTGGATGAACAACGCCAACACCTTCTGCTCCACTCTGGTGGACCGCATCGTTCCGGGCCGCATCCGTGACCCGAAGGAGCTGGCTGCGCTGGAAGAGGCCAACGGCTACCATGATACCGTGCTGGACGTCGGCGAAGTGTTCGGCGTCTGGGTCATCGAGGGCCCCGCAGGTCTGGAGGACAAGCTGCCGTTCAAGAAGGCCGGCGTCAACGTCATGGTCGTGCCCGATGTTACCCCCTACAAGAAGCGCAAGGTCCGCATCCTGAACGGTGCACACACCGGCTTCGTTCTGGGCGCATATCTGGCTGGCTTCGACATCGTCCGTGACTGCATGCACAACGATACCGTTCGCGGCTTTATGAACAAGATGCTGCATGAGGAGATCATCCCCACCCTGCCGCTGGACAAGAAGGATCTGGAAGAGTTCGCTTCCGCCGTTGAGGACCGCTTCAACAACCCCTTCGTCAACCACGAGCTGATGAGCATCTCCCTGAACTCCACCTCCAAGTGGAAGGCCCGCAACATGCCTTCCTTCCTGGCTTACATCGAGGAGCAGAAGCAGCTGCCCAAGTGCCTGACCATGTCTCTGGCCGCTTACATTGCCTTCTATTCCAATGATATCCAGGAGCGCACTGCCGACGGCCTGATCTGCAAGCGCCCCGCAGGCAACACCTACAAGATCCAGGATGACGCATGGGCACTGGACTTCTACTATGCACACAAGGACGACACCGATGCTCAGCTGGTGCACGCCGTTCTGACCAACACCCAGATGTGGGATCAGGATCTGACCAAGATCGAGGGCCTGGAGGCCGCTGTTCTGGCTGATCTGGAGCTGATCCGCACCCAGGGTGCCGAAGCTGCCTACAAGAGCTGCCTGTAAGCTGGAATATCACCTGCACAACAAGGGGCTGCTGCTTTGGGCAGCGGCCTCCTTGTGCTTTGTAAATGTCATTAAGGAGAATAACTATGCCGCAGGCGATTCATATCAGCCCCATTGACAACGTGGTGGTTGCACTGCACCCCATTGCCAAGGGCACTCTGGTGGAGGTGGACGGCCTTGCCGTGACCGCGCTGGAGGATATCCCTCAGGGCCACAAGATGGCAGTAAAGCCCATCAAGAACGGTGAAAATGTCATCAAGTACGGTTTCCCCATCGGTCATGCCACCGCCGATGCCGAGCCGGGCACCTGGATGCACACCCACAATGTCCACACCAACCTGTCCGGTGAGGTGGAGTACAGCTATAACCCCGCCCCCGACCTAGCACCCCTGCCCAAGGTGGAGCCTGAGACCTTTATGGGCTTCCGCCGCAAGGATGGCCGTGCCGCCATCCGCAACGAGATCTGGATCATTCCCACGGTTGGCTGTGTCAACGACATCGCCAAGAAGATAGTGAACGACAACCAGGATCTGGTCACCGGCTCCATTGAGGGCCTGTACACCTTTACCCATCCGTTTGGCTGCAGCCAGACCGGCCACGACCATGCACAGACCCGCAAGCTGCTGGCCGCGCTGGTCCGCCACCCCAATGCCGCCGCTGTTCTGGTGCTGCATCTGGGCTGCGAGAACCTGCAGCACGATCAGTTCGTGGAAGAGCTGGGCGAGTATGACCACGACCGGGTCAAGTTCCTGACCTGCCAGGATGTGGACGATGAGTTCACTGCCGCCCGTGAGATCCTGAAGGAGCTGGCTGCTTACGCCGGTCAGTTCAAGCGTGAGCCTATCCCTGTGAGCGAGCTGGTGGTCGGCATGAAGTGCGGCGGCTCGGACGGCCTGTCCGGCATCACCGCCAACCCCACCATCGGCCGCTTCTCCGACATGATGGGCCAGCGCGGCGGTTCCACCGTGCTGACCGAGGTGCCCGAGATGTTCGGTGCCGAGGGCTTCCTGATGGACCGCTGCATCAACAAGGAGGTATTCGTTAAGGCCGAGCATATGATCAACGGCTTCAAGGAATACTTCATCAGCCACAACGAGGTGGTTTACGACAACCCCTCTCCGGGCAACAAGCAGGGCGGCATCACCACCCTGGAGGACAAGAGCTGCGGCTGTGTCCAGAAGGGCGGCACCGCCCCCATCATGGATGTCATCGGCTACGGAGACCCCGTGGTGACCAAGGGCCTGAACATGCTGTACGGCCCCGGCAACGATCTGGTGTCCGCAACGGCCATGACCGCCGCAGGCGCTCACCTGATCCTCTTCTCCACCGGCCGCGGCACCCCGTTCTCTGCCCCGGCCCCCACACTGAAGATCTCCACCAACACCCCGCTGGCCGAGAAGAAGTCCGGCTGGATCGACTTCAACACCGGCGTCATCGCTGACGGCGAGAAGAGCATCGACGAGGCTGCAAAGGATCTGCTGGATCTGGTCATCCGCGTGGCCAGCGGCGAGCAGACCAAGGCGGAGAAGCACGGCTTCCGCGAGATCTCCATCTTCAAGGATGGCGTTGTTCTTTAATTGAAAATGGCTGCTGTGCGTGCTTTTTGCGCGTACGGCGGCCTTTTTGTATCAAATGATATGGAGGTACAACTTATGAACCAGATCACTACCCAGTACGTCACCGAGGGCGGCGCATGCTTTGAGCAGTATGTCATCACCGACCCCGTGGCAAAAACTGCCCTGACCATCACCCCCGAGCGCGGCGGCATGGTCACCGGCTTTACCCTGGACGGCGACGAGTACATCTGGACCCGCCGCCCCAATTTCAGCGAGTGCAACCGCCCCCGCTTCGGCATCCCTGTGCTGTTCCCCAACTGCGGCAAGCCCGACAACGGCGTGCACATCTTCAACGGCCAGGCCTATCCCATGGAGATCCACGGCATGGCTGACCTGTGCCCCTGGGAAGTGGAGAGCGTCGGCCCCGACGGCGTGACCCTGATCCTGGAGTCCAGCCCCCTGACCAAGTTCCTCTACCCCTTCGATTTCACTGTCCTGATGAACTACAACCTGCAGGGCAACACCGCTTCCCTGAGCATGACTGTGATCAATGAGGGCGATGTTCCGATGCCCTTCAGCTTTGGCTATCATCCCTACTTTGTGGCCTCTGCTCTGGAGAATGTGGACTTTGACATCAAGTGTGCCACCTGCTCCGAGGATGCCAAGGGCGAGCAGCCTGCCGCACCCGAGAAGATCACCCTGACCCGCAAGGAAGGTTCTGACAACTCCATCCGCCTGATGACCGGCGTGGAGTTCCCCATGACCTTTACGGATAAGGGCAACGGCCACAAGGTCACCGTGGATGCCGATGAGAGCTTTACCAACGGTGTGCTGTGGCAGCAGGATGCCGAAAACTTCGTCTGCATGGAGCCCTGGAACGGCTGGGCCAACAGCGTGAACGAAGAGGGCAAGCACGAGGTGCTGGAGCCCGATGAGGCCATGACCAGCGAGTGGACCATCACCATTGAGAAGGTCTAAGACCCCGCTGCGAAACCTTTGATACGCAAAAAACTCCCCTGCATTCCGGTAAAATGGAGTGCAGGGGAGTTTTTATGTTACAGGCTCAGGCCTGCGTTTTTTTACTGCTCCGGAGCGGTGAAGCTGATGGGGGTAGCACCTGCAGCAGCATCAACGCTCAGCAGGGAGATGGGAGCAACCTCGTAGCTCAGGGTGTCGAAGCTCTGGGTGTCGCCGCTCTCGGTGGTGAACTCCAGGACATACTCAGCGCTCTTGTCAGCGTCCTCGGGCAGGGTCAGCACAACGCTGTCGCCGTCAGCCAGGCCGTCAGCAGCCAGGTTCTCGCCCTTGTCCTCAGAGCCGGCAACGTACAGGTACAGCTCGGTGACGTTCTCGCCGGTGGTGTTGTAGACAGTGTACTCGGCGGGCTCGACCTCGGCCTCGCTGGAAGCAGCCTCAGAGCTTGCAGCCTCAGAGGAAGCGGCAGCGGAAGAAGCAACGGAAGAAGCAACGGAAGAAGCGGTGGTGGAAGAAGCAGAACCGCCGCAAGCGGTCATACCAACAGCCAGTGCCAGAGCAGCGGCAACAACAGCAACATTCTTGAGTTTCATTGTGTAATCTCTCCTTGTTTGTGACGAAAATCTTTTCTCGTGGGCAGCTCTCGTGAAAGGCTGCCCACAAGCAACTATTATACAAGGATGTGTCGAAGAATACAATAACAAATCCTTTACAAAAGTGTGAAAAGTATGACAAAGACCCTCTCCGTCCTGCTGATGCCCGCCAGCACCTCCAAAAGGGAGGGGCGGCATTGCGCAGCAATGACGGAGAGGGTCTTTTCTATTTCGAGGTGCTTTACTTACTTGGGCTGCTTGCCGATGTAAGCCAGGATGCCGCCATCAGCGTACAGGATCTGGCCGTTGACAAAGTCGGAAGCATGGGAAGCCAGGAACACGCAGGGGCCCACCATGTCCTCGGGGGTGCCCCAGCGGCCTGCGGGGGTCTTGGCGCAGATGAAGGTATCGAAGGGATGGCGGCTGCCATCGGGCTGGATCTCGCGCAGGGGAGCGGTCTGAGCGGTGGCAATGTAGCCAGGGCCCATGCCGTTGCACTGGATGTTGTACTCGCCGTACTCGGAGGCGATGTTCTTGGTCAGCATCTTCAGACCGCCCTTGGCAGCGGCGTAGGCGGAGACAGTCTCGCGGCCCAGCTCGCTCATCATGGAGCAGATGTTGATGATCTTGCCCTCGCGCTTGGCGATCATATCGGGCAGAACAGCCTTGGAGCAGTTGAAGGCACCACCAACGTGCACGTCAATGACGCGCAGGAAATCGGTGTGGCTCATCTCGATCATGGGCACACGCTTCATCAGACCGGCGTTGTTCACCAGAATGTCCACAGGGCCGACATCAGCCTTGATCTGGGCGATCATGGCGTTCACGGCAGCCTCATCGGTAACATCGGCCACATAGCCGTGTGCGTCGATGCCGGCAGCCTTGTAGGCGGCCAGTCCCTTTTCCAGGCTGCCCTCGTTGGAGCAGTTGAAGCAGACGGTGGCACCGCACTTTGCCATGCCCTCGGCAATGGAGAAGCCGATGCCGTGGGCACCGCCGGTGATCAGAGCCACCTTGCCCTGCAGGTTGAATGCAGACAGATCCATGATTTTCTCCTTTTTTCACAGTATCCAAGTTAATTTTTTAGCAAAACGCCCCGTACCGGTTTCCCGGTACGGGGCGTTTGATTGGTGCTTTTTAGCGCAGGTCAGTGGTAGCGATGTTGTCCATGTCGTCAAACTCCATGTTCTCGCCGCCCATTGCCCAGATAAACGTATAGTTCGAGGTGCCTACGCCGCTGTGAATGCTCCAGGAGGGGCTGATGACAGCATCCTCGTTGTGCATCACGATATGGCGGGTCTGGGTAGGCTCACCGCACATGTGGAACACCACCTGCCCCTCGGGCAGTTCAAAGTAGGTATAAATTTCCATGCGCCGCTCGTGGGTGTGGCTGGGCATCGTGTTCCAGTTGGAACCCGGTGCCAGCTCGGTCATACCCATGCTCAGCTGGCAGGTCTTCAGCACATCCGGGTGGATGAACTGATTGATGGTGCGCTTGTTGCAGGTCTCCACGCTGCCCAGAGGACGATGATTTGCATCGGCCATCTTGATCAGACGGGTCTGGTAAGCGCAGTGTGCCGGAGCAGAGACCATGTAGAACTTGGCGGGATGCTCCGGGTCGGCGGAAGCAAAGGTCACTTCCTTGGTGCCCTGGGTGATGTACAGGCAGTCCTTGTAGCCCAACTCGTACTTCACGCCGTCGGCCACCACGATGCCGGTGGAATCCTTGCCGATGTTGAACATACCGATCTCGCGGCGCTCCAGGAAATAGTGGGTGCCAAAGTTTGCCCAGATGTCGATGCCCTTGTCGATGGACACGGTCTCGTGCACCGGCATACAGCCCAGCGTGACCATGCGGTCCACATGGCTGTAAACGGCAACAACTTCATCTGCCTTGTACAGGCCGGTGATGAGCATCTCGTCCCGCATTTCCTCGGTGGTGTAGCGCTTGAAATCCTTCTGGTTGCAGGAATAACGGATATCCATGGCGGACTCCCTCCTGCAATTAGCGCTGGATACGGCCGGAACCGTCGCCGCCAGCCAGCTTCTCGACCTCGGACACGGTCATCATGTTGTAGTCGCCCTCGATGGAGTGCTTCAGAGCAGAAGCAGCAACAGCGAACTCAACAGCTTCCTGAGTGCTCTTGCCGGTCAGCAGGCTGTAGATCAGGCCGCCGCCGAAGGAGTCACCGCCGCCAACGCGGTCGATGATGTGCAGGTCGTACTTCTTGGAGAAGCAGTACTCGTTGGAAGCAACGTCGTACAGCATAGCGCTCCAGCCGTTGTCGAATGCGCTGTGGCTCTCACGCAGGGTGATAGCGACCTTCTCGAAGTGGAACTTGTCAGCCAGCTGCTTGGCAACGCTTTTGTAGCCCTCAGCATTCAGCTTGCCGCCGTAGATATCGGTAGCCTCGGCCTCGATGCCGAACACGTCCTTTGCGTCCTCCTCGTTGGAGATGCAGACGTCAACGTACTGGCACAGGTCGGTCATGGCAGCGCGGGCCTGCTCACGGGTCCACAGCTTGCCGCGGTAGTTCAGGTCGCAGCTGATCTTCACGCCGTGAGCCTTAGCAGCCTTGCAGGCCTCGCGGCAGATCTCGACAACGTTCTCGCCCAGAGCCGGGGTGATGCCGGTGAAGTGGAACCAATCCACGCCCTCGAAGATCTTCTCCCAATCGAAATCGGAAGGCTGTGCCAGCTGGATTGCGCTGTTGGCACGGTCGTAGATGCAGACAGAACCACGCTGAGAAGCGCCCTTCTCGTTGTAGTAGATGCCAACGCGATCGCCGCCGCGGGTGATCATGCTGGTGTCAACGCCGTAGCGGCGCAGGCTGTTGACAGCGGCCTGACCGATGGCGTGTGCGGGCAGCTTAGTGACGAAAGCTGCGTCCAGGCCGTAGTTGGCCAGAGAAACAGCAACGTTGGCCTCGCCGCCGCCGAAGGTGAACTCCAGGCTGTTAGCCTGGACAAAGCGCTCATAGTTGAACGGCTGCAGACGGACCATCAGTTCGCCAAAAGTAACGACTTTCATTGTGGTGTACTCCTTTATAATCAGATGTGTTTTATATCACCCGCCGCAGGGTGGACCGGTGCGGCGGGAAACGCCGTGGAAATGCTCAGGAACTCAGGCCTGGACCAGGTGCATTGCAAAACCGGCGATCTCGTCAGCAAAGTAGCAGGCAATGGTCTTGCCGTTCTTGACATTCTTGCTGTCCAGATCGAACTTCACGCCGCGCTGAGACAGGTGATAGATGGCACGGTCAACGTTGTTGCAGGCGATGGCAATGTGGCCATTGGTGCCGCGGCCGGGCTTCTTCATGATCTCGAACTCCTTGTTGCCGACAAAGATGCTGGAGTTGCCGGGAGCGACCTTCATGTTCAGCAGACCGCCCAGCAGGGTGGCGACCTTCATGGCCTCTTCCTCGTTGCCGGTGTTGATGCCGACATGGTGCAGGCGCAGGCCCAGCATGGTGTCAACGGCTTCCTTGCTCTGAGCAGTGATCTTTGCCCAGTCGCCAGCCTTGATGACATCGCTCTTGCACATCCAGGTGCCGCCGACAGCGAAGATCTGGTCGTAGCCCAGGTAATCGTTGACGTTCTTTGCGTTGACACCGCCGGTACACATCCAGCGTGCGCCCTTCAGGGCAGCGCCGATGTTCTTCAGCATGCCGACACCGCCGTTTGCCTCAGCGGGGAAGAACTTCAGGGCCTCGCAGCCCATGTTCATGGCCTGCTGCATCTCGCCTGCGGAGCAGGTGCCGGGCATCATGATGCCGCCCTTGTCGATAACGTGCTTGCAGACTTCGGGGTCGAAGCCGGGAGCAACGATGAAGGAAGCACCGGCAGCCATAGCACGGTCAGCCTGGTCAACGGTCAGCACAGTGCCGGCGCCCAGCAGCATATTGGGCAGTTCTTCGTGAATCTTCTTGATGCACTCTTCAGCACATGCGGTGCGGAAGGTGACCTCAGCAGCCGGCAGGCCGCCATCCATCAAAGCCTTGCACAGAGGAATAGCCTCGTCCACGCTGTTGAAAGCGATAACGGGGATGATACCAATTTCGTAAACGCGCTCAAGGACAGAATTCATAACGCATTCTCCTTACATTAACAAAGTTTACATCAGTTGTGAAGCGGTTCCTTATGGTGGAACACCGTTCCGCAATTTGTTGAGTTTATTATACAAATTTTGCGCCGCGCCGTCAATCGGTCAATTTTACCAGTCGGAGCGGAGCCTTTTTTGGCAATATTGAGGGGGTTCCGCCTTGTGGGATGCTACTTGCGAAAAACGCCGTTTGCTGGTATACTTAATTCCACAATGCGGAACAATTCCGGCCCGATGGGAGAAGAACCGGGCAAAGTTATAAATTATGAATTTTTTGTTAATTTTTGCGGAGGATGCGTTATGGAGGACCAAACCGTAAAAAATCCTGATAAGGGCGGCGTGCAGAGCGTTGCGCGCATTTTTGAGCTGATCGAAGTGCTGGCCGCCCACCCGGCCGGAGCCAGTTTGCAGCGCCTGGCGGAAGACGCTCACTTGGCAAAAAGCACAACCCACCGCCTGTTAGGCAGCCTGGTCAGCCTGGGATATGCCGCGCAGGACGGCGAAACCGGCAAGTACCGCCTGACCTTAAAGATGTTTGAAATTTCTTCCGGCATCGTCAACAGCATGGATGTGATGAGCGTTGCCAAGGTACACCTGGAACGCCTGGCCCAGCGCACCGGCGAAGCGGTGCACCTGGTCATCCGCGATGCACAGGATATCGTGTACATATATAAGACGGAAAGCGGCCCCATGCGGATGTCCAGCCGGGTGGGGCTGCGCAGCCCGCTGTACTGTACCGGTGTGGGCAAAGCCATCCTGGCTACCCTGACCGAAGAAGAGGTGGAGGATGTGTGGCGGCACAGCAACCCGCAAAAGCTGACGGGCCACACTGTGACCGATTT
>OICB01001258.1_pt1 | contig 11150 bp, 5 predicted proteins | sample 1581121 | NCBI WGS metagenome assembly OICB01 (sample SAMEA3882544, study PRJEB24775) | human gut metagenome | biome: human-associated habitat; feature: intestine environment; material: feces | place: Netherlands | collected 2009/2010 | reverse complement strand
ACTCCATTTCTGAAGTGAAGTTTTCGAGGTCATCAACACCATTTGACAAAGACCCATTATTTCAAGAGAAAAACGGGACTTTCTTCTCAGGTTCTTAACGATATTGATTATTTTACGACAATATTGACCAGTTTGCCCGGAACGGCAATGACACGAACCACGTTCTTGCCTTCAACGAATTCCTTGACATGTTCATCTGCCATCGCAAGCTTTTCAAGCTCTTCTTTTGAGATGCTGCTTGAAACCTTCAAGTGTTGGCGAACGCGCCCGTTAACTTGAACGACGATCTCGACTTCATCTTTAACAAGTTTCGATTCGTCATATTCAGGCCATTTTGCATAAGCGATGCTCCCGACATGACCAAGCTTTGTCCAAAGCTCTTCAGCTAAGTGCGGAACGAGCGGAGCTAGAAGCTTGACGAATCCTTCAACGTATTCAAGCGGCAAAGAATCTGCCTTATAACAATCATTGACGAAAACCATCATTTGAGAAATGGCCGTGTTGAAATGCATCTTCGTAAAGTCTTCAGTAACCTTCTTGACCGTCTGGTTGTAGGCAAAGTCAAGCTCGCCTTCATTGATCGTCGTAATTCGATCGCGCATGTTGTCATCTTCATCGATGATCAAATTCCAGATACGATTGATGAACTTGTAAGCACCGTTTAACCCGTCTTCGCTCCATGGCTTGGATGCTTCCAAAGGTCCCATGAACATTTCATAAAGGCGAAGCGTATCTGCACCGTATTGCTCAACAATATCATCAGGATTAATGACGTTGCCCTTCGACTTGGACATCTTTTCGTGGTTGTTTCCAAGAATCATTCCTTGGTTGACCAGCTTTTGGAACGGTTCTTTCGTAGGAACGACACCCAAATCATACAGGAATTTATGCCAGAATCGTGCATAAAGCAAGTGCAAAACGGCATGTTCGGCACCACCGACATAAAGATCGACCGCCATCCAATGCTTGAGCTTGTCATAATCTGCAAGCTTTCCTTGGTTGTGCGGATCAACATAGCGCAAGAAGTACCATGAACTGCCTGCCCATTGAGGCATCGTATTCGTTTCGCGCTTTCCTTTGCGCCCGTTCTTGTCGACGACATTTACCCAGTCGTCAAGATTTGCCAACGGACTTTCACCGGTGCCGGATGGCTTGATGTCCGTTGCTTTTGGCAAACGAAGCGGAAGCTCGTCTTCAGGAACAAGCGTTGTTTCACCGTCTTCCCAATGAATAACCGGAATCGGTTCGCCCCAGTAGCGTTGGCGAGAAAATGTCCAGTCACGCAAACGGTAGTTGACTTTCTTCTTGCCGATGCCTTTTTCTTCAAGCCATTCAACCATTTTGTCGATGGCTTCTTTTTTGCCGAGTCCATCCAAAAAGCCGGAATTGATATGCTTGCCGTCGCCCGTGTAGGCTGCTTCTTCAACGTTGCCGCCTTCAATAACCGGTTTGATCGGCAAATCAAATTTTTTGGCAAATTCATAGTCACGTTCATCATGAGCAGGCACAACCATGATCGCACCGGTGCCATAAGATGCCAAAACGTAATCGGCGATCCAAATCGGAAGTTTCTCACCGTTTGCAGGATTGATGCAGTAACTCCCCGTAAACACGCCGGTCTTTGTTTTTGCAAGATCGGTACGTTCAAGATCCGATTTATGAGCACATTGATCAACATAAGCTTCAACGGCATCTTTTTGCTCAGCAGTCGTCAAAGAACTTACATATTCATGTTCAGGTGCCAAAACCAAAAGCGATGCACCAAAAAGCGTATCAGGACGAGTCGTGAAGACTTCGATCTGCTTGTCGTCGTGGCCGCAAACGCTGAATTTTACGGAAGCGCCAACGGAACGACCGATCCAGTTGCGCTGCTGATCCTTGATCGCTTCAGGCCAGTCAAGGTCATCCAAGTCATCAATCAAACGATCCGCATATGCGGTAATTTTCAAAACCCACTGACGCATCGGTTTCCTGACGACAGGATACCCGCCGCGTTCCGTCTTGCCGTCGATGATTTCTTCATTGGCAACGACCGTTCCGAGTTCCTGGCACCAGTTGACGGGAATTTCTGCTTCGTATGCAAGACCTTTCTTGTACATTTGTTCAAAGATCCATTGTGTCCACTTGTAATATGACGGATCAGTCGTATTTACTTCACGATCCCAATCGTACGACAAGCCCAATGACTTGATCTGACGACGGAAATTATTGATGTTCTTCTTCGTAAACTCACGCGGAGAGTTTCCCGTCTTCAATGCGTATTGTTCAGCAGGAAGTCCGAAAGCGTCCCATCCCATCGGATGCAAAACATCGTATCCCTGCATCCGTTTCATGCGCGAAATAATATCCGTTGCCGTATATCCCTCCGGGTGTCCGACGTGAAGTCCTTGACCAGACGGATAAGGAAACATGTCCAGTGCATAAAATTTCTTCTTGTCAGAATCTTCGCTTGTCTTGAAGGTCTTGTGTTCTTCCCAATAATGCTGCCACTTTTTCTCGATTGCTTTGTGATCGTAAGCCATTTTGAAACTTCCTCCTTGTAATAAATAAAAAAGCCCTACACGAAGTTTTCACTTCATATAGGACGAATAGATCGCGGTACCACCTATGTTCCAGCAATTGCTGACGCTTTTTCTCGTAACGGGAGATACCGTCCTTGCCTACCTCTCCATGTTCAGCAAGAAACTCAAAGGCGAGTTCGAAGCACTCAATTTGCATGTTCACACCAGCCACACGCTCTCTGACAAATCTCGTCCTTCTAATAATCCTTCTTAGCGTTCAAATATTGTTTTAATATTAGCAAAATCGGACTCTTTTTTCAAGTCTTTAAACCGAATTGACAAAACTTAATTTAAATACAGCGTCTGACCCACGTAAATCGTATCGCTTGCCAAGTGGTTTACGGCCTTCAAATTATTGACGGTCGTCTTATTGTCAGCCGCAATTCGCCATAAACTGTCGCCGGCTTTAACCGTGTATTTTTTCCTGGACTTATCAGAAACATTAGTCGTCTTAGCATACGTTTTCGCATTTACGGAAGATTTTTGCGTCACTTTAAGCCTTTGACCAACATAAATCGTATCAGAAGACAGCCCGTTGATTCGCTTCAATTCTGCAACCGTCAATCCTTGCCTGTTAGCTACTGCCCATAAACTGTCACCGGCTTTGACAACGTATGTCGCACCCGCTTCTGACGTTTCCTTTGAGCTTGTCTTGATTTTTTGCTTGGTATTTGAAGAAGTTCCCTTAATCTTCAAAACCTGTCCCGGAATAATCAGGTTGTCTTTTAAGCCGTTCAGCGACTTCAATTCATCCATGCTCATGCCATGTTCATGCGAAATCTTCCAAACGCTGTCGCCTGATTTGACCGTGTAAGTCGAACTGCTGCCATTGCTTGCCGCATTTTGATTCTTTGAACCGCTCGTTTCAGATTTCGAAACGTTTTCCGCCTTGGCACCGGCTTTGACTTTGAGAACCTGACCAGGAAAAATCAGATTGTTTTTGATTCCGTTCAATGAAACCAATTCATTCATGCTCATGCCGCATTCGTGCGCTATCTTCCAAACGCTGTCGCCTGATTTGACCGTGTAAGTCGAAGGCTTGGTTACCTGACTTTGTGACGGCTTATTTTGATTTTGCGACGGTGCGCTTTGCTTTTTCTCGGATACGACCAATTTTTGTCCGACAAAAATCATATCGTTGGAAAGCTTGTTTAAATTTTTAAGCTGAGATACGCTCATGTTATGATTCGTCGCAATTTTCCAGAGACTGTCGCCCGACTTGACCGTATAAGTTTCATTGCTCGTCGTCTGCTGAGGTTCTTTTTTTCCTTGTTGCTGCTGAACGGTCGATTTTTTCTGACCAATGACGAGTTTTTGCCCGACATGGATCAAATTTGATGAAAGATGATTCCAGCTCTTCAAATCATTTACGCTGCAGCCGTGTTTGGTTGCTATGCCCCACAAGCTGTCGCCCGACTTGACCGTATATGTCTCGGCACTCGTAACCGTCTGCTGAGGACGATCATTATTGTTGACGTTCGAATTCTGATTTTGATTCGTTTCGTTATTCGTATTTTGTTGAATAGACTTTCTGACTTTGAGCGTCTGACCCACGTAGAGATTGTTGCTCGTCAAGCCGTTTGCCTTCTTCAACTCATCAAGCGTCATCCCGAATTTTTGCGCAATCCCCCACAAGCTGTCACCGGCAACGGCCGTGTAAGTTCCGTTCGTGGCAACGCTTGCATTTGAATTATTGTTACTGTTGTTATTATTGCTGTTCGTATTATTCGAAACTGGTTTCATAACCGTTCCGGTATCATATTGCGTCAAATTGTATCTTTCAATCACGGAAATCAGCTTTGATGCATAACTCGGATCGGTTGCATATGTCCCATAGACGCCGTTGCGCAAATTTTGCGCGGCCACGGCGTAACTTGAAGCCTGAGCCTTGGTCGAACGCGGAAAATGACTGCAAATCAAATCGGCATAAGCATTCAATGATTCCGTATAGCTTGAATAACGCTGAAAACGTGCCATTACCGTATGGTACGCACCGCCATAATATTCTTGCGTCGACAGATTGATATACGCACCGGATCCGTTCCACTTGACGCCAAACAAATTATAAGCAGCAGTCGACAGATAGCTTCCGCCCCACCCGCTTTCAAGGGCCGCCTGCGCAATCATCAATGATGCATACAAGCCTCTGGCGCTTGCAACTTGACGTGCTGCCGGAGCAACGTTGTTTAAAAAGCTCTGCACGTTTCCTGAATAATTTGTATTCGCCTGAACCGCCCTTACCATCGGAACGTCGGCAACTGCCTGTTGGGTACCGACGTCGGCCTGAGTCTCGGTTTGAGGATCCTGCTTTGTTTGATCTGTCTGAATCGATTGCTGCTGGGTCTGTTGGTTTTGAGCAGCAGGCTGCTGAGTTGTCTGCTGTGCTTGCTGTTCGGCACGTTGCGTTTGTCCGACCGTATTATTTTGAGATTCTGACGAAGATGACGCTGATTCTTTCGTCTCATCAGAAGATGACTGATTTGAAGCCTGCTGATTTCCGTTTGTCTGAACGTTATTATCAACTTGAACCGTATCAGCCGAAACCTTTGCCCTGCTGCTTAGCGCAAAACCAGCGGTCCCCATCAAAACAGTGGTCCCAATATAGGTCGTAGCCTTTTTTACAGATCGGATATTCTGCAATACCTGGACCTGCTTTTCCCGTTCGATTCGCTCTTTTCTTTTTTTCATTTGAGCCCCACCTTATCTTCTATCGTTCGTAAATAACACTACAAAGAAATTATATCAGATTTTTAAGCATCAAAGTTAAAAAAAAACTTCTTGACTTTATATTCTTTATAATTTAGACATAACTTCATAATTAGCTCAACTATATTTAAAACAATTAAATTAATTCACAATTATCTATTTTTACTTCTAGAAAAATAAAAGAGCCTCAACATGAAGCCAAGACCCTTAAACAAGCATTATTTATTTTAAATTCAGTGCTGCTTTCAATTCGTCGACCTTATCGAGATGTTCCCATGGAAGGTCGATGTCAGTACGTCCAAAATGACCATAAGCAGCTGTCTGCTTATAAATCGGTCTCCTCAAATCAAGCATTTCGATGATGCCAGCCGGGCGAAGATCAAAGCATTTGCGAATTGCCTTGATCAATTCGTCATCGTTGACGCTGCATTTTCCAAAAGTGTTAACCGAAACAGAAACTGGTTGTGCCACACCGATCGCATATGCAAGCTGAACTTCAACCTGCGGTGCAATTTTGGCAGCAACGATGTTCTTGGCAATATAGCGTGCAGCATAGCTTGCGGAACGGTCGACCTTAGTCGCATCCTTGCCTGAGAAAGCACCGCCGCCATGATGTGCAAATCCGCCATAAGTATCAACGATAATTTTGCGCCCGGTAAGTCCGGCATCGCCTTGCGGACCGCCGATTACGAAACGACCTGTCGGATTGATGAAATATTTCGTCTTATCATCTAAAAGATCTTCCGGGATCACTTTGTTGATTACGTGTTCCTTAATATCTTTTCTGATTTGATCCAACGATACGTCTTCCAAGTGCTGGGTCGACAAAACCACCGTGTCTACACGCAAAGGCTTGTTATCTTCATCATATTCCACCGTAACTTGAGCTTTAGAATCCGGTCCAAGATATGGAAGTTCGCCGCTTTTGCGAACCTCGGCTGTTTTCCTCATCAAACGATGACTGAGCGCAATTGGAAGCGGCATAAATTCAGGCGTTTCATCAATGGCATAGCCAAACATCAAGCCTTGATCTCCGGCACCAATCTGATCCAACGGATCGACCTCGCCGTTTTTGGTTTCAAGTGAAGTATCAACGCCCATTGCAATATCGGCCGATTGTTCGTCAATTGCAGTCAAAACGGCACAATTATCGCCATCGAAACCAAATTTTCCGCCAACGTAGCCGATACCCTTGATCGTGTCACGAACTACTTTTTGAATATCAATGTAGGCACTTGTTGAAATTTCTCCAACAACAACTACCAATCCGGTTGTTACAGTTGTTTCAGCTGCGACCCTGGCATTAGGATCCTTTTTAAGCAACGCATCCAGAATTGCATCACTGATCTGATCGGCAATTTTATCCGGGTGTCCTTCTGAAACTGATTCTGACGTAAACAAATGTCTTTCTGACATAATAAAATTCCCCCATTCATTATATTTGTGGTTACAAGGCATCTTCACTAAAAGCGTGAATCCTATCGGGAATGAGTTGTAACGCTTAGATTATACCATAAATATCGGAAATTAGTAAAAAAGTTTAAGTCTCGAACGGGATATTTAAAATAACTTTCATTAAAAATGATTCCGACATGCATTGTTCAAAAGACAACAGGAGGACAACAAAATTGCAACAACTTCACGATTTTTAACGAAAATTAACGCTGACTATAAAACAAAAACCCCGTCAAAACGGGGTTTAAGCAATTTAACGATAAATTTTGATACCGGTGATCGGGGTCGAACCGATACGTCCTCAACGGACACTGGATTTTGAGTCCAGCGCGTCTGCCAATTCCGCCACACCGGCATAACAACAAAATATATTTTACCAAGTCTGGCCGCATTTGTCAAGCGACCGAAGGCGGTAACCGGAATCGAACCGGTGATGAAGGTTTTGCAGACCTCTGCCTTACCGCTTGGCTATACCGCCATTCTTTTTTCACGAGATATAAAATATCTCAATTGGGGTAACTGGATTCGAACCAGTGCATGACGGTACCAAAAACCGTTGCCTTACCGCTTGGCTATACCCCAATGGTGGTGGAAGGGAGTGGATTCGAACCACCGAACCCGAAGGAGCGGATTTACAGTCCGCCGCGTTTAGCCAGACTTCGCTACCCTTCCATTACCTTGAACATCTGATGCCTTATCGCACCCGACTTAAATATAATAACGTGTTTGAAAGCTTAATGCAAGTCTTTTTTCGATTTTTTTGAATATTATTTTAAAAAAACGCCTGAAAACGCGAGATAACCGCCTTTTTCGCCCCAAACTCTTTTTTGCAAAAACTGTTTCTTTACTGAATTTAGCAAAAAAGCCGGGAAAATTCCCGGCTGAAAACTAGTTTATTTTACATCCAGCATCAATTTCTTGATTCTTGGTGCAAGAATCAGCAACAAGATTCCAAAGACAATCGTAATGATGCCGACAACGCCGAAGTACATGACTTCCGTTTCGGGAGAATATAAACGCACGATCTGCGCGTTAAGTGCCTGCGCAACTGCATCGCTTAAGAACCAGATGCTCATCATTTGTGCCTTGAATGCATTCGGAGCAAGTTTTGAAGTTACCGAAAGCCCGATCGGTGAAATCAGCATTTCACCACAAATTACGAGTGCCCAGCTCATGATCAGCCAAAGCGGACTGACTTTTGCGGACGTCCCGAAAGCCATTCCCGGAATCATCATCCAAACAAACGAAATTCCGGCAAAGAACAGTCCATATGAAAACTTGACCGGAGATGACGGTTGTCTTTTGCCGAGTTTCGTCCACAGTTTGGCGAAGAACGGAACATAAATCATGATGAACAACGGATTCATGCTTTGGAACAAACTTGAAGGAAAAGCATGCCCGAAAATCGTCAGACGAGTTTGTTCGTTTGCAAATAATGCCAAAACGACCGATCCTTGTTCTTCAATTGACCAAAAGAGAATTGAGGCCAGGAAAAGAGGAATGTAGGCGAAAATGCGCGAACGTTCTGCTTTGGTCGTTTTCTTGCTTCCAAGCATCATGACGAAGTAGTAGACCGGAATAAGAACAGCGATAACGGTAATCAAGTTGATGATGTTCGTGATATTCAAAGCATCAAAAAGTTGCATTATGATCAGGATCAAGATGAGCAAAACGGCACCTAAACCTGATTTGACTGCGACTTTTTTCAACTCTTCGCCTTCAATCGGATCGTTTGGGTAAAGACTGTTGTTTGAAAGATACTTCTTGCCGTCCATCACGTATTGAACAAGTCCAAAAAACATTCCGATTGCTGCAAGCGAAAATCCAAGGTGGAAGTTGACGTTTTGTCCTAAATATCCGACTGCAATCGGCGCAATGAAAGCACCCATATTAATGCCGAAGACAAAAATACTGAAGCCGGCATCGCGTCTCGGATCGGTATCGCTGTATAAGTCGCCGACCATTCCTGAAACGTTTGGCTTGAGCAGCCCCGTACCAATAACGATCAATGCGATCGAAACAAACAGCGCAACTCTGCCAAAAGGCGTTGCTAAAGCAATATGACCAAACATGATCAAAACTCCGCCAATAAAGACCGTTTTTCTGCTTCCCAAGACACGGTCGCTCAAAAAACCTCCAATAACGCTTGAAAGATAAACAAGCGATCCGTAAATCGACATGATTGACGCAGCCGTGGTCTTGTCAAATCCAAGTCCGCCTTCTGCGACCGAGTAGTACATGTAGAACAAAAGGATGGCGCGCATTCCATAGTAACTGAATCTTTCCCACATTTCCGTGAAAAAAAGCGTGGCCAATCCACGTGGGTGACCAAAGAATGAGACATCCTGTGGTTTATTATCCATAAAAATTCCTCCAGACGAATAACTGCTGTCTAAAACCACTTTAAATGATTGAGTTTTTACTCAATGCTTATAATTATATTAATCATACAACATAGGGTCAAGCTGATTCATATTTTATCTTTTATAAATTGAGTCTTATTTAACATTTTTTTCATTTCAATCTAACCGCAATTAACGCGGATGCAATTTTTTATTGCTCGATTTAACGTTCATTTAATTCCAAAGGTTGATTTTAACCATTTTGACTTCATCGACTGAATTTAATAAAAATCTTCTAAATTATTACTAATTTTACATTATAGAAGACATCATCTAAGGTAATATGAGATTGTTAAGAATCAAACCAGTCGATGATTACTGTCTCAAGACAAGGTTCATCCATGTTATCTCATCGACCGACAAGAAAGGAGAAGGCGAGGTATTGCGAAATGATGCCACAATATTCGAAAATATTGGAAACTCGCCCAAAAGCAAATGAAAAAAATTATCGTAATTGCTACCGGTGGCACGATTGCCGGAAGCGGAGAAGATGGTCGCACAACAGAATATCGTGCAGGTACGATTGACGTCAGCGATATTCTGGAGACCATTCCTCAGATTAATAATCTGGCTGAAATTGAAATGGTTCCGCTCATTTCGGTCGATTCAAACGAAATGAACGAACGATACTGGATAAAACTGCGCAATACCATTAACGAGCAGGCAAAACGTCCTGACGTTGACGGAATCGTCATTACTCACGGAACCGACACGATTGAAGAAACCGCTTATTTTCTTAATCTGACGATTGCGACTGAAAAACCCGTTGTTTTGACCGGAGCAATGCGTCCTGCCACCGCAACGAGTCCCGATGGTCCGTTCAATCTTTTTCAGGCAATTGCTCTTGCGGCAAATGAAAAGGCCCACGATTGCGGCGTCATGTGTCTGTTTTCAAGCACGATCTATTCTGCACGCAACATTGCAAAAACAAACAATCATAAAATAGATGCTTTTGGTCTGAATGAACAGGCAGCATTGGGATATATGCGCGATGCTGATGTCTTCATCACGAATCATCCAACGACAAAACACACGCTGCGTTCCAAGTTTTGCAGCAAACAATTTGACGTTTTTCCCAAAGTTAAGATGGCAACGTATTATGCAGGATCCGACACCGATATTCTGGATGCGCTAAAACACGATTGCGATGGGATTGTCGTCATCGGAACCGGCAGCGGCAATTATTCTCAGGCATGGATGCAAAAACTTGATGAATTAGCTGAAAGCGGCATAGTTATCGTCAGAAGTTCCCGCGTTCCTCACTCAATCGTTTTTGATGAGCAAATTTTTGACCCGAAGAACCACTTTATCGGCTCAAATACTTTAACCCCGTTTAAAGCCAGAATCTTGCTGATGCTTTGTCTGACTCAAACACACAACATCGAAGAAATACGCAATACTTTTTTCAGATATTGATTATTGAAGAGTTGCTCATTGGGTCGTTCAAGCAATCTGATGACAAATTTGATTTGTAAGCGGTCGTTAAAACAGCGGTGTGTACACAAATAGCCCGAGATAGCATCATTATCTCAGGTTATTGGATATGCATCGCTATTTTAATAACCAGTTACCAAAATTGCAAAATGATGTCTGTTGTCAACCAACACCGACTAAAGTCAGTGGCTTGCGAGCTATAAAACCTAACGGATTTCAGACCACAATTTACATAGATAAAAACAACTTGCCTGACCAGCCGAAGCTGTAATCAAGCAGCGGTCGTCTAATTATCAATGTCTTTTATGTCCACAGGTTGCCATGGGACGATACAGTCATAGATAAACTTGTACATGATGCAATTGCCTGCCTTGGTTCTCAACAATGCAATTGCCAAGCTGTTCGCTGTCTATAATTAAACAAAAAAAGCCTGTATCACTACAGACTCAAAGTACTCTGGATGCCGGTTGCTGGACTCGAACCAGTGACCCTCGGTTTACGATACCGATGCTCTACCAACTGAGCTAAACCGGCAAAATGACCCGTACGGGATTTGAACCCATGTTACCGCCGTGAAAGGGCGGTGTCTTAA